>Ga0153928_1000810_pt1 | contig 14758 bp, 15 predicted proteins | sample TSNJ012MetaG_FD_106656 | JGI IMG/M metagenome (GOLD analysis project Ga0153928, IMG submission 106656) | Attine ant fungus gardens microbial communities from New Jersey, USA - TSNJ012 MetaG | ecosystem: Host-associated > Fungi > Mycelium > Unclassified | place: USA: New Jersey, Wharton State... | reverse complement strand
CGACCTTACCGACGAATCATCGATGACCACCGCGAAGCCGCCCGCCCGCTACGGCGCCATGGAGAGCGCGCGTGCGGGCGGCTTCGCTATCGCCGAGCTACACCACCACTCGGGACCTGACCCCGCGCGCAGGCGCTGCGCGCAGACGCGCTGGCGTGGTTTCCCCGCGGCATGATCCCGCTCACGCCCGCGCTCGACGGTCTGGCGCGGCGCTGGCTCACGCGCTCGCAAGCGCCCTACGTGGCGGAGATCGCCGCGGTCGCGGCAGCGCTTGGGTTCCCCGGCATCTGGTTCCTCAACAATTCCTATCAGTGGTGCTGCACGGCGCTGGCGCGCGAGGAGGGCGGGGCGCCCTGGCTGGTGCGCACCCTCGACTGGCCGTGCGACGGGCTCGGCCGGCGCGTGGAGGTCGCGCGCATGCGGGGGCCCGGGGGCGAGTTCTTCAACGTCACCTGGCCGGGCTTCGTCGGCGTGCTCACCGCCATGGCGCCGGGTCGCTTTGCCGGCGCCATCAACCAGGCGCCGCTGCGCCGGCGCACCCGCGATCCGTGGCTACGGCCGGTCGATCTCGCCGCCAACGCAGTCAGGACGTTCCTCAACGTGCGCCACATGCCGCCCGACCATCTGCTCCGGCTCGCGTTCGAGACCTGCCCCAGCTACGCCGAGGCGCGCCGTCTGCTGGAAACTGTGCCGGTGGCGCGGCCGGTCATCTTCACCCTCGCCGGCTGCGCGCCCGGCGAGCGTTGCGTGATCGAGCGCACCGAAGAGGAGCATGCGACCCAGGACGAGAGCGTCGCCGCCAACGACTGGCGCCGCGGCGATGGCGCGTGGGAAGCGCGCGTCGGCGGCGACCTTCTGCTCACCGCGACTTTCGCCCAGGCTGCCGCCAACAGCCGCGCCCGCCGGGACGCGCTGGCCGGCTGGCACGGCCGCATTCCAAGCGACGCGTTCGAATGGGTCGCGGCCCCGGTGCTAAATCCCTACACCCGCGTCGCCGTGGAAATGTGCCCGCGGGCCGGCGCCTTGCGCGTCCTCGGCTACGAGCGCGCGGCGCCTGGCGAACTGCCGGTGCCGGTGACGCGCGTGTGCGAGGTCGCCGCGCGACCAGACGACGGAGGACGGACGACAGAGGACGGATTGATCGAAGCCTAGCCACCCGAATCGGTCGTCCGTCGTCCGTCCTCCGTCGTCTGTCATCTGGATACGAACGCTGCCCCATCCTTCAATCCTAATTCATACGCGTCGCGGATGCCGGCGGGATCGCGCAGGTCGAATTGTTTGACCCGGATGCGGCGCGAGGGCTGCACGTAGGTGCGGCCCTCGACCCGCGGCAGGTTTTTGTAGAGGCGGGTGAGCAGCACCAGCGAGCGGCCGCCCTCTGCCTCGATCGGGGCGAGCGGCGCGACCGGCACGCCGTCGAACAGGCCGCCGTCGAACGCCGGCCGCTCGCCGACCGTCGTCACCGGCATGAACGGCGGCACGCCGCCCGACGCCATCAGCGCGTCGGCCAGTTCGTTCGGCGCCGTCATGGCGCGCACGCGCACGAACTCGGCGGAAAAGCCGAGCCGCCGGCCGAACGTCGGGTGCACCGGCGCAAACAAATGCTTCTCGAGCTGATAGGCGCCGATGCCGAGCGCCGCGCCGATGATCGGCGGCATGCCGCGCGGAAGGCGGGTGATCGCGATGTGGAAATCGGTGAGTTGCTGCAGCCGTGCGAGCGCGCCGGCGTCGAACAGCATGTGCAGGAACGCGCGGTACATCGGCCCGACCGGGCACAACGCCTCGCCGCGGCGCCAGGCGGCGAAATCGAAATTCTTGCGGTGCGGGCCGCAGGCGGGGATCACCTGCGCGCGCACTTTGTGGCCCATCCCGAGGAGCGAATAGATGCCCGCGAAGGCGCCGGCGCTGGCGCCGACCGCGAGCTTGGGGCTGAGCGCCAGCTTATCGGCCAGCGCCTCGTAGAAGCCGCCCTGCCAATAGCAGCGGTTGCCGCCGCCCGCGAACACGACCGCGTCGAACATGCCCGTCATGCCCGGCCTTGTACCGGGCATCCACGTCTTCGGACGCCGCCAGAAAGAAAGACGTGGATGGCCGGGACAAGCCCGGCCATGACATGCGTGGATGAATCAAACATCAAGCCAATGCCGTGCCGCGCGCGGCCGCCGGCACTTCGCCCGCCACCGAGCGGGTCCAGGGCCGGTGGTTGACCGCCTGCACGCGCCATTCATAGACGCCGACCTCGGCCTTGATATGGTCGAGGCGCGTGATCGAGCAGTTCTCGATCGCAAAGGCGAGCGCCGCCTCGCTGTCGAGCCGGAGCGCCAGGGCCAGCGCGGCCTTGATGGTGCCGCCGTGGGTGACCGCCACGATGGTGCGGCCGGCAAATTGGGCGGTGAGCCGCCTGATGGCGCCGCCCGCGCGCGCAACGAGATCGTCGAAGCTCTCGCCGCCCGGGGCGCGCTCGCTGGCGGCGGAGAACCAGAACGGCCGCCTCGGCACCCGGCTCGCCAGGAATTTTTGCCGGTCGAGCCCCTGCCATTCGCCGAGGTTCTGCTCGGCGAGTTCCGGCACAACCACCGGCTCGTGCGGCTGGCCCATGGCGGCGTGGATCGCCGCCGCGGTCTGCGTCGCGCGCTTGAGGTTACTCGTCACCCACACGGCCTCGCGCGGCAATTCGCGCGCGAGCGCGGCGAAAATTCCGGCGTCGCTGCAGTCGCAGTCGAGGTCGCGCTGGCCGTAAATGCGTCCGCCGTCCGGCACCGGCGCGTGCCGGACCCACCACCATTGTGTCGTGCTCATGGAGGCGGGTTATAGCGGGGCGAGCGTGGGTGGGCAAAGGCGCGAAGCGCCGTGCCGACGCGTCGTGTCAGTCCAAGCGCGCCACATCGGCCGCCTGCGCGCGTGCATTACAAAACCAAGCGGCACGCGCGCTGGCGGCAAAATGTTACGTATTCGGCGGCGGGGCGAAGAAGCAGCGGCGGCTCCCGTCCGGGCGCTTGCAGCGCCAGAACGCGCCGTCGGGCGAAGGCTGCGTCTCGGTGAAGGGCACCGTCTCCGCCTCGAACAGGTGATAGCCGTCCGCCCCCAAACGAACGTCCTGGCTGGGAATGACGAAGCAGTCGCCTTCGCCGCAGCACCATTCGCCGGCGCCATTACGCAGCCCGCCGCGTGAAATCCAGCTGTCGTGGGCCGTGGTGTCGGCGGCGATCAGAAAAAACGAAGCAAGCACGAGCGCAAGCCGTAGACGAAATCCGGACATCGGGTGGCCTCTCATTGCTTGATCCCGGCAGGGACGCGATCGACCACTGGAGAACTTTGCTCCTTCGTTCTTCCTCCCACATTCCGGCCGCGCGGACGCGCTGCTGCGGCGGGTCCGCCCTTCACACCCCTGCGACTCGGTTGGACCGCGAGTATAAGCGAGTCGCGCCCGCCGTTGGTCAAACAAGCGTCACATATCTTTTCAAACGAACTCGAATCGGAAGTTCCCGCGGACGCGACGATTCGCTATGGGTGGGCGTTATCGGTTCCGGAACGCATCCATGCTCCTCGCGCTGCGCACGCTCCATTTCGAGGACCTCTCGGTCGGCATGACCGAGCGGCTGTCGAAGACCGTCGCGTCCTCCGACGTGGTCGGTTTTGCCGAGGTCACCGGCGACCGCAACCCGATCCATCTCTCCGAGCATTTTGCCGCCAAGACGCCGTTCGGCACGCGCATCGCCCACGGTCTCTACACCGCGAGCCTGATTTCCGCCGTGCTCGGCACCCGGCTGCCGGGACCGGGCGCGGTCTACATCTCCCAGACCTTGAATTTCCGCGCGCCGGTGAAGATCGGCGACACCGTCGACGTGGTGGTCACGGTTGCCGAGCTGATCCCGGAGAAGCAGCGCGCGCGCCTCTCGTGCACCTGTCTCGTCGGCGATGAAGTGGTGCTCGACGGCGAGGCGCTGGTGAAGGTGCCGGCGCAATCCGCTTCGGGGCGCCCGCTGCCGAGGGTGTGATCAGGCATCAGGTAATCAGGCATCAGGAAGTCAGGCATCGGGTATCAGGAAATTGTTGATCCCCGATCCCTGATCCCCGATCCCTGTTAATGCTGCGGGGCGCGCCCCGGCACGTTGTAATAAGCCGGACTGCCGGTGACGAATACGCCGACGGTCGTCGCCACCGGCGGATTGGCCGAGGCCAAGCCGAAAAAATACGTCGTGTTGGCCGCGTTGGCAGGTTCCGACGGACAAATAAGCTCGTTGAACGTGAACGTGATGACGTCCCCGTCCTGCTCGGCGGAGGCAAGCCCGATGGTGCCGAGCCCACCCTGGGTGACGACATAAATGTCGGCCGGCGTGTTGTTCGCGAACGGGAGCTGGGTGATTGGTCCGAAATTGACAACGATGCCGGCGACGCACTGGAGCGCGCCGCTCGCCTGGGTCATGTCGAGGCGATATTCATATCCGGTTTTACCGGCGCCGGGCGTCCCGGCAACACCGGTGAAGGTGCGCGACTGCAGCCATGCCGTGTTGGGCGTGTCGAGATTTTGCAGCGCAAGCTGTCCGACGCTGTCGCTCACGGTGACGGTGCAGTTCGGACTATAGATGCAGTTGACTGCGGGTGCGGCGACGGTGACCACTTTCAGTTGGCCTCCGGACGCGGCATTCGTAAGCATGAAAATTCCGGCCGCCACTGTCGGCCACAGGCCCAATCGCGCGCGCATGATGTTCCCCTCCCGGCCCGTCCCTCGCGGGGCGGACCTGCTCCATGCCCTCAGGTTAAATTGCGCTTGGGCGTCCAACAACCGGAAAACACCGCGCCGCCTGCATCATCTGCCCTTCGTCCTTGGCACAAACAGCACGTTGCGCGACTCGATGTCGGTGCCCCAGCTGGTGTTCTTGCCGAGGGCGGAGATCGCCGGCAGCGCGGGGATTTGCTCGCCGTGCTGGACGATGACGGCGTCGTAGCCGAAGTCCTCGCAGATCGCTGCCGTGTAGCCGCCCGGATCGTCGTGCGTGCCCGAGAGCAGCTCGAGGAGGAGCGGCGGCCGGTCGCGCGCGATCGTCATGCGTGCGCCGTCGAGCACCTCGCGCTCGCTGCCTTCCACGTCGACCTTGATGAAGCGCACGTCGGCAAGCGCGAAACTATCCAGCGTGCGCACGGCGACGTCATAGGTGCGCGTGCGCGGGAACTGGGCGTGCGTGCCCTTGAGGCTGCCGGCGAGGTGGAGCACCGTCCCGTCGTGGTCGATCGGCACGCGGAAGTTGGCCCGCCCGGGCCGGTCGGAGAGTGCAAGGCGATGGACCGCGGCGCGGCCGCGCAGCATCACGCGCGCGAACAGCGCATAATCGGGGTTGGGCTCGAAGGCGACCACGCGGTCGGCGATCTCGCTCAGCGCGAAGGCGAAGAAGCCCTGGTTCGCGCCCACGTCGACGGCGGTGCCGCCGCGCCGCATCAGTTTGTCGAGCACCGCGAGCTCGGGCTCGCCAGCGCGCGCCTCGGCCGCAATGCGCCCGCGGTAGTAGGCCGACGGCGGTGTGAGCAGGGTGAAGAGCTCGCGGAGGGGGAGCATTGGCCTATTTTCCGTCACCCTGAGGACCGCCCGCAGGCCGGCCCTCAGGATGGCGGAACGTGGATCAAGAACCTAGACCCATCCGCGCCGGTTGGGCAAAGTTGCCCCTCCACCCACGTCGCGCCGGGAGCCGCCATGAAGCTTGCCGAATATTCCGCCTATGACGCCCTCGGCCTTGCCGAACTCGTGGCCAAGAAAGAGGTAAGCCCGAAGGAGCTGGCGCAGACCGCGGTCGCCGCGCGCGAGAAGATCGACGGCACGCTCAACGCGGTGGTCGAGCTTTATCCCGACCGCATCGAAACTCTCGACGAGCGCAGCCTCGGGAACGGACCATTCCGCGGCGTGCCGTTCCTGATCAAGGACGTGTTCGGCCACGAGAAGGGCCGGCTGATCGAGTTCGGCTCGCGCCTGTGCGCCGGCATGAAGGTGGAGGAGGGCACCTATTTCCTCGACCTGCTCAAGGCGGCAGGCGTGAATATCCTCGGCCGCTCGGCGGCGCCGGAATATTCCATGGCGTCGACCACCGAGAGCGCGATGTACGGCAACACCTCGAACCCGTGGAAGCATGGTTATTCCGCCGGCGGCTCGACCGGCGGCGGGCAGGCGGCGGTGATGGCCGGCATCGTGCCGATCGCGCACGGCTCCGACATCGGCGGCTCGATCCGCATTCCGGCGAGCTACTGCGGCGGCGTCGGGCTCAAGCCCTCCCGCATGCGCCTGTCGAGCGGGCCGGTGGTGGACGAGGGCGGCTGGGGCTATTCGATGAACTTCGTGCAGACGCGCACGGTGCGCGACGCGGCTGCGATGCTCGACTGCCTGTCGCTCCCGCAGCCGGGCGACCCGTTCATCATCCCCAAGCCGGACGAGCCCTATGCGTCGCTCGTCAAGAAGCCGCCGGCGCGGCTCAAGGTCGGCATCGTGCTCGACGAGCTGGTCGGCGTCGCGGTCGATCCCGAAGTGGCGCGCGCGGTGGAAGCCGCCGGTACGGCGCTCGCCGGCATGGGCCACGCGGTCGAGCGCGCTAAGGTCGACATGGACGGCATCGACGTGCTGCGCGCGACGTTCGATATTTTCTTCTTCGGCTTCGACTCGCGCCTCGACGGCTATGCCAGGCGCAGCGGCCACAAACCCGGGCCGGACACGCTCGAGCCGGTGATCCTCTCGGTTTATCAGGCGGCGAAGGGCATCACCCCCGCGCACTTCATCGCCGCCTGGGGCGCGGCCAACGCCGCGCGCCGCAAGCTTGGCGCGTTCTGGGGCAAATACGACGTGTGGCTCTCGCCCACGACCTCGCGGGTGAGCGAGCCTTGGGGCCGCTACAATCTGTCGAAACCCGGCGTCGGCGCGCACAACATGATCGACGAGCTGTTCAAGATACCCTGCCAATACACCATCCCGCATAACCTCATGGGCACGCCGGCGGCGTCGCTGCCGCTCGCCATGCATTCCTCCGGCGTGCCGATCGGCGTGCAGGTGGCCGCGCAACCGGCGGCCGACCACGTGGTGCTGCAGGTCGCCGCTGCGCTCGAGGCGGCGCTTCCGTGGCGCGAGCGCGTCCCGCCGATTCATGTTTCGAAGATGTGATGGCGCGCGCAACAAACACAAACGTCATCCTGAGGAGGCCGAGCCCAAGTGCGCGGCCGTCTCGAAGGGTGGCAGCAAACTCCGAGCGAGTTTCCATCCTTCGAGACGCTCGACGCTTCGCGTCGAGCTCCTCAGGATGACGTTGTCATTTGTTTCGCGATCGATGCCCTACCCCTTCACCGACTCCACCCGCGATGCCATCGCCGCCCGCTGCGCCGCCTTCGCGCGCGTCGCGGCGAGCGAGCCGTCGCCGGCGCTCACCCGCGCCGCCGTCGCGGTCGCGCTGGTCGAGGCCGAGCGGCCGGCGGGCGAGGCGGCCTTCGTGCTCACCCGGCGCACCGCCGACCTGCGCGCGCACCGCAACCAATGGGCGCTGCCGGGCGGGCGCTGCGACACGGGCGAGACGCCGGCCGCGGCGGCGTTGCGCGAGATGCACGAGGAGGTCGGGCTCGATCTTGCCCCCGACGCCTTGCTCGGCCTGCTCGACGATTATCCGACCCGCTCCGGTTATCTGATCACGCCGGTCGTGGTGTGGGGCGGAAAAGGCGCGCGGCTGCATCCGAACGCGGCCGAGGTCGCCTCGGTGCACCGCATCCCGCTCGCCGACATCGTCAAGCCGGACGCCTTCGACTTCGTGACGATTCCGGAAAGCGACCGGCGCGTCGTGCGCGTGCGCATCGGCCGCCACCTCATCCACGCACCCACCGCCGCGGTGATTTATCAGTTCGGCGAGCTGCTCGCCGGACGCACGACGCGCGTTGCCGACCTGGAGCAGCCGGTGTTCGCGTGGCGGTAGGAGTAGGGCGGCTTGCCCCAACCCACGTACGATTACTTGCTTTCCCGCATCGCGGAGCGCACCGCCTCGCCGACGATGCTCGGCAAGTCTCGGGCGAGGCCATTAACGGTCGTTTGCAGGCCGTCGACCTTCTGCTCCAGTCCGTCGACCTTCCGCTCGACCCGATCGAGGCGCGTCTTGATGGCGGCGAGATCGTCGGAGTTGCGGCGCGTCTGTTCGAGTATATGGCGGGTGACCATTTTCTCACCCTCCACCTCGCGCTCGACGACGCCGACGCGCGCCTCGAACTCTTGCCGTGTGACGTATTCGGGCATGTCCCCGTCCCTCGTGCGGCCGCATAAATCTAGCACAACAACGGCGTTCTGCGCTACGCTTGCCCGCCATAACCCGAGGAAACGCGCCATGACCACAGCCGTGCTCGACCGCACCACCGACTTTGACGTCGCCGACATCGAGTATCTGCGCCACGGCGACAAACCGCTGCTCGCCCGGGTCTACAAGCCGCGCGGGGCGGGACCGTTCCCGGCCATGGTGGAGTGTCACGGCGGCGCCTGGTGCCAAAGCGACCGCTTCACCGAGAAGCTGCGCCACGAATACATGGCTTCGCACGGGGTTGTGTCGATCGCGCTCGACTTCCGCTCCGGCAATACCGACCCCTATCCGGCCTCGGTGCAGGACATCAACTATGCGGTGCGCTGGACGAAGCACAACGCGCGCGATCTCAAGACCGCGCCCGAACTGGTCGGCCTCTCCGGCCAGTCGAGCGGCGGCCACTTGGCGATGCTGGTCGCGATGCGCCCGGACGACAAGCGCTACGCGGCGATCCCGGTGCCGGGCGGGCACGACGCGCGCGTTGCCTGCGTGATCATGTCGTGGCCGGTGATCAATCCGCTCAGCCGCTATCGCCACGCCAAGCGCGGGCTCGCGCGCGGGGAGGAATGGCCGAAGTCGATCATCCCGCGCCACGACTCCTACTGGGTCACCGAGGCCAACATGGAAGAGGGCAACCCGACCATGATCCTCGAGCGCGGCGAGAAGGTGCTCACGCCGCCGGCGGTCTGGTACCAGGGCCGCGGCGACCTCGTGCACGACTACAAGGACACGGAGTCATCGTTCGACGGCAACGAGCCGCAGCGCTTCTGCGCCGCCTACCGCAAGGCCGGCGGCGACATTGACCTCGTCTACATCGACGCCGAGCGCCACACCGGCCGCTCGCCCGACCTCTCGCAGACCGGCGACATGTTCGCCAAGATGGTGACGTTCATCGGCAAGCACACGCGGTAGAGGGTAGGGCGGTTGTGGGGTGGGCTAAGGCCGCGAAGCGGCCGTGCCCACACCTCTTTTTGAAACACCGCGATAATTCACGTGAGCAGCCGCCCCTCGGGCCCTCAAGCCCACCTGATTACTTCGCGGTTACTGGCGTCAGCTCAAATACACGACCGTATTTCGACGCCTCCGCGATGTCGCCCCGACGCAGTGCAAGTCGCACCGCGTCGAGCTTTCGCGCATCGTCCGGCGAGAGATACGGGGACCAAGCGGTCTCGTCCTCGATCAAATCGACTGGGACTTCAGCAGCGTATTTGCCCACGTGAACGAATTCCTTCGACTTTCGGATCATGGCTGCTTCCGCGTCATAAAGTCCGCCGACCAGAGTTCGGGCGCTGGTCTATAGGCCGTCACCACGACCGCCGGGGTGTTTCCGCCGCTTGGAATACCCCACACGACATGAATCGGACGCCCGTCGCGGTCCTGTTGCATTACCAATACCGACGGGCCCTTATGCGCATCGGGGTAGTCCTCGATGACGACGGCGGACGCGATGCCGGCGACTACGTCATTCACCAGAATATCATCGGCCGCAAGTTCACGAAACCCGTGCCGGGACACGCGATACTCACCAGCGAGCGCAAGCGCCTGGGCCACACGTAAGGTGTCGCTCATGCCTACTCAACTCCGCTCAATCCGGCTCCGAGGGTCGCTAAACAGGGGTAGCGAAACCGAACTTCCCATGAGAAAGCCCAGCAGGCAGGTCGGCTCGTGCAAGAGAGCATGAATACGGCGATTTTCACCACCTACGGGAGGCCGGTGGCGACGTCGACAGGTCTACCAATGACTACGAACGCACACCGGTGGCGCCCGGACCTCTCGCAGACGGCGATATGCGCGCGCCAGCCGAACACGGTCGATCTCGCGGATGTCGTTCAGCGACAGGCGCGGTTAGCTCAAGTGAACGCGAAAATCGCTGAGTGCCAAATGTTTTGACAGCTTCGGCAACAGCAATACGTACTCATTTGCCCCCAACTGCCCGATATGAACATGCCAGTACGTGCTTCGCTCGGTTGTAGTAGTATGAAGTCCAGCTAAGCTTTCGTGAATGATCTTTCGGGGAATGGCAAAGGCAAAACCAAGGTCCATGCATCCGAGCACAAAAAACGACTCGTTGCCTTCGCGAAGGAACTCGTCCCATTGAGGGTGATATGCATACCAGTATGGTTCGCTGCTGCGTTTCGTATAACGTTTTGAGATCGAACAAACGACGCGTACGTCGTGAGTTGTATTCCAAAATAGTGCTCTACTTTTTCTGATTAGCTTCGTTCCCGTTTTTATTGACATTGCCTCGACGATTCTTGCCCGTTTTGCGTCAAGCAAGTCAACGTCGGTAAACTCCCAACCGCTCTTTTCTTTCTCCGGCGCATCTGATGGGCCTTCGCTTTCGGGCTTGTCGCTTGTATCTTGAGCAACCGCCGCTTCGACATCTTTAGCGGTTGTAAACATCACATCGATCATGCCGTCCAAACGTGTATATTCCATCGGGATAAGTAAACTGCGGATTTTATTTCCGGTATCTGGTCCATCAGAGTCTTCCTTCAATTGAACCAATTTGACGAGCGCATCGGCGCTGATTAACCGGATGTCCCAGGCATGTCGCGACCCACGAATTTGGGCCTCCAGTTCGCCGGTATCCTCTCGGCCGACGACAATTAGAATGGAGCACGACCCCGCCACCCTGCCCATGTCGCGTAGCTTCTGTCGGTAAGCCGCAACAGTATCTAACGAAATCCGATAGGTATCCGTTGTTTTCACCTCTACAATGATTGAATGCAACTCGGGAGCAGTCCAAATTCCATCGTATCCAACTGCAGCAGGTGTCCCCTGATAGCGGCCGTTTTCAACTTTGAAATCGAGCCTGCGGCCGAGCTCGTTGACCAGGTCTTGAAGTACAAAGCCGCTTTTAGAAAAACTCGAAGTGAGACAGTGCTCAATATAGGTGGCTAACCTGGTTGTGGATTGAACCTGTCCTAAGTACTCTCGAAGTTCAGAAGAACAATGGCTATTATCTTTCAGATTGCCGTCGCCGGCCATCGCAACGACTTGCTCGATTGTGGATTCGCCGATAGCAGTCGGGTTTGACTGCCAGATTGAGATTAAGGGCATCGCTTATCGACCGTTCCCTGAAGAAGCTCATTGAGCCGGGCCGCTACTCCGCCGCCTCGACGCGCCCGCGCCGCCGGCCACGGTCGCCTCCGGCCGCCCGCCGCCCCAGCACCGGCCGCAGGAAGGCGCCCGTGTAGCTGCGCTTCTCGCGCGCGATGTCCTCGGGCGTGCCGGCCGCGACGATCTCGCCGCCGCCGTCCCCGCCTTCGGGGCCCAGGTCGATGATCCAGTCGGCGGTCTTGATAACTTCGAGGTTGTGCTCGATCACCACCACGGTGTTGCCGTTCTCGACCAGCTCGTGCAGCACGTCGAGCAGCTTGGCCACGTCGTGGAAATGCAGGCCGGTGGTGGGCTCGTCCAAAATGTACAGCGTCCGTCCGGTCGCGCGTTTCGACAGCTCCTTCGACAGCTTCACGCGCTGAGCCTCGCCGCCCGACAACGTCGTCGCCTGCTGGCCGACGTGAATGTAGCCGAGGCCGACCCGCTGCAACGTGGTGAGGCAGTCGCGCACGCGCGGCACCGCCTTGAAGAACTCCGCCGCCTCGTCGACCGTCATGTCCAGCACGTCGGCGATCGACTTGCCCTTGAACTCGACCTCTAAAGTCTCGCGGTTGTAGCGCTTGCCCTTGCACACGTCGCAGGTGACGTAGACGTCGGGCAGGAAGTGCATCTCGATTTTGATGACGCCGTCACCCTGGCATGCTTCGCAGCGCCCGCCCTTGACGTTGAACGAGAACCGCCCGGGCTCGTAACCGCGCGCCTTGGATTCCGGCAGGCCCGCGAACCACTCGCGGATCGGCGTGAACGCGCCGGTGTAGGTCGCCGGGTTCGAGCGCGGCGTGCGGCCGATCGGCGACTGGTCGATGTCGATCACCTTGTCGAGATGCTCGAGGCCTTCGATGCGGTCGAACGGGGCAGGGGCCTCGATCGCGCCGTTGAGCCGGCGCGCCACCGCCTTGTAGAGCGTGTCGACCAGCAGGGTCGACTTGCCGCCGCCGGAGACGCCGGTGATGCAGGTGAAGAGGCCGAGCGGAATCTCCGCCGTGATGTCCTTGAGATTGTTGCCGCGCGCGCCGACCACGCGCAGCAGACGGCGCGGATTGAGCGGCTGGCGCTCCGGGATCGGGATCACCCGCGCGCCGGTGAGATATTGCCCGGTGAGCGAGGCCGCATCCGCCATGATGTCCTCGGGCGTGCCCTGCGCCACCACGTGGCCGCCGTGCACGCCGGCGCCCGGGCCGATGTCGACCACGTAGTCCGCCGAGCGGATCGCGTCCTCGTCGTGCTCGACCACGATTACGGTGTTGCCGAGGTCGCGCAGGCGCTTCAATGTTTCCAACAGCCGCGCGTTGTCGCGCTGGTGAAGCCCGATCGACGGCTCGTCGAGCACGTAGAGCACGCCGGTCAGGCCCGAGCCGATCTGCGAGGCGAGGCGGATGCGCTGGCTCTCGCCGCCCGAAAGCGTGCCGGAGGCGCGCGCCAGGGTGAGATATTCGAGCCCCACGTCCACGAGGAACTTGAGCCGTTCGCGGATTTCCTTGAGCACCCGCACGGCGATCTCGTTCTGCTTGGCCGAAAGATGCGCCGGCAGTTCGGCGAACCACTCGCCCGCGCGCTTGACCGACAGCTCCGCGACCTCGCCGATATGCTTGTCGGCGATTTTCACCGCCAGTGCCTCGGGCTTGAGGCGGAAGCCGGTGCAGGCCGCGCACGGAATGTCGGTGAAATACTTGGCGATGTCCTCGCGCGCCCATTCGCTCTCGGTCTCGCGCCAGCGCCGCTCGAGATTGGTCACGACGCCTTCGAACGTCTTGCGCGTTTCGTACGAGCGCAGACCGTCGTCATAAACGAACCGGATCGGCGTCTCGCCCGAACCGTAGAGGATCGCCTCGCGCGCCTTCGCCGGCAGGTCCTTCCACTTGGTGTCGAGGGTGAAGCGGAAGTGCTTGGCCAGCGCGTCGAGCGTTTGCGTGTAATAAGGGCTCGTCGACTTCGCCCACGGCGCGATCGCGCCCTTGCGCAGCGACAGCTCCTTGTCCGGGATCACCAGATCCGCGTCGATTTTCTGCTCGACGCCGAGACCGCCGCACGACGGGCAGGCACCGAACGGGTTGTTGAACGAGAACAGCCGCGGCTCGATTTCCGGAATCGAAAAGCCCGACACCGGGCAGGCGAAATTCTCCGAGAACAGCAGGCGCTCGGGCCCGCTCTGGTCGTGGATCTTTGCGGTGCTCTTCTTCCCCCTCTCCCCGCTTGCGGGGAGAGGGTCGGGGTGAGGGGCATCCGCCATTTCCGCGACCGCAATCCCGTCCGCGAGCTTGAGCGCCTGTTCGAACGAATCCGCCAGCCGCGTGCCGATGTCCGGCCGCACCACGATGCGGTCCACCACCACGTCGATGTCGTGCTTGAACTTCTTGTCGAGCGCCGGCGCCTGGGTGATCTCGTAGAACGCGCCATCGATCTTCACCCGCTGGAACCCGCGCTTCAAATAATCCACCAGTTCCTTGCGGTACTCGCCTTTGCGGCCGCGCACGACCGGCGCCAGGATGTAAAGCCGCGTGCCTTCGGGCAGCGCCAGCACGCGGTCGACCATCTGCGAGATGGTCTGGCTCTCGATCGGCAAGCTGGTCGCGGGCGAATAGGGGACGCCGATGCGCGCCCACAGCAGGCGCATGTAGTCGTAGATTTCGGTGACCGTGCCGACCGTCGAGCGCGGGTTGCGCGAGGTGGTCTTCTGCTCGATCGAGATGGCGGGCGAGAGGCCGTCGATCTGGTCGACGTCCGGCTTCTGCATCATCTCGAGGAACTGGCGCGCGTAAGCCGACAGGCTCTCGACATAGCGGCGCTGGCCCTCGGCATAGATGGTGTCGAAGGCGAGGGAGGATTTGCCCGAGCCCGATAGCCCCGTAAGCACCACCAGCCGGTCGCGCGGGATCTCGAGGTCGATGTTCTTGAGGTTGTGCTCGCGCGCGCCGCGGATGGCGATCACGCGCGTCTCGGCGCGGCGGCGGTGCTGGTCGAACAGGTCGTTCATGAGATCACAAGTGGTAGATGGTGTCCGCCCGGCAAGGCCGGACTGAGGCTTTCACGACGCGGCGCGGCAGAGTGGGAACATAGTGAGAACGGGGCCGAAACGCCAGCCCGCACCTTGGCACAGGCGGGCCGCGCGCGGGTGACGGCTGTGGATAAGCCGTGTGCGGGCGGCTTGGGTCGAAGTAATCGCGCGATTCATAACTCGGATCCCCACCCCTAACCCCTCCCCACAAGGGCTAGTATGGGCACAGATGTTGCAGTGCGATTCAAGGATGCTGCAGCGCGATTCGAGGCGGAGCGGTAATTTTCGAATCCGCATCGCGTTCACCGCGCAATTTTAGAATCGAAAAGGCTTT
>Ga0153928_1000809_pt1 | contig 14760 bp, 10 predicted proteins | sample TSNJ012MetaG_FD_106656 | JGI IMG/M metagenome (GOLD analysis project Ga0153928, IMG submission 106656) | Attine ant fungus gardens microbial communities from New Jersey, USA - TSNJ012 MetaG | ecosystem: Host-associated > Fungi > Mycelium > Unclassified | place: USA: New Jersey, Wharton State... | reverse complement strand
CTATCGCTCTTTGTTTCAGAAAATATCGCAATTTCTCATGCAAACCCATCGGAATTGCCATTTTGAAAATTCATTTGTTCATTTTCGGATCTGAAAGTTCCGGCTTTTGACATGCGAACCATAGATATGACTGTATCCGGGATAAAGTTTAATACCAACACAACTGCTGCGTTTTAAATTCTGTTCAATCTGATCGTAGGATTCTGCAATATCATGCTTCGTCAGGTAGAAACTGTCGATTCCAATGCAATACCGCATAAACTCGGGGTACTGATGGCTTTCTGGTTCCAGCTTGCGGTTTCCCATCACAATGCCGCAGACAATGCCCAGTTTTTTATATTCCTCACGGATATGTTCGACGGTATTCTGGTGACCGGCCGCAATTGCAATTTGATCAAAGTGCTCTTCTCCCGGAACAAAATGTAAATGTGCATCTATAATCTTCATTATTATTATTAATCCTCTCTACAAAATAACATCCAGCAACCTGCTGTCGGTTTATTTTATCATACCAAACAAAATCTATCTACATTATTTCCAATACTCTTTCGATTAATAACATTAATAATATATGCCGTAAAAGCACCGGTTTTCACCAGTGCTTCTCCTTTCTCCATTATTTCAGGTAACTATTGTATTCATGCATACCTAATAGTGTTTTAAATTTATACTTCCGATAAGAATATTCCAAAATTTCCACCCCTTTTTCATATCCCTGCCGATTCCAAATGGGGTATTACATATCCCCCTGTCACCATGACGGGGGGAATGTCAAGTATCCCCGACGAATAAGAATTAAGACACAGGCATTCAAAGTCATGTGCTGCCTCTTTCTACAAGTCTACAAGGAAACAGCCTGATTTTATCTGTTCGCTCTACACCATTATTAATATCATCAATGTACTGCACGGCAGCGTGAATCATACCGATATTATCGTGTTCAAAAGTTGTAAGATCAAACACGTTCCAAGCGCTCATTTGTATGTTATCAAAACCAACCACCGCTACATCTTGCGGTACACACAAGCCCAGTTCATTTCTTATAAAACACATCGCGCCAATCGCCAATGCATCACTGTCACAAAATACCGCAGTAGGGTGCGTTTCACCAGTCATCAGTTCCTGCGCCGCGCGCGCACCCTCGTAATAAGAATATGATTCACAGTATACCAATTTGGTGTCTGTATACCCCAGCTCAGCAAGCCTTCCTAAAAAACTTTTTGTGCGAGTGCTGCCCTCGGTAAGCACGATACCGGGTCCGGTGATAGTTCCAAATGAGCGATGACCTTTTTCAACCAGATAATTAGCGAGCGAGCGACATGCTTCGGAGTTATCCGAACAAACGGAAAACATATTTTCATGAATAAATGCGCGATTGAATATAACCACTGGCATCTTTATTTTTCTAATAAAATCACGAACCTCTTTGGAAATTACCGCATATAGAACAATGACACCATCAACTTGATAGCTTGCGACATCATCAATAACCTCTTCCATATATTTTTTGTGTTCTTCTTCCGTTTCAATATAAAGCACTTGCTTTTTTTCTTTACGTAAATACTGAACCAACTGCGATAGAGTTTCGTGCACAAAAGGATTCTCGGATTTTACTGATACTACGGCAATAATATTCGTTCTATTGGATGACAGACTGCTCGCCAGCACATTTCTCTTATAGCCAAGCTCTTCTGCGGTATTTTTTACACAATCAATCGTTTTCTGCGAAAAGTTGGTTTTTCCTGCAAGAATACGAGAAACGGTCGCCTGAGAAACACCTGCTACTCTTGCGACATCGACTGCAGTTACACGTTCAGACATATTTGCCCTCCTTAGCCTCCATGTTAGATTTCCTTAAATTATAAAGGAAATCTGCTAAAATGTGAAGAGCTTAATGTATGTGTAAACGAATATTGTTTACAACGTCGAAATGAAACATGCAATTATTTCAGTAGTTTGGCAGCCTGGCTTACAAGAGCACGAGATTTCACAAACAACTTTATTACAGCCGCAACTCGATTTTGCATTTGTTCTGATGTGTTCAGTGTACCTATGCGCTCCAGCATGTGAATCCCATTTTGGCAAAATTGCTTTTCCTGGTGTTCAACATCATGCTGTATCATCGAAAGATTTTCATGCAGGCTACATAATATTCCCCTTGCTTCTTTGGGATTGGTTTGAATCAGCCGGCCTGTTTGTACAGCTTTGATTAGGCTGTCTGGTGGAAAACCTCCAGGCCATGCATTGTTAATCAATTGATACGCCATTGAGAGCCGATTTGCTGCACCTGTCACGCCATTGATCAACGGAACCCATCTCGCCTCGTTCCATATCGCATTAACCGTGATTTGCTTTGCAGAAGATTGCTTTGATGATCGGATATGAATTGAAAAGTCGTGGCAATCGTACCACCAATACGATTCTGCACAATTCACTTGAGTAACGGCGATTCCGTTTACAATCACCGCATCAGCGGGTATCACCCCAAGCAGGATAACCTCAACGTGACGATCGTCCTTAATTTCTTCCATAGTACTCTCAACAGCATCAACTGTAATGCAGATTGAATTGTCGTCCCAAGTTGCAGAGACATGCGTTTTACAAACTCCAATATCTTCTTCGTAGTCACGACCGTTTCCATCGTCGTCATAAATAGAATATTCACTTGTACCACTGCCGGTCGCGGGAGCGATTCGCAGACCAAGAATATCAGATTTCTCATTAATTCTTCCTGTATGCAGTTGAAGTGGAACAATAGACCCTGCTTTTTGTAAAACAGGGATTTCTGAAAGCAGATAGCTCTGCACATGCACACCAGGACCTTCAATAAGCGTCCCGGTCGATAAATCGTACCATTCTTCGGGCGGAATCCAAATAGTTTGATCGGCAACGCAGCGATCTTTTTCCACAGGCACAAAAATGGGCGCGGCAATCAGATTTTCACCAAAAGCATATTCTTCAGGGTGATTGTATGCCTCCGGCTGCTGTGGGTAGTCCAAATATAAGGCGTGCAGAAACGCGACGCCGCTGTCGAATGCGCACCGGGCTTCCGTATAGATATAAGGCAGCATAGCGTGGCGATGCAAAAAGGCGTCACGCATTATGCTCGCATTGGGTTCAGGGTATGCCCAGATCAAACGCTCTGCTTCCGGATTTTTACTACAGTGTGTACGCATCACAGGTGAGAACAGACCAAATTGAATCCAACGCGTATACAGTTCTTTTTCTACAGGTCCCGGATAATGCCCGCCGAGATCATGACTCCAGTATGCGGAACAAGCATTGGCCGATTGGGCGGTAAAGCTCATTTCAAAACGAAGTGTTTCCCAGCAGGAAAACACATCACCCGAAAACTGAATGGGATAACGATGGCAACCGAGACCACCCCAACGATGCAGACAAAGCGGTCGCTTCCCTTGCCGCGCAAGATCAATATCAAACACATAAGCCATCCACGTGATATTATGGAGACCGGGCAAATTTGTCATATTGCCATCAATGTGATCATTCCACCAAAAGTCATTGCCCAGTGCATCCGTAGGATGGTGCATAAATTTCATGTTGCTTTCAGCAAATTTTTTATCCGTTATATTTAACGGAATGTATTCCCCCTCGGCTGGATCTTGCCCCATAGCATGACACATGTCAGCGTAGCGATCTTCATGAGGCTGAACACCTTGGGACGGGTGAAGGTTCAATCCTACACTTACACCGCGACGGTGCATTTCATTATAGAAGTATTTCGGTTCGGGAAACAGCAGACGATTCCAGCTGTAGCCATGAAATCCGATTCCCCGACCTGACTGATCCAGCGTGCCTTTCAGCCATTCTTCCACATAAGCCCTATGCCATTCGAGGTCCAGGACAAATACATCCAACGGCAATCCTCTGCTATGAAAGGCATCAACTAAGTCGACGGCTTCCTTATCACAATAAATTGTATATCGGGACCACCATATGCCAAAAGCATATTTTGGCGGAAGCGCAATACGTCCAGATAGCTTAACATAATCACCAAGCAATCTGCGATAATCACGACCGTAAGCAAACAGATACCAATCCTGCCGCTCCCCGAATTGGCGCGAGGTAACCCAGGGCAATTGGCTTTCTTCTCCGCTTTCAAACGAAAAATCGCTGTCATCAAACAAATATCCGTCAGAGTCATCTATCAAAATCCAACCGTCTTTTGATAAAAGACCCGGGTGTATCGGGTCCTCATTCATGACATAGGCACGGTCGCTTCGCGGCTCATGTAATTTATTGCCTTCCCACCAGTCCAATGAGCGATTTGTACCGCCAAGATTTCCTTTGTCATCCATGCCGGGCCGCCACTGGAAAGGCTCACCATCTACGATAAATTGAACCGACAAAGTATCGTCAGTGAATTTCCCGTCACCGGTCGGCTTATAGCTCAATGTCAATTCCTCGGTTTGAATGCATACACCACCGTTTTCTTTGTACACGGTAAAATCCGGAACCGCGAGATGCCGGTGCAGGAATATGAATGACGAGCGATCTTCAAAAATACTGTCTTGCGTCCATTCCATGCGGATGAGCGCTGATGTAAGGACAGTAAAGCGTGCCTTTTTGCACTGTACTACAGCTGCCGTATCCGCCACTGGATTATATTTTTCTGAAGTAATATTTGTTTTTAGGGTACTGGCAGACTCGTATTGATTAGACATAAAAAACCTCCTTATCGTTTTTATTCACATCAGGCCCGGTTTCAGCTATACATGCGTATGCACACAGGACTACCTACAGATATGGTATGCAGAATTTCCAATGCACCGCTTTGGGCATCTATGCGGAACACAATTATGTTGTCGGTATCTTGATTGGCGCATAGCAGATAACGCCCGGTGGAGTCAATCGCAAAATTGCGCGGTGTTACTCCACCGCAGGGCTGACAGCCGACATAGGTGAGTGTGCCTGAACTGGCATCAACTGAATAGCAGACGATGCTGTTATGCCCCCTGTTTGTACCATATAAAAAATTACCATCCGGGGTGAGATGTATATCCGCAAAAGCGCAACCGTCCCCCCTCACGCCTGATGGCAGGGTAGAAATAGTCTGCCATTGTTTAAATAAGCCTTGTTCTACATTGTACAGCAACACCGATACCGTATTATTCAATTCGTTTGCAACATAGGCATGTTTCCCTGCGTTATCAAAACAGCAAACGCGCGGTCCCGCTCCGCTGCCCGTGAAAAATTCCGGTTCCAACGCGGGCGTTAGTACAGGAAATTCCGCATTTACATGGTAGCATAGCAGTCGATCTGTACCCAGTTCAACAACAAACGCAAATTTTCCATCCGGTGAAAATACGGTAGAATGGCAGTGCGGGCCTTTTTGGCGGCTTGGATTGCTTCCATGACCTTTGTGCTGCATAAACTGTTTTTTTGTGCCGATGGCGCCGTCTGACATGATAGGATAAACACTGAGGCTGCCGCTCATATAGTTGGATACACAAAGATGAGTACCATCAGGAGTAATCGCCACGTGACAAGGGTCTGTACCGTATGAAGGTTGTGCATTGACAAACTCAAGTTCTCCGTTTATTAAACGGAAACTGCTGACAGCGCCGCTCTCTTCTCCATTATATTCCTCAAGCTCATTAACAGCGTATAACATCGTATGTGCATTATTTATTACAATGTAAGACGGATTTTTAACTCCTTTAGCCACAGAAATCTGTTGCATCGCTGCTGTATCCATATCCAACGAAAAATGATATATTCCTTCGCCTTTCCCGACAAAGGTTTCTCCGGTTCCAAACAGAATAGGACAGGAATATGTCCCCACAAAAACACTTATTTTCTTATTCATTATTTATTAATCCTTTCTCAAACGGCGCTTGCTTTTCTCTGTTGCTCTTTGAAAAAGGTCTCGGAGCCGGAATCGAGCAATATGGCAACGACAATAATTACTCCTTTGGCAATCCATTGAAGAAAAACACTGACGCCGCATAGGTTTAAAATATTGCTAATGATTCCAATGATGATACAGCCAACAATGGTTCCGCCTACTTTTGCTTTTCCACCATGCATAGGCGTTCCACCAATAGCAACCGCCGCAATGGAGTCAAGGGTAAATAAATCGCCTGCCGAAGGAACTGCCATACCAACGCGGCCCGTCAGCACGATTGCACCCAATGCGCAACACAGCCCAAGTGCTACAAATCCGGATACTTTAATAAAGAATGTGTTAATACCAGAAACGCGTGCAGCATCCTTATTCCCACCTGTTGCAAGCACATGGCGACCGTATTTTGTTCTGCCAACTAAGATTGAAATAACTAGCGCAACTGCCAATGCAAATAAAATGGAAATGGGAATCACACCGAATATCAGACCCTGTCCGATAAATTTTACATTGCTGCTTAGTCCGGCCACTGTAGTGCCTCCGCAAATCAACGATGCAAGACCATTATAGATTTGTCCGGTTGCCAACGTAAGTATGAATGGTGCAAGTCTAAACTTCATAGCTATGTATCCGTTGAGAAACCCGCACATGCAGCCGCATACTATCGTGATTATGACTGCAAAAATAAGTGGTGTGCGCAATGTACACAATGCAAAAACAATGCCCAGCAGACTAACCATATTCCCGCTGGACAGATCCATGCTACCGGTTCCCAATAACACCGTGTAGCCCAGTGCAATCATAAGACTTGTGGAAATCTGCCGCGCCACGGAGCTGAAGTTGGCATAGCTAAAAAACATTCCCCTTGTTATTGGCTGCGCAATCAATACCATTAAAATTAAAATAAAAATTGCCTTATTATTCAAAAATATTTCTATGAATTTACTGGAATCAAATTTATTACTGCTTTTCATTTTACAGGCCTCCTCTTTCATGATAAAGTACCAAAGGCATATGACATTAAACGATTTTCATCAAAGTCCTTACGAAGGCACTCGTGTACAATCCTGCCATGACGGATGACTTCGATTCTGTCGCTGATTCCCATGACCTCCGGAAGTTCTGAGGAAATTACGATCACAGCTTTTCCGGCAGCTGCAAGCTTTCCAATAAGTTTGTATATCTCTGCTTTTGACCCTACATCTATCCCGCGGGTCGGTTCATCCAAAATCAATAGATCCGGCTGTCCCGTGAGCCATTTTGCAAAAATAACTTTTTGTTGATTTCCACCAGAAAGCTGGCCGGCATCTTGATTTGGGCCAGTCACTTTAATAGCCAGCGTATCGGCCATCTTATGAAAGCTTTCCCGTTCTTTTTTCGTATCAACAAGCACTCCGTTTGGCGTAAATTTGTCGAGATAAGCAATGCTTGTGTTGAATTCCACACTTAGCATATGAATAAGCCCCATACGCAATCGGTCCTCCGTGACCATTGCCATACCGTTTTTGATGGCCTCCATCGTGTTTTTGTTGCGAATTGCCTTTCCGTGCATAAATATCTGACCGCCATCAAGTTTTGTAATACCAAATACGGCCTGCATGATCTCGGTACGGCCAGCGCCCATAAGACCACAGAATCCAAGTATCTCTCCCTTATGCACCTTGAAATTTACATTCTCAAAGACCCCAATCTGTCGCAGATCTTTCGCCTCAAAAATCACATCGCTAATCGGCACTTCTTCCTTCGGATAAAGATTTTCCACCTTTCGTCCGACCATTTTCTGCACAAGCTCCTCTGTGGTAATACTCTTAGAGGGATTTGTATCAATATAGTGTCCATCCCGAAACACGGTGATATTATCGGAAATCTCCATCAGTTCGTCCAACTTGTGGGAGATGAATATAATACCCTTCTGCTTTTTGGCGAGGGCACGAATGATTGTGAACAAGGTTTCAATTTCCTTGTTAGTGATGGCTGAGGTCGGTTCATCCATTATGATAACGTCAGAATCGTATGAGCATGCCCGGGCAACCTCGACAAGCTGCATACTGGCTATACTTAGCCTTCCGCATTCCTCGCCCGGATTGATACCTTCAATACCCAGCTGCTCCAGTAAATTTTTTGTTGCTTTTAGCCGTTTGACATTACTGATTAGCCCACGAGATTTGAAATTGTTTTCACGGCCAATCCAGATATTCTCGGCAACAGAAAGGGTAGGGATCAATGTGAGTTCCTGATGAATCATCGCAATCCCTTTCCGCAGCGCCTCACCCGGGTCTTTTGCCTGATATGGCTCCCCCTTAAATGTAATGGAACCAGCATCCGGTTTGTACATTCCCAGTAAAATCTTCATCAGTGTGGATTTTCCCGCCCCGTTCTCACCAATCAATGCCAGCACTTCGCCTCGATGAAGCTGCAACTGGACTTTGTTTAATGCCACTACACCGGCAAAATATTTTGTGATTCCATTTGCGTCCAGAAGTAATTCTTGTGTGGTCACCCAAGCGCCCTCCTTTTATTTCCAGTTTTGATTATGCCGAGAGGAACTCTTTCTTTCCTCCCGGCATTCTGTTTTCTACTTCAACGTATCTTTTGTCACCAGCATCAGTTGTGGCGGTGTGATATTTTGCTCTACGGATTCGCCATTGGCCAGCTTTGTTGCCAACGACAAAACCTCTGCCGTTTCAGCATCCACATCACGTGCACATGTAGCGGCCATTTGACCGGAAAGCAGATATTCATCACTTGCTTCAAGATAATCTGTACCGACAACGCAGAATGCATCCATGTTTACGCCGGCAGAGTTTAGCGCCTGAATAGCGCCTAATGCCATAGCATCGTTAAATGCATAAATCGCATTCATTTCTGGATAAGCTTGTAACCAATCCTCTGTAACCGACATCGCCTTGCTTGCGTCAAAACTAGCTTCTGCCGTTGCAATGATATTGAGGTCAGGGCAAGCTTCCAGTAATCTATCAATGCGCGGTTGTGTGGTCTGCATGGAGAAACTCCCCACAATGATTCCAATATTCAGCTTTTTGGTAGAATCCGCATTTAGCAGTGACTGGAAATATTCTCCGCATACAGTACCAGAGGTAACCATCTGGCCGCCAAACCAGCAGTCATATACGTCTGTGCCAGCCGCAAAATCAATGATAATAGATGGTATGCCCGCATTGTGAATTGCTTCTATGCCAGGTGCAGCCACATCTGTGTTTGTTGGTGTAACAATAATTACATCCGGCTTTTTCAAAATTAACGAATCTATATCTGCAAGCTGTTGGTTTGCATTTCCGTTTGCGTTCGTGGAGATAATTGTGTAGCCGGCGTCTTTGACTTTCGCTTCAAGGCTGGCAAGCCAATTTACACGCATCTCATCCGCAGCGTTCATAGCAACACCTACCGTGATGCTTTTAGTGCTTTCGTTTTTGGGTGTCTCAGATTGCATGGTGTCCGTGGTGCTGCTGATTGAGCCTTCACTTTTTGATGCAGCTGGCGCAGTGTTACTGTCTGCAGTACCTCCACAGGCAGTGAAACCGAGGGAAATCACTAATGCGAGGATTAAACTGGCTACTTTTTTCATAACGACTCTTCTCCTTTTGTTTTTTTAATTGTGGATATAATAGCGCTATATTGTGTATGCGTATGCATAATAACATATATTCATTTACTTGTCAATATTTTTCATAAAAGATAAATATTTTTGTATATATTCAACAAATGTGTTTATTCATAATTGTGATTTAATACAATTTCTTAATGTTATTGCTTCATTTAAATAAATATATTTCAAGCAAAGATTCTTTTCATTATTTTTGTGTAGGCATTTTTCTCGTAAAGAGATATTATTTGTGCATACGAATACGCAACCCTGGGGGGAAGTCATTATGAAGTTGAAAAGCCAGAAAAGCACCGGCTTTCACCAGTACTTTTCCCTCACCATTATTATCCACTAATCATTGTCACAATTCCATTCTCCTCGCACTTCCACGTTTTGGAAATCCGCAGCTCAATCTCCTTCATTTCGTGAATACGGCATTGCTCCACAAACCGGTTCAGTACCTCGGTTCCGGTAAAGCTTGTGTACACATGGAACGCTTAGAACTTGTTTTTATCATCTCGCCCGCTTAAACCGTTTTTTAAGCGTCTTCACCCCATCCCCTTGGGTCAGGAACAACGCGACACCGGATATCGCCATTAAAATCACCGAGTAAACAAACGCCATTGCCTGCGCATTGGCCGTAGCCGTCTCATCACTGGCCGCTTTGATTACAACTCCCAATGGTTGATACAACGGATGATACAGAAAAACCGTCAGATCATAATCAGCCAACAGATTATTAAAGTTCAACACAATTACCGACAGCACCACCGGCATAATCACCGGAATCACCACCCGCACCATCGTATATAATGTCCCGGCCCCCATACATTTGGCGGCTTCCTCCAGACTGCCCTCAATACTATAAAATGCCGCCTTAATCATCCGGAAAGAAAACGGCAATTTCACAATTACATATGCCAGCAGCAACAAAACAACCGTTCCAATCAACACCTGGTTCCCCATGATCAGCCGCGGCATGTCATAGGTAACCATCAATCCCAGGGCGATCAAGGTACTGGGGAGCAGCCACGGAATCAGGACACCATATTCAAAAAATAAATTAAATTTGCTTTTTGACTTATGAACGATACGAGCCACCGCAATCGCAATCACTGACACCAGCACCGCCGCTGCCAGAGAGTAGCAAAAGCTGATCAGATATGGCCGGAACGCACCCGCTCTTGTAAATAAAGCACTATAGTTTTCCAACGAAAGATTGGAAAAGGATATATTGCCGCTCTTAATTGCCAAAGAATCACTGAAAGAATATAATACAATCAGGCAAACCGGCGCCATGTAAATAAAAAACAAAAGATAGGCTACCACATGAGCCAGAACATTAGCCACTGGATTGGAAATTTTCTGCTTAGTTAATTTGGCCTTCGTCTTGGATACGGATACATAATTTCCACCTTTTTCCACCTTAGTCAAAATCGCCAGCAAAAGAATCGTTGCCAATCCCAGTAACACCGCCAGCAATGCCGCCACTTCCCGTGAATACGGTGATTTTGCAAACGTAATAATCATCGGATTGATCGTCTGGAAATCCGGACCGCCGACAATCAGCGGTGCCGACATTGCCCCCAAACCGGTTAAGAACGTCAGTATTGTGATCGCAAAGAAGGTTGGCTTTAAAGTCGGCAGCACCACTTTAAAGAAAATCTTCCGCCCGGATGCTCCCATATTTTTAGCCGCTTCAATTACATGATAATCCAACCCCTGAACCGCATTTGTCAAAAAAACGGCATGATTGGAGGTACAGGCAAACGTCATGATAAAAATAACCGCCGGAAAACCGGTAAACCAGTTGGCATCAAGACCAGGCATCACCATCCGGAGCAAACGGGTCAGTATCCCATTCGCACCATAGATAAATTTATAACCGGTCACCAGAACCACCCCGCTATATACCAGCGAAGTCATATATCCCATTTTTAAAAGCTTTGCTCCTTTGATTTCCCAATACTCAGTAAACAGCACAATCAAGGTTCCCACCAGATTGACTGTAAAAACCATAGAGACCGCCAGAATGAAACTGTTCTTCAAGCTTTTCACCGCCCGGGCCGAATGAATGACCTTGCCAAATACTTCCGTTGAAAACTCACCTTTTTTATAGAATACGCTAATCAGCAAATTAGCATTAGGGTAAATTACAAACGCAACAATCAGCCAAATCAGAACCAGCCGCAGCAGCAAGCCACCAAGCCGGACTTTCTCGCCTTTACCACCTATTTTTATTCTCTGCATATCAGTCCCTCCTTATGAAAACTGCATAATATCCTGCGGATTCATATACAGGTCAATGATTGTCTCCGGCTCACGAAAGGCACTTCCGTCATTCATCCGGATATACTTCACCGTCTGCCCCAAAACCTCAACATTATACTTGGTTAACACACCGTTATATTCATAATCTTTTACCACACCGGTTAATTTCACACTTCCTCTCTCAGGTGTCTGATGAAAACGTTCGATCCGGATAAATGCTTCCTTATGCTCGTCCAGGCCACAGTGCTGCTGTTCGTTAACCGCCCGGATCATCCCGCCATGAAGACAATTAATATCCCCAATGAAATCACAGACAAACTCCGAAGCTGAGTAATTATAGATTTCATAAGGCGTTCCCACCTGTTCGATAAAACCGTTATTGAATACGGCGATCCGATCCGACAAGGTAAGGGCCTCCTCCTGATCATGAGTAACATAAAGAGTTGTAATCCCCAAATCTCGCTGCAGGCGTTTCAGCTCGCCCCGCAGGCCGACCCGCAGCTTGGCATCCAGATTAGACAGCGGCTCATCCAGGCACAGGATATTTGGTTCCAGGACAATCGCCCGGGCAAGTGCCACCCGCTGCTGCTGACCGCCGGATAATTCCGCTACATTACGCTCCAATTGCATTTCGTTAATTTCAATCTTTTTTGCCACCTCATATACTTTTCTTCTTACTTCTTCTTTCGGCAGCTTCTTCACTTTCAGGCCAAAGGCAATATTTTCGTATACCGTCATCGTCGGGAACAATGCATAGCTTTGAAATACCATTCCAATCGCTCTGTTTTCCACGGCTTCATGAGTAATATCTTTTCCGTTTACCACAATCTGGCCGCGGGATGGATTGATAAAGCCAACCAATGCGCGAAGAATCGTTGTCTTTCCGCAGCCCGAAGGACCCAGAAAAGTAAAGAATTCCCCCTCATTAACGCTTAAATTCAAATCCTTTATCGCTATAAAGTCGCCATATTTAATTTCAATATTTTTAAAGTCAATCATACCTTACCCTGCCTCCAATGCTCCATTTTAGAAAACGGTGCATAGCTGCTATGCACCGTCTCATCAGTTACTGGACAAACTCAAGTTCTACCTTCTCTACCCACATATCAATATTTTCGGCAACCAATCCCCAGTCAATATCCTGCGCATGCATTTCGGCCATAAAACCCTTAACATCATCACCGGCCTGCGCCAAAGCTTCCGGATGAGCCGCGATTGTCCCGAACTGTTCGCTCCATGCCGCCTGCACTTCTGCCGAACCAAACCAGTTAGCAAAGTCAATCGCAAGATCACCATTCGGTGTTGTTGACATGACCGCAACCTGCTCTACCACATAAGGTTCCCCAATTTCCGGTGTCATAACACCAAACGTATACTCCCGTTCTTTCTGATTCTGCAGGACACCACTGCCCCACAACATTGACATCGGACGCTCACCGGAAATAACACTGCCCAGATAATCTTCACCCGGCACCTCGATATGAGCATTTTGGATATAACCCCTGGCAATCTCCCAGCCCTCTTCGGAAATACCCAGCTCACCGGCCGGATCGGCATATCTTACCAAAATACCCGACAAAACATTCTTTGCGGTGCCGCCATTCAAACCAAAAATGTTATATTGATCCTTATATTTGGGATCGGCCAGATCGGTCCAGTCTTTTGGCGGATCGGCCATCTCGTTGTTATAAACCAGCACCAACGGCTGCACTACAATTGGATAATAATAGCCCTCTGCATCGCCCAGGCTCATATCCACTTCAGATGCCCACTCCGGTTGATACTTCATCAGCAGATTTTCCGCTTTCAGTTTTTCATATTCAACCGTATTCAGGCCATACACCATATCCGCCAGCGCATTATTCTTCTCGGCAATCAGCCGGTTCGTCAATTCCCCGCCAGGTATCGATACCACTTCAATGTTAAAACCTTCTTTTTCCGCCTGTTCTTTCAGCCATTCCTGGCGTCCGCTGGAAGCTGAATTGGAATAAATGATCAACCGCTGGCTACGATCCACACCAGCTGCTGCTGTCTCTCCGACAGTCTCCGTGCCGGCCGCCGCGGCCGTCTCACTTACTGTCGGGGCAACGCTTTCCTGCGTCTGTGTCTGACCGCTTCCAGAGCAGCCACTTAATGCCGATACGGCCATCATTGCCGTCAGTCCTAACGATATTACTTTCCTTGTCGCTTTCCTCATCAATTTTCTCCTCCTGATAAATAATTTTTTAACAACGCCGGCCAGTCTGTCTGGATAATGTCAAATCCCATTTCGACAAGCTTACCCCATGCTGCATCAAAACCATATTTGATCGCATTGTTATCATCCAGCAAACCCGACAATATGTGGGTATCATCCAGAGTTATCGCATTCACCCAGGCCAAAATGTTCCTATCATGCAGCCCCCCGATAAACTCCGGTGTAATCAGTGGACTGTTCAAATCCTCAAAGATCAGTTCCGCCGCCGCCAAATTCACCTCATACTCCTGCACGATCCCCCATTCTTCTACCGAATTAACAATCGGCATATACATCAGGTTGGAACCTGACTTTGCAAGAACAGTTAAAAGTTCTCGTTCCACCGGAGATTTTAAGAGAATCTGATCCTGCATTTGCATAGAATCCAGAAAATCAATAGTCTCCTGCCAGTAAAACCATGACCGGTCAATGTTGATAAAACAGCGGCCCCGGAAACGTTCCAGAATCACTTCCAGACGTTCCAGACGCTGGTTTACTTTATGTCCCGACAGATTCACGCAATGCAGCGCTTCTATCTCCTTTGCCGACATGGTCCGAATATCCTTATGCATATGTAATACAAGCGGCTCCTGGCCGTTATGAAAGGCATAGAAATATCCATCTGTACTCATAATCACGTCGACCTCCAGCATATCCGCACCATGAAGCAATGCCGCCTCATATGCCAATATGGTATTCTGAATCACATTGCCGCCACAGGTTCCCCGATGTGCTGCAACCAGAACTCCTCTGTCATTTATGTCCACTTTCTTTCCCCCTTTCTTT
>Ga0153928_1000806_pt1 | contig 14822 bp, 15 predicted proteins | sample TSNJ012MetaG_FD_106656 | JGI IMG/M metagenome (GOLD analysis project Ga0153928, IMG submission 106656) | Attine ant fungus gardens microbial communities from New Jersey, USA - TSNJ012 MetaG | ecosystem: Host-associated > Fungi > Mycelium > Unclassified | place: USA: New Jersey, Wharton State... | reverse complement strand
TGGTGCGCAAGATCGAGAACCTCGGCTACGAGTCGGCCTGGGTCACCGAGACGCGGCTCGCGCGCGACGCTTTCTCGGTGCTGGGCGCATTCGCGGCGGTGACCAAGCGCGTCAAATTGTGCACCGGCATCGTCAACACCTGGACGCGCGGACCCGCGCTCATGGCGATGACGCTTGCGACGCTCGACGAGATGGCGCCGGGGAGGATCGTTTGCGGGCTCGGCGCCTATTGGGATCCGCTGGCGTGGAAGCAGGGCATCGCGCGCAGGAAGCCGGTCACGCAGATGCGCGAATACGTGGGCGTGCTGCGCCGCCTGCTCGCGCTCGAGGCGGGCGTCACCTATGAAGGCGAGTTCGTGCAGGTGCGCGACCTCACCCTCGATCTCGGCCATGGCGTGCCGCGCACGCCGAAGGACGTGAAAATCTATCTCGGGCCGACCGGGCCGGTGATGACGCAAACCGCGGGCGAAATCGCCGACGGCGCGCTGCTCAACGGCCTCATTTTCGCCGGCGTACACGCGCGCGATGGTGGCGCAGGCGAAGGAAGGCGCGCGGCGCGCGGGCCGTCCCGCCGACGCCGTCGACCTGCCGCAGCTCATCAACGTCGCCATGTCGGACGATGCGGCCGCCGCGCGCCACACGGCGCGCTACGTGGTGACCAAATATCTCGGCCAGCAGCCGCACATCGGCAAGGCGAACGCGATCGATCCGGAGCTGCTCGCGCGCATCAATCAGGTGATGGGCGGCTGGCCCGGCCGGCCCGGTGGCGTCGACGAGGCGATGAACCTCGTGAGCGACGAGATCGTCGACCGCATGACGATTTCCGGCACCGCGGCGCACATCAAAGAGCGCATCGAAGAGTGGCTCGACGCCGGCATTACCTGTCCGGTCATCCTCCCGCTGAGCGAGAATTACGACGAGATCGCCGAGGCGCTGGCGCCGGGTACGTGGTGACGCCCATGCGCGAGGCCTTCGATCTCATCATCCGCGGCGATGTGGTGACCGCCGAAACGGTCATAGGCGATGCCTTCGTCGCGGTGCGCGGCGGCACGATCGCGCAGGTCGGCAGCGGATCGCCGCCGGGCGCGGCTAAAGTCGAGGACCACCGCGGCGCGCTGCTCTTTCCCGGCCTGATCGACGCGCAGGTTCACGCCGGCAGCTACGAGGGCGTCGCCGGCCTGCGCGATGCGACGCGCGCGGCGGCGGCCGGCGGCGTGACCACGATCGTCGACATGCCGTTCGACGAGCCGCAGCCGGTCAACGACGTCGGCCTTTTCGACGCGAAGGTCGCCAAGCTGCGCGAACTCGCCGCGGTCGACGTCGCGCTCTATGTCACCGCCCGCAAGGACCGCAACTATGCGCCGCTCGCCCGCCTGGCCGACCGCGGCGCCTGCGGCGTCAAGCTTTCCACCTATGAATACCACCCGGTGCGCTTTCCCCGTTTTGATACCGGGGAAATGTTCGAGATTTTTCAGGAGGCCGCGCGCCTCGGCCTTCCGGTCGCGTTCCATAACGAGGACCAGGGATTGGTTGATCATTTCCTGAAAAAGGTGCTCGACCGCGGCGACCGCAGCCCCGCCGCCCATGGCGCGAGCCGCCCGCCGATGGCCGAACTCGTCGCCGACGCACAAATCCTGGAGCTTGCGGCCGCGACCGGCGTTCGCTGCCACATCGTGCATTCCTCGCTTGCCGCCGGCTGCGCGATCGCGCGGCATTATCGCCAACGCGGCGCGCGCGTCAGCGTGGAAAGCTGCCTGCAATATCTTATTTTCAACGAAGACGACGTGCTCGAGCAGGGCGCCTTCCTGCGGCAGAATCCGCCGCTGCGCAGCGCCACCGAGCGGCACGCCCTGTGGGAAAGCCTCGAACGCGGCGAGGTCGATCTCCTCTCGACCGACCACGTGGCGTGGCCGGTGCACAGGAAGTCCGACCCGGACATTTTCAAGAACGGGGCCGGCGTGCCCGGGCTGGAAACGCTGCTGCCCGTGTTCTACACGGCGCTTATCGAACGCAAGCTCTCGCCTTCGATCGTTGCACGGGTGTGCGCGCGCAATCCGGCGCAGCACTTCGGCTTTGCTCGCAAGGGCGAAATCCGCGCTGGCGCGGATGCCGATATCGCCGTGCTGCGCCCGGGCGCGACGACGTTCGACCAGGCGCGCATGATTTCGTCGGTGAAATGGAGCCCGTACCACGGCCGCGCGCTCGCCGGTCAGGTGGCGGCGACCTATCTGCGTGGGCGGAAGGTTTTCGCCGAGGGCGACGTTCTGGCGCAGTCGGGATACGGGGAATTTGTGCGGCCGGAGCGCTTATCCCTCCCCTGAAAGGGGAGGGTGGCCGCCGAAGGCGGCCGGGCGGGTTGCCTTCGAACAATTCCCCCACCCGGCGCCGCCGCGCAGCGCCACCCTCCCCCGCTTCGCGGGGGGGAGGGATGTTCATCGGAATGCCGGCATTACCTGCGCCGCCCACTGGCGCATGAAGGCGATCTTGTCGTCGAAATGCACGCTCATCCAGAACTGGCGCGCGCCGGCCTCGATCGCGCGTTCGAGCTTGGCGATGCAGTCGCGCGCGCTGCCGATCACCGCGAAGCGGTCGGCGAGATAGTCGGTCAGGCCCAGCTCCTTGATGAGCGCGCGGTTGGCGCTTTCCGGCATGTCGTGCTGCGCCGAGTTGTAGCGGCGTCCAAGCTCCTTCACTTTGTCCATCAGCTCGGGCGGCACGTGCTTGCCGCTGCTCGACAGGCGGGTGAGATGGCTGCCGGCCGAGGCGAGCGTGGGCGCGACCTTATAAAGCGCGCGGTCGTAATCGTCGTCGACGCAGGTAAGCGGCAGCCACCACATGTCGATCTCGGCGAGGTCGCGGCCGGCGCGCGCGGCGCCGATGCGCACCTGCGCGATCGAATCGCGGATGATCGCGGGCGCGAGCCCGGTGTTGATGACGACGCCGTCGGCGATTTCGCCGGCGAGCTGCAGGGTCTTCGGCCCCGACGCGGCGAGATAGATCGGGATGCGCGTGCCGTTCCACCAGGTCAGCTTGCACGGCGCGCCCTTGTAGCTGGATCGCCCGCTCTCCAACAGCTCGCGCACCGCGCGCACGTAGTCGCTCATTTGAGCCAAAGTCGCGGGGCGAAGGCCGATGTTGTCGACGGCGCTGTCGCCGGTGCCGATCCCGAGCATGGTGCGGCCGGGCGCCAGCTCCTCAAGCGTCGCGGCCGCGCAGGCGGCGACCGCGGGGTGGCGCGTGAGCGGATTGATCACGCGCGAGCCGAAGCGGATCGATGTGGTGTTGGTCGCGACCAGCGCTTCGCACACATAAACGTCGCGATAGAGCGACTGCGAATCCGCGACGCCGGCGATGTCGAAGCCGGTATCCTCGGCGGCCTTGACCCAATCGAGCAGCTCGCGCGCGCGATGGGGCAGGAAGTTGATGCCGAAGCGGACGGGGGCATCCCTCCCCTGAAAGGGGAGGGTGGCCGCCGAAGGCGGCCGGGTGGGGTCATCGTTCATGACGGACTCTCGTTCGACATCTGAAAGCTTATCGATCGCACTTTCCAATGGCCACCGTTCGCAAGCGACCCCACCCCCCCGCCGCTTCGCGGCGGGACCCTCCCCTTGCAGGGGAGGGATAAGCGCGCTGCGGTCGCGATCAGCAAAAATTCGCGCGAGCGAATTGTTTGCTTGCGGGCGGCGACGGCGCCTGTGTAGTCTCGTTGCGGGGGCCTCACTGCGGAGAAGGGGCATGAACAAGTATCAAACGGCGATCACGCGCGTCTTCGGCGTCGCGGTTCTGGGCTTCGCCCTTTGCGCCGCCGCCGCGCAGGCGCAGACTACGCCGCTCAAGACCGGGGTCGACGGCACCTTTGCGCCGCACGCGTTCCCCGATGGGCACGGCGGGGTGCAGGGCTTCAACATCGATCTCGTCCATGCCATCGGCCGGGTGCTCAAGCGCGAGGTGACGATCGAGGCGACCCAGTTCGCGGGGCTGCTGCCCGGGCTCGCCGCCGGCTCCTACGATTTCGTCAGTGCGCCGATAACGGCGAGCAAGGATCGCGCCGAGAACATGCTGTTCACCGAGGGCTACATCGACACGGATTACCAGTTCGTCATCAAGCGCGACGCCCCCGACATCACCGACCTGGCGCAGCTCAAGGGCAAGACGATCGCGGTCAACCGCGGCTCGATCTATGATAAGTGGGCGCTCGATCTGGAAGGGAAGTACGGCTGGAAAGTCGTGTCCTTCGGCACCAGCGCCGACGCCGCGCAGGCGGTGGTCGCCGGGCGCGCCGACGCGCAGATCAACGGCGACACCAGCGCGGCGTGGTCGGCGAAAACGAACCCGCAGCTCAAGACGTCGTATCTCTACAAGACCGGGCTCGTTTATTCGATCGCCATCCGCAAGGACAACGTGGCGATGCGCAACGAGCTCGAGAACGCGATCGAATGCCTCAAGAAGGACGGCACGATCGCGAAGATCCACGAGAAATGGCTCGGCTATGCGCCGCGGCCGGGCTCCGCCGCCGTGACGATTTTCCCCGGTTACGGCGTGCCGGGACTTCCCGGCTACGATCCGACGGAGCACACGCCGAAGTGCGGGTGACAAGCGCGCGTCATTGCGAGCGAAGCGAAGCAATCCAGGACGGCTTGCGCCGCAGCTTCCGATCTGGATTGCTTCGTCGGCCTTCGGCCTCCTCGCAATGACGGTGGCGCCCATGATGCCCACGAGCCGCACCATTCCGGCCTTGCTCGACGAGCAGGCGGAGCGGTTTCCCGCGCGCGAGGCGCTGGTGGGCGGCGGGGAGCGCTACACCTACGCGACGCTGCGCGCGGCCGTGCGCGGCTTCGCCAAGGGCCTGCATGCGCTCGGCGTGCGCAAGGGCGATCACGTTGCCATCCTCATGGGCAACCGGCCCGCCTGGGTCATCGCCGATCTTGCGGTATGCGCGGTCGGCGCCGTCATGGTCGCGGTCAACACCTGGGTTACCGCGCGCGAGCTTTGTTACGTGCTCGCCCATTCCGACGCCAAGCTCCTGATCGCGAGCGATCATTTCCTCAAATACGATTATTTCGCGATGCTCGACGAACTCGAGCCGCTCGCGACGTCGCTGCCGCGGCTCGAGCGCATCGTCCACGTCGGGGAGCGGCGCTATAAGGACTCGCTGCCGTTCGCCGAGGTTTATCAGCACGGCCGCGCGGTTCCGGATGACGCGATCGAGCGCGCCGCGCGCGCCGTCGATCCGGCCGACGTGTGCTATCTGCTCTACACCTCGGGCTCGACCTCGACGCCGAAGGGTGTGCAGCTCCAGCATTACGCGCTGGTCGAGAACATGTGGCACATCGGCGAGCGCATGCATGTCACCGAGCATGACCGGCTGTGGCTCGCGGTGTCGCTGTTCTGGGGGCTCGGCTGCGAGAACGCGCTGATGAATCTCATCACCCACGGCGGCTGCGTGGTGCTCCAGGAGCATTTCGAAGCGGGCGAGGCGCTGTGCCTGATCGAGAGCGAGCGCTGCACCCTGTTCTACGGCACGCCCAATATGGCGCAGGCGCTCGCCGAGCATCCGGGGCGCGCGACGCGCAATCTTGCGAGCCTGCGCTCGGGCGGGACCGTGGGCACGCCCGAGCAGATCCGGCGCGTCGTCGAACTGGGCGCGCGCGAGATTTGCAACATCTACGGGCTGACCGAGACCTACGGCAATTGCGCGGTCACCGACGCGGCCGAGCCGCTGGAGATCCGCACGACGAGCGTCGGGCGGCCGCTGCCCGGCGTCGACCTGCGCATCGTCGATCCCGAGAGCGGCCGGGTGCTCGCGGCCGGCGCGGTCGGCGAGATCCGCGTCAAGGGCTACGTGACCGTCGGTTATTATAAGGACGAAGAGAAGAACCGCGCCGCGTTCGACCAGGACGGCTATTTCATCACCGGCGACCTCGGCATGCTGGACGAGGCGGGCCGACTCTATTTCCGCGGCCGCATCAAGGAAATGATCAAGACCGGCGGCATCAACGTGGCGCCCGCCGAGGTCGAGGAGACGCTGATGGCGCATCCGGCGGTCAAGCTCGCCTGCGTGACCGGCGTTCCCGACGCGCGCCGCGACGAGGTGATCGCGGCCGTCATCGTGTGCGAGGCCGGCCGCACGGTCGGCGAGGCCGACCTCATCGTCCACTGCCGGCGCGAACTTGCCGCCTACAAGATTCCGCGGTTGGTCAAATTCGTGAACGAGACCGACCTGCCGCTCACCGTCACCGGCAAGCTGCAGAAGAATAGGCTCGCGGAGTTTTTTAAATTGTAAGGCGCAATAGCGGCGAAGCCGCGTATTGCGCCGTGCAGCCGATCGGCGCATTACGCGGCCCATCGGCCGCTAGAGCGTGATGACTTTTCTTCGAATCGTCATCACGCTCTAACTTCTTCTTGGAGCATGATGTTTTCCGAAAACCGGTATCCACTTTTCGGCATCATGCTCTAATGCGCCCTACAAGGACCCCCATGCCCTCCATCGCCTGCGTGGCGCAGACGAACGACGTGCTCGGCGAGGTGCCGCGCTGGCATCCCGTCGAGCAGGCGCTTTACTGGATCGACGCGTTCAAGCCGGCCGTGCACCGGCTCGATCCGGTGCGCGGCACGATCGAGAGCGTCACGCCGCCCGAGAAGCTCGGCTCGTTTGCGCCCTGCGCGGGCGGCGGGTTGCTGATCGCCGGGCGCAACGGGCTTGCGCGCTACGATCCGCCGAGCGGCCGGCTCGAACGCATCGCCGATCCGGAGCAGGGCGGGGCGGTCAATATCCTCAACGACGGGCGCTGCGATGCGCGCGGGCGGTTCTGGGTCGGCTCCATGAGCAAGACCATGGAGCGCGCCAGCGCCCGGCTCTATCGGCTCGCGCGCGGCCGGCTCGACGCGGTCGACGAGAACATCTGGGTTTCGAACGGCGTGTGCTTTGCCCCGGACGACACGAAAATGTATTTCGCCGACAGCCACGTGAAGACGATCTTCGTTTACGACTTCGATCTTGCTGCCGGGGCGCTCGGCGCGCGGCGCGTGTTCGCCACGACCGACGGGCCCGGCGTGCCGGACGGTTCCTCGGTCGACGCGGAGGGTTTTGTTTGGAACGCGGTGTTCGACGCCGGCGCTCTGGTGCGCTACGCGCCCGACGGCCGCGTCGACCGCACCGTGGCGCTGCCGGTGAGCCGCCCCACCGCCTGCGCCTTCGGCGGCCCGGATCTCGCGACCCTCTACGTCACCACCGCGCGTTTCCGCCTGGCGCCGGAGAAGCTCGCGCGCGAGCCTTACGCCGGCGGCCTCCTCGCGCTCGACGTCGGCGCGCGCGGGTTGCCGGAGCCGATGTATGAATCCGGTTAACCCTGGTCCGCCATCCACGCCTTCGCGGCGGCGCCGATCACGGCGAGCGCGTCGACCGTTCCGTCGGCCTCGCCTTTTTCGAAGTCGCCTTCGCTGCGCGCCATTTGATTGGTGACGTGGGCAAAGCACAGCACCCGCTTTTGCCGCGCGGCCGCGAAGGCATAGAGCGCGGCCGCCTCCATTTCGACCGCCAGCAGCCCCTTGCGCGCCATGGCGGCGATCGTCTGCGCGGTCTCGCGGAACGGCGCGTCGGTGGTCCAGGTGGCGCCGCGCTCGACCGGCACGCGCAGATGCGCGAAGCTGCCATTCATCAGCCGAAGCAGCGCGTCGTCGGCGTGGCTGAACTCGCCCGGCGGCAGATAATGATAGCTCGTGCCCTCGTCGCGCAGCGCCTTGTCGATGAGCACGAAATAGGGCGGCGGGCGCAGCGGCGCGATCTGTCCGGCCGACGTCATGCTGATCAGCAGCCGGCATCCGGAGGCGAACAATTGTTCGGCGATCAGCACCGCGAAGGGCGCGCCCACCGCGCAGCCGATCAAACCCAGCTCCAGCGCACCGTCGGCGAAGCGGTAGAGGTCCGTGTGATAGCACGCCCAGCCCGGATCGCGGCGGGCGCGCGCGGCGCGCGTGAGCTGGCGCACCATGTCGCCGTCGGGATCGAGCACGCACACCGCCGGAACCTCGGCCGACGCGAGGCCTTTCTGCCGCCGCGCCTCGCGCAGCAGGCCCTCCGGGGTGAAGGCGGACGCCTGCGCATGGTTCTTGCGCGCGAGGATCGGCGGAACGATCGGCTGCTTGAGCTCGGTCACCGGCGTTTTTCTCGGTTCGTAGGGAAAACAACGCCGCGTCGGCAACGGCCTCTCGGTTGCCTTCGCGCGGGGCAAGCTTAGCAACTGCGGCGGGCTTTGCACGTCACACGGGCGTGTGCCGAATGTGAACAGACGTCCGACCGCCCCAGGCTCGCCCGCCGATTGAAAGACGGCCGCCGCCGATGGTACCGTCCTGCCGGGGATAGTCGCAGCTGCGCCTATGTGGATCACGCTCCTTATCGCTCATGGCCTGGCGGCGTTCATGCTGCTCGGTGCGGTGACGCATCAAGCGCTCGGCGTATGGCTGCCGGCGCGGGGCAAATCCGCTGCTTTCGTCAACCGCGTGCGCGCAGTTCCTCCGACCTCGTACGTCAACGCCGTCGTCGTGCTGTTTCTTGCAACGATGATCCTCGGCGGAATCATCTACACGAACTACCGCGTCGGCGCCCGACTCACACTCGAACGCGGCCGCTTCTGGAAGACCTTCGGCGCCTTCGAGCTGAAGGAGCACATCGTCACCATCGGCTTGGCCGTGCTCCCAGCCTATTGGTACTTCTGGCGAGCGCCGCTGCGCGAAGAATATGCGCGCACGCGCGCAATGCTCACGACTGTGCTGGCCTTCATCGTGTGGTGGGGCTTCGTGGTCGGGCACCTCGCCAACAACGTTCGCGGACTTGGAACATGAGAGTCGCGCCTTCGTATGCGGTGTTCACGGTCACCTTCGCGGCGGTGTTCTCGGTCGTCTATGTGCTCGCCGTGGAAAACAACTGGGCGCTCTTCTCTTATGCACCGGCAACCGGCACGTTCGCGCCGCTGGTCGCTCCCGCTGCGGCCGGACCGACCATGTATTGGTATGGATGGATTGCGACCGCGGCGATCGCCGCCGGCGCCGTGGCGGGCCTTGCCAGTTTGGTGCCGGAAAGCGTCGCCAAATGGATCTGGCCCGGCTGGTCATGGGCGGTTCCCGTCGCCGTCCTGATTGCGTTCGGCTATCTACTCAGCGGCTATTTCCTGCGTTAGGATTCTTTACTCGTTCCCGCCGCGGCGAAGCGATGGAGCGCGCGATGAGGCACATGATCCGGGACGGCATCGGCACAGTCGCGGCGCTCGCCGTTGGCTGCGGCCTGTGCGGCACGGCCCGCGCCGGCGGCTCGACGCTCGACGAGAACGATAACCACCCGTACTACTTCGGCACGGTCAAGGACACCAACGGTGCCGCGGTCGAGAACGCCAAGGTGAAGATTCAGACCAAGACGATTGCGCTCATGACCCAGAGCGACATAACCGGCGCCTACAAGATTCCCATCCTCGCCGTGGCGGGAAATCCGGCCGATGTGAACTTCTCCTGCAGCAAGGACGGTTACCGCCAGGTCGACGTCCTCCGGCGCAGCGCACCGGGCGGGGACATCAAAGATCCGGTCGAGATCGACTGCACGCTTCAGCGCGAATGACATTCACGCCGATGCATCGGCACGTGATTGCGGGGTCCCTTCTCGGCGGGCTGATTGCAATTACCGTTGCCTTTCCGCTGGCAGGCGCCGATCGACGGATGGACGGGCCGGCAATCGCCGGCCAAGTCTCCTCGGCGGAAGAAGGGCCGATGGAAGGCGTGCTCGTGAGCGCGCAGAAGATCGGCAGCCCCATCAGCATAACCGTCGTGAGCGACGAACACGGCCGCTTCAAGCTTCCCCCGGAAAAACTCTCCGCGGGCGGCTATGCGCTGCGCATCCGAGCGGTAGGTTATGACCTCGACGCGCCGCATACGGTTGCGATCCCATCGCCCGAAGCCGCGGACCTCCGGCTCCGGCTGCGCAAGAGCGAGGACCTCGCCGTCCAACTCACCAATGCCGAATGGCTCATGAGCATGCCGGGAACGGCGGAGCAGAAGCGGCCGCTGATCGAATGCATGAGCTGTCATACGCTCGAGCGCATCGTGCGCTCCAAATTCAACGCCGACGAGTTCGCGGCGGTGCTTCGGCGCATGGCCAACTATGCCAACAACACCACCATGGCGCGGGTGCAGGCGCGCGTCGCCGAGCGGGAGATCCCCGACGAGCGCGTGCGCAAGGTGGCGGCGTATCTCGCGACCGTGAACCTGAGCGCCGGTTCCACTTGGTCATATCCGCTCAAGACCCTGGCGCGGCCGAAGGGCCGTGCCACACGCATCGTGATCACCGAATACGACCTGCCGCGCCCGACGATCGCGCCGCACGACGTGCGCACCGATCGCGACGGATTCCTCTGGTATTCGAATTTCGTCGAGCCATTCCTGGGCCGGCTCGATCTGCGCACGGGCGAGCACGCCGAATATGCCGTACCGGTCCTCAAGCCCGGTTCCCCGACCGGAGCGTTGGCCCTGGAGCCCGACGAAGACGGCAACTGGTGGCTGGCGCAGATGTTTCAGGGTGGGCTCGCGAAGTTCGACGTGCGCACGAAGCAGTTCCAGTTGTTTCCCATCCCCCCGGAGATGAATAACGACGCCACCCAGCACTCCATGGTGATGCCGGGTCGCTCCCATGCGGACGGCAAGGTGTGGACCAACGAGGTGAGCAAACAGGCGATCCTGCGGCTCGATCTCGCGACCGGCCGATACGAGAGTTTCGAACCGTTCGCCGGCCTGGACCGTGGGCGGACTCATTCACCCTACGGCCTCGCCGCCGACGCGGACAATAATCTGTTCTTCATGGATTTCGGTGACGAGAGCGTCGGACGCGTGGATGCCAAAACAGGCGCGGTGACACTCTACCCCACGCCGACGCCGAACTCGCGGCCACGCCGCACGATGCTCGATTCGCATGGGCGTTTGTGGTTCGCGGAGTTTGCCGCCAACAAGGTGGCGATGTTCGACATCAAGCAGGAAACGTTCAAGGAATGGGATGCGCCGACGCCGCATACCTATCCCTACGATGTTTTCCTCGACAAGAACGGGGAGCTGTGGAGCGGGTCGATGTCGAGCGACCGCATCCTGCGGCTCGACCCCGCGACCGGCGCGGCGATCGAATATCTGCTGCCACGGCAGACCAACATCCGCAGGGTCTTCGTCGACGATACGACCACGCCCGTCACATTCTGGGCCGGCAACAACCACGGCGCCGCAATCGTGAAGCTCGAGCTGCTGGATTGGCGGACGTGACGACCGGTCAGTTGATCGGCTTTGCGTTGGGAATGAACGCCTGATTGCCGTCGACGCGAAAGGCCGCGATCGCGTCCTGGCCTTCGGCGGAAATGAGCCAGTCCACGAACAAATCCGCGGCCGGCGCATTGGTCGCCGGTTTGCGCACGGCGATCTCGTATTGATCGAACAATTGCGGATCGTGCTCGACGAGGACGCGTTGGCCGCTCACGCGATGCGCGAGCCAGGTGGCACGATCCGTGAGGACATAGGCATCAAGGCGCGCCGCGATCTCGAGCGTCGCGCCCATGCCCAATCCGGCCTCGCGGTACCAGGCGCCGGAGCGCGATTTCGGCTCGACCCCGGCGATCGACCACAAGCGCCGTTCGCTCGCGTGGGTGCCGGACTCGTCGCCACGCGATAGGAAGGCGACGCGCAGCCGCGCGATGGTACGAAGCGCGGCGGGCGCGTCCGTTGTTCCCCCCACGTGGGCCGGATCCGAAGCCGGGCCGGCGATGACAAAATCGTTGTACATCAGCGCCTGCCGGCGCGTTCCCTTTCCGGAACCGACGAACCGGTCGAGTGCGTCGGGATTGTTGACGATCACGACGTCGGCCTCGCCGCGTTCCGCAGCCGACAAGGCGGCCGAACTTGCGCGCGAGAGCACCTGCACTTTGATGCCGGTCCGGCTCTCGAACTTGGGCAGCAGCGACGCAAACAGGCCGGAATCCTCGACCGAGGTCGTCGAGGCGATCGTGAGGACACGGTTCTGTGCCGGCGCCCAGCTCCCAGCCGACAGCAGCAGGATCAGCGCGGCGAATAGTCTTTTCATCGCGATCGCTCGTGGTCCAACCGCCTGCCCTATACCGCGAAGGTTGACGATTCGTTAGACTGGCTGCATGTGGATATCGCCCAACAAGCGACCGAGATCGGGCTCGCAACCGCCCCGGCCGGTCGCCTGAACATGGGCGGAAGGAGGGGTGAATGTCGCTAAAATCGAGCCTCGGACGGCAATCGACGAGGACCGGCCTCGGCGCCTGCCTGTTCCTCGCCGGGGTCGTGGCGCTTTTCACCGGCGTTTATCACGACGGGAGCGGCGCGCGTCAGCTCCTGTGGATTGCCGCCGTGCTTCTCGTCGCGGCCCTGCTTTCATGGGTCGCCTCGGTCAGGGCGGGACAACGGGAAGCTTAGAGCAACAGGCGCGGGCCGGCTGACTTCGCAGCCGTGCCCGTGTAGGATTTCCTCATTCCAGCGCGCATCGTTGCGATCAGCAACGAGGAGGAGAGCCCATGAGCAGCCAACTGACCGAACAGGAATTCGCCGCCTTGATGCCGTCCGAATTGGTGCCGCACCGGACGCCGATTCCGACACAGATCGTCTCGAGCGACGAATTTTATCCCGATCCGCAGAACGAGCGGCAGCGCGAGGTCGAGGCGCGCCTGCTCGCCATGGCGGACGAATTGGGCGGCAAGCAGGGCCTCGATCGGCGCCGCTTCTTCCAGACCGCGGCCGGCATGGCCGCATCCTTCGTGGCGATGAACGAGGTGTATGGGCCGCTGTTCGACGTGAGCAAGGCGGAAGCCGCGACGCCGGCCATGGCCCAGGAGCGCGCCGACGCCCTCAAGGACCAGTTCATCATGGACATGCACACGCATTTCCTGCGCGACGACACGCGCATCATGAGCTTCGTGAACATGCGCAACGCGGTGGGCAAAGCCGGCTGGAACAAACAACTGGCCGATCACGAGCAGACCATCGATGACCTCAAGTTCAATAATTACAAAAAAGAGATGTTCCTCGACAGCGACACCAAGATTTCTTTGATCTCGTCGGCGCCCTCCGACATCGAGCAGGACTGGTTCCTCACCAACGAACAGATGGCCGACGCGCGCAAGAAGATCAACGACGAAGCGGGCACGCGCCGCGTGTTCTGCCACATGATCTTCACGCCGGGGCAGCCCGGCTGGCTCGACAAGCTCGATGCCGGGCTCGCGCTCAAGCCGGAGTCCTGCAAGGGCTATACGATCGGCGACAACACCCACAAGGAGATCAGCCGCTATCCGTGGCGGATGGACGACGAGAAGGTCGCCTACAAGGGTTACGAGAAGATGGTGGCGGCGGGCATCAAGAACGTCTGCGTCCACAAAGGACTGTTCGCGCCCGGCGTCGAGAAGCAGTTCCCGCACCTGCGCGGCTTTGCCGACGTGGCCGATGTCGGCCAGGCGGCCAAAGACTGGCCGCAGCTCAACTTCGTCATCTATCACTCGGCCTATCGCCACGTCGGCGGCGATCCCAAGGTGGCGCTCGCCGAGTTCGAGCGCACCGGCCGCATCTCCTGGACCAGCGACCTCGCCGACATCCCGGCGCAATACGGCGTGAACAACGTCTACGGCGACGTCGGTCAGTTGTTCGCCACCACCTTGGTAGCGGAGCCGAACGTGTGCGCGGCGCTCATGGGCACCCTGATCAAGGGGCTCGGGGTCGATCGCGTGTGCTGGGGCACCGATGCGTTGTGGACCGGCTCGCCACAGTGGCAGATCGAGGGCTTGCGCCGGCTGGAAATCCCCGAAGCGATGCAGAAGAAATACGGCTTCTCCCCGCTCGGCCCGGCCGACGGCGCGGTGAAGACGGCGATCTTTGCCGGCAACAACGCGCGGCTCTATGGCATCGAACCTAAAAAGGCGCAGCTTGAACTGGGCAATGACCGCTTTGCCGCGCTCAGGGCCGAATATCAGAAGGCTGGACCGGAGCCGTCGAACCTGCGCTACGGCTACGTGGTGCCGAACGGCCCGGTGGATTATTCCGTGTTTGCATAACGCCGTAGTGTGGGGCTAAGGCCGCGTAGCGCAAGCGAAGCGGCCGTGCCCACCAGATATCGACAAACAAATATTCGGCGGGCACGCGGCGCTTCGCGCCGTTTAGAGCGTGATGACTTTTCTTCGAATCGTCATCCCGCTCTAACTTATTGTTGGAGCATGATCTTTTCCGAAAACCGGTATCCACTTTTCGGAATCATGCTCTAGCCCACCCTACGGCTCGGCCGTCGCGTCTGTTTCAATCGGCGAGTGCGAAGGCCTTGCACCAGCCGTAGGGGCTCACGTCGCCTTCCACCACCTTGCAGGCGCGCGGCGGCTCGAACAGCGTGCAGGTCGCGCACGTGCGGATGTCCTTGGGGCTGTCCTGGTACTCCGCCTCTTGCTTGGACATTTTCTCGGCGGCGCGTGGTGCGCGGACCGCTGCGAGGTCGAGGCCGCTCGCCGCGGCGAGCGCCGCCAGCATCCAGGCGCGGCGATTGATGGGTCGATCGGCCATAGAATCCCTCATCAAATTTCAGCGCGCCCGGCCCGCCAGGAGAAAGGGCACTCGAACCGGCGGCGAAACGGCGGTAGACTAGTGCCGCGAACCCGAAGTTCGCATCACAATTGCCGCGAGTCCGATTGCGAACTTCGGGTTCAAAGCGGCACTAGAATCATAGAGTTGCTAGTGTCCTTCGATTCCGAAGTTCGCTCCGGAGCGTGCGGCCAATTGAGGCGAACTTCGGAATCGGGACACTA
>Ga0153928_1000805_pt1 | contig 14838 bp, 14 predicted proteins | sample TSNJ012MetaG_FD_106656 | JGI IMG/M metagenome (GOLD analysis project Ga0153928, IMG submission 106656) | Attine ant fungus gardens microbial communities from New Jersey, USA - TSNJ012 MetaG | ecosystem: Host-associated > Fungi > Mycelium > Unclassified | place: USA: New Jersey, Wharton State... | reverse complement strand
CATTTTATCACCAAGCATACGCATTGTCTCTTCAGCCATTCCCTGACCGCCAACAACAGTACGGACTTCATCGGGATGCTCCAAGTCGCACCACAGGGGCGTATTTCCCAATTTGACTTCCTCAAGCATTGCCTCCACCAACTGTGGCGTCACCTCCCACTGCGGCTTGCCGATATATTTCTGGGTAATGTTTTCGCCCTTACTGTTATAGATGATGTTAAAGCCACCATAGATAGGTGTATTATTTTTCTTAAATACGACATCGACCTGAGTCGAAAACTCAACGTTTCTCATAATTGCGCCGACCCGGTATGCGGCACCGACACCGGTACCATAGCCCATGAATTCCAGACCAATCTTCTTAAAGTGGCAGCCCTGCGTAGCCAGACCTGTTGCCTTTGCCTGAAAGATTTTGAACTCACCATAATCCATATCAAAGCCAACCCCACCAATGACTTTGCCGGCACCATTTGTCAGCAGCTCAAATAGATTTATGCGGCTTAGCAGGCGAACTCCCAGTTTTAATGCAAAATTTCGCAAAGAAACACAGGTGTTAATTTCAATTCCACACATATCTAAGGCATCCGGAATAAAATCAAATACGTTGACATCTCCATTTTCATCGACCGAGGTCTTAACACCACAATGATGCATGTACTCAATATTATCTCGATGCACTTCCAGATACTTCATCAAAAATTCCTGGTCATTCATAAATGGCGTGTGGGCATTTACCAGATATCCCGTCGCATTCATGACTCCATTCTCATGATGAGAGGTTGCCCGAATGCCGTTTCCGGCTTTTGTAGCCTGACCGTTCCAGCCAATGATACCTTTATCAATGACCAGAATATCCAACTCGGGATTCGTCTCTTTTGCCTTAATGGCGGTTACCAGACCGGCCATGCCACCACCAATGATTAAAATATCAGAAGTATAAAGCTCACCAAAATCCTTAACATTAGCCATCCTTATTTACCTCCTTCTATCTCTTCAAGTTTAACCAGACCCGCACTATACTCCAGGGGATCCACCTGCAAAGTATTGATTGGATAAATGTCAATGACATTGTTCAGGCAGGCCATTTCACATTGAAAGCATAATACACATTCATCCGGATACTTTGGGTAAGCGTGCTGTTTTTCGGCATCCCACTGCCAGACATTTTCCATGCAGCGGCGGACACATCGCTTGCATCCACAACAACGATCTGTGTCCACCGTAAATTTTACACTCTGTTGCTGACCCTTATTTGTTACAATCATAAAAATACCTCCTTAACTAAAATTAAATCCTTCCCAAACCGGCTTTCCGGTATATTGCTTAACCTCTTCTTCACCACTAAGGACGCGAACCGCTCCAAAAGCAAGCGCCTCGGTCTCAAAGCTGCCGGGATATACATAGATTGGCGCAATCCAGCTTAAATCTTTTTTCAGCTGCGCCACTAGTTTTTTATCATTTGCCAGACCACCGGTCATCAAAATGGCATCCACTTCCCCCTTTAATACACCGGCCATCATCGCCGCCCATTTTACCATCGTATATTCCATTGCATCAAGCGCCAGCTTAGCCATCTTATTACCGGCAGGAATCAATTCGTTTCTTATTTTCCTGACATCATCCGTACCTATCAGTTCAATCAAACCGCCCTTACGTCGACACAGTGTATTGATTTCTTCTAATGTCATGCCACGTTTTATCAGGGTCAGTACGTCATCTAAACACAAATCACCGGTGCGGTTTGGGGAAATCGGTCCCTGACCGTCACCGATACGGGTCTGGTCAACCGCCTTTCCTTTGCGATGTGCTGAGATGCTGGTACCCCCACCCATATGCATAATGACATAACTACAGTCCTCGTAACGTTTGCCCTGTAATTTGCTGTGATGAATGGCCACCTGTTTCATATTTAACGGATGGGCATTAGATGGACGATATAGTCCTTTGACACCAGTTATTCTGGCAACATCACAGAGTTCATCCGTACTTATTGGATTGACAAAGTATGCCGGTTTCCCAAGTTTATTGGCAATATGTCTGGCAAGTACAATACCTAAAGTAGCTACATGGTGAATTCCGGCGGCATCATGATAAGCATGTTCATACGCCAGATTATTGATGAGATAGGTGCCGCCGGCACAGGCATGCACGCCGACACCGCGTCCGGAGACGGCATCGATTTTGTCAAGATCCACATTTGCCTCGGCAAGTATATCAAGAATCTTTTTCTCGCGGATCGGTGCCTGTTCACCAAGCGTTTTACATTCTGCAAACTCATCGGGCTTCGTATCTACATTCAGGTCAAGCACAATTTCCTCACCTTTTACCAGACCGATTTTGGTACTGGTTGAACCTGGGTTTACTGTCAAAATTGTATATTCAGCCATTCCTCTTTCCTCCTGGTCTATTTATCCTCACCGGCAGCCATAACACTGCAAAATGCGATATTGTCATAAATTCTCTCCTCTGTGTCACCACGGGAACAATCAAGCACGGGTTTTCCAAATCCCTGGTAGATTGGGCCATAACTGCGCCCCGGGGCAAACTGCTGGATCAGCTTTGTGGCAATATTACAGGCAGCCGCATCCGGGAAAACCAAAACATTTGCCTGGCCGGCAACGACACTTTCACGAGTCACCTTTTTGGCGGCAACACGCGGAACGATGGCGGCATCTGCCTGAAACTCACCGTCAATCTTAAGATCCGGGCGCATTGTCTGTGCCTTCTCTAATGCCTCACGCAGCCGAAATACCGAAGGGCTGTCTCCGCTTCCGCAGGTAGAATAAGACAGAAGTCCGCAGCACGATTCCCGATTGGTCAGAGCGGTATAAGTATCACAGCTGGATATGGCAATACCGGCAAGCTGATTGCTGGTGGGCTCGGTATTGATTGCCCCATCGGACATACCGAAGATATTGCCTTGGGTACCTTTATATCCATCAATTTCCATAATCAGCATTCCCGACGGAGAAATGACCCCTTCTGCCAGACCGAGAACACCGGAAGCTGCCAGCACAAACTCGGTTGTTGTCGTGTCCAGTCCGCCAAAGGTACAATCCGCCTCGCCGACAGCCTCCATTACAAGAGCCATGAACAGTGGTACAGAGATATTGTTCGCAATGTATTTCTTACCAAGAATTTTCTTTGGTAAAGCGGCGTACATTGCCACCAATTTTTCCTGATATGCCGTATCTGTCGTGCTGATTACCGTCACACCGGAAAGATCAATGCCATTCTTAACGGCTGTCTTTTTACATTCGCCGACATCACCGACAAAAAGAATGTCTGCAGTGCCGTCAGCGGCAGCTTTAACCGCTGAACGCATCATGCTTGGATTGGTACACTCCGGGATCACGATACGTTTTTTATTCTGCCTTGCTTTTTCATAAATCGTATCAATAAAGCTCATGATTCATTCTCCTTCCGGTTATCAATATTAGCCTGACATCTCTTTTACTTTGGCAACGAAATCAGCGATTGTAAACAGTTTCGCCGCATCCCTTAGTTCAATCGTCGCATCAAGTTCATCTTCAATCCCGGAGATAAAGGCCACCATTAGTAAAGACGCATTGGACAAATCCTCACGGATGTTTGTCTCAAGCGTAATCATTGCTGCATCTGCCTCATATACATCTGCCGCACAGGCGATAACTTTCTTTTCAATATCCATCTCTTTCTTCTCCTTCATCATTATTAGCTTTCTTTATCAAGTTCCCAACAAACAATCTTGAATCCGTCTAATTGAGTAATTATGGGTCTGACCAGTAACGGAAGCTGTGGTGTCAGCTCCTCAATTTCTTCTGGCTTAATACCCAGAATAGTACAGTTAAGCGGATCACTGTTTTCAATCTCAACTACGCCAACGACCCGATTACCAACCAGTTTATTAAAGTCAGTATCGGCAAATGCAGCACCTACCGGCAACAAATGGGTAACCATCCCTTTCCCGGCAAATTCAATCCATTCAGTATCCAGATTCCCACATTTATTACAGGCAAGATAGGGGGGATATTCTACATGGCCGCATTTTGTACATTTGCGTGCAAGAACTTTCCCTTCCTCCAACGCATCATAAAATGGTTTGACAATTCTTTCTACTTTTTCCATTCTTTAAGTCTCCTTACCCGTTATTTTTCAAAATAGTACATGTCAGGTTCTGACCGCCACCGAAACCACGCAGCATCGCATAGTTCACCGCATGCTTCACCTGAGTGGCACCCATCTCGCCTCGCATCTGTCTGACAGCTTCCACATGATCAGCCACGCCGGATGTACCATGTGCATGACCATACTGACAGCGGCCGCCATTGGTATTAATCGGCGAATCCCCTTCAAAGTTGGTACGGCCTTCTTTAAAATATTTCCAACCTTCACCCTCCGGTAAATATCCGCAAGCTTCGGCACCAAGCAGCTGGGATGTCATCCAGAAGTCATTGACCAAGAACAGGTCCATATCCGCACCGGTTAAGCCGGTTAAATCCCGCACCTGCTTGTATGCGGTCTCGGTAGCCCATTTTTCCAGATATGGCGTTCCCCATTCCAAACAGGAATGTCCAATTCCAAGTACTTCTATCGGTTTGTCGGTATATTTATTAGCCATCTCGGTCGGGCATACAATCAAGGCGGCGGCACCATCACAACGTTGCTCAAAATGGCTGGCGCGGAGATATTTGCCCAGCTTTGGATTATATTTAGAATGTATCAGTTGTTCAGCAGACTCCAGCCTGAATTTGTGTGCCATTTCCTCATATGTATTCTTACTCAGACTAAGTGGATTAAGTGCTGCACTATGACGGGCATCTATAGCCATTTTTGTAAGAACATCATCAATTTCACTCTCAATACCATTTTCCATTACATAACAATCCAGCCAGCCTTCTGCTCCCATGGTAGTAGCACTGTTTGAAAAAAGCGTATAATCTCTAGGCTGAACAGAACAAAGGGTCTCATAGAACATCTGGTCCGTACCATAACGCCGCATAAAAATCGGTTTATCGGGAATAGCGGCGGAATATGACATATCACATGCACCGGTCAGAACAATATCATAAGAACCGGATGCCACATAATTAACTGCCTGTTCCAAAGCTACATACCCGGTACAACATGCTTCACTGTGATGAGCAGAACCTTTGCCTTTCATACCAAACCAGTTTGCCACATGCATATTCGGCGTACCAAAATTACTCTGCCACCCCGGACCAGCCTGGGCATGAATAAAGAAATCTACATCTTCCGCTGTAATTCCTGCATCTTTCATGGCCTCAATGGCAGCGGCACCGAACATTTCTCCTTCGCTTAAGCCCTCTGTTTCCGTATTATCTTTCGTCAGCATGAATGGTGTAGCACCAACGCCGATGATGGAAACACTTTTGCTATAAGGCTTTAGCGGATGAATATCTACCTGATAATTAGTCATATCAAATCCTCCTTTTTCCTTATAATAATTATAAATTTATCAGGCATATTTTTTTTATACAATTTTATAGAAAATCATTTTTAATTTACTACATCTGTATAGGAAAATACTATTCTTTCAAATTTGAATATGCTATACTTGTAATAAATCGTATACAAATTTATTCATAAAAGTGATTTTTTTGACTGGAACGACATAAGGAAGGAGTTTCGTTATGTACATAGGATTAAAAAATATTCAACACTTGTTTTCTGATTTTCCGAATCTGCTGACAAATTCAGATGGCATTCATTGCCTGACCGGCTGGATTAAATCAACCAACTCTCCCGAGCCTTTTACTAATCATCTTTTATATACTTACGAATACAGTGAAGATTTCGTTTCATTTTTATTTACAGAAAATATGCATGTGCTGTGCATTGTGGCGGAGGGTACGGATTTAAGAACAGCTGCCGAGAAATTCCCTGCATTTTTAAGCCTTTTGCTCATAGAAAGTGCCCACCCAGATACCATATATGCCCGGCTGCAGAAATATTTTAATATGAAATGTGGTCTCGGTTTGTTTAGTCAGACCTTACTGGAATTTCTGGCCGCTGAGGAAGGACTGCCGTCCGCTGTCGAGTATGCATTTCAGGTTTTCGGAAATCCGGTTTTTGTATTTGATGCCAACTATAATCTGATTGCAGCAACCTGGGAGGCCATTAAAAACCTGAAGATTCAGGATCAGGTGGTGATTAATAAACGATTTTCAGATCAGGATTTCAAAATGGCAAATCGACAAAATAATATCCACAATAAAGTTCGGAAAAGCGAAATTCCCATCAAAGCCTATAATGATGAGCTTGGCTATGAGCAGATATATTGTGCGATTAATACAAAAAAAGATTTGGGACATGTCGTTGTATCTGCTGTCAACAAACCTTTTGAACCAATTGATACTGAATTTTTACTGATTTTTAAAAAATATGTGGATCAACAGATGAAAAAGGACTCGTTCGTTCGAAGTTCAAGAGGATTTAAGTATGAATATTTCCTGAAAGACCTGCTGGACAAAAAAATTGCCACCAATCGGTCAAATCTATCATACATGCAATATGTATATAGCGAATTTTCCGGTAATATGTATTGTATGGTAGTGGAAACTGCCCGAAGTGCTTCTACCATAAATACCACTCGCATACGGAACATGGTAGAGAGCAGATTTCCATATTCCAAGACCATTATTTATAATGAACAGATTATTGCCATTCTGAGCATCAGAGCCAATCAACTGATTTCACCGGAATACCTGACTCAGGCCAGAAAACTTTGTGATGAAAACGGATTATATGCCGGATTAAGTAACTGCTTTCAGGATATTATGAAATTTGAAGAATTTTATAGTCAGGCGATGCGGGCCATTGACCTTGGTGTCTGTGAAATTGATGCACCGAATCTGTTCTGCTATAAAGATTATTATCTGGAACATGTAAAAAATATCTTTATACAGAAAGAATCACCGGAAGCCTTCTGCCATCCAAAAATGAAATTCCTGCTGGACTACGACAAAAAACATCATTCAGAACTTGCCTATACACTGTACATGTATCTGGTTCATGAACGCAATCTGGCTGCTGCCTCCGAGGCCATGGACATGCACCGGTCTTCCCTGGTTTACCGTTTTAAAAAAATTTATTCCCTTGTAGGCGAAAACTTTGATAGTTACGAAGACCGAATGTATTTGATACTTTCCTATGAGATGAGTAAAAAAAGTTAGCTTCAATGGCTGATGATAGCAGCCCACGCCTCCATAAGCTGATTCATCCTAAATGCCGCATTCGCCGGACTTGTAGACGGCAGCTTGACGGCTTCCATTCCAGTTTGCCCATAGCAATACTTGTCGTACAGTTGATAAGCCTTTGCCCCATTGGCAAATATTCCCCTAATTGGGGCATTTCCTAAAATTCTGTTTAAGTCGTTAACAACCACATTTTTAATACTGCTGTCGCTGGACCCTTTAATTTCACAGCTTTTAATCACATCCCATACCGCAATATGATGATCCAGCAAAAGCTTTTTCTTATCTTCTATTGTTTCCGGAACATCAGATTCAGTAAGTCCGGCGATCACTTTCCAAAAACGATTCTGTGGGTGATTATAAAAAAATCTTCCTTCTCTGGATTTTACCGAGGGAAATGTTCCTAATATAAGAACCTTTGAATACTGGTCATACACCGGTTCTATTTCGTGATTTATACGCTCCATTATTGCTGATCATCTGCTTTCCTTGGATTATCTTTCTTTTGCAAAATGCAGCCAAAGTCATAACCGTATTCATAGGCCGATGCTATATCAGCTTCTCCCGGTTTAAACTTCACTTTTAATCCAGCAACCACTTTAAGCTTTATTTGTTTCAGACGTTCAAGCATATTCGGTACTGCCTCACCGCTCCAACCATAGCTTCCAAAGGCACCGGCAAGCTTACCGCCATGGATTGAGCTGAACATAGAGGTTGTCAAGTTCCAGATGGGTTCCAGGGCATCGCCTAAAATTGTCGGCGTTCCAAGCAGAATGCCGTCTGCATTGCCTATCTCTCCAAGAACCTTATCTTTATCCGCTATAACCATGTCAAATAAACGAACCTCTATCGGGCCGCTATCAGAAATACCTTTGGCTATCTCTACTGCCATTTCCTTTGTGTAACCATAGGCACTGACATAGGGTATGACCACTGTCAATCCGGCATTGGGATTGATAACGGTACTCCAATTTCGATAGCTTTCCATCAAATCAGGAATATCTATGTCAACTACCGGTCCATGACCTGTGCAAATCATATTAATTTCTAAATCTTTAATACGATTCAACGCCTTTAGCACAAATTTCTTAAAGGGACCAAGAATATTATCAAAATAATATTTCACTGCCCTCTCGTAACCTTCATGATCTGTCACTTTGCTAAGCAGCACCTCATCAAAGCAATAATGGGCGCCAAAAGAATCACATGTGAATAACACCTTATCATCTTCATCATAGGTATACATTGTATCCGGCCAATGCAAATTAGGCACTTGCATAAAGCGTAATGTTTTACCACCCAAAGACAACGTATCATTCTCCTTAACAATCCTGCTTTTAAAAGGACCATTCACTATGTTTTTCAAGAAATTAATGGCAGTAGTTGTCCCGACAATTTCTATATTGGGATTGAGTTGTAATAACTTTTCGATACTCCCGGCATGGTCCGGCTCGGTATGATTCATAATGATATAATCAATATCTTGAATATCGGTTAACTGCCGAAGCTTATGCAGATAAGTATCATAAAATTTAAGTTTGGCCGTTTCAAATATCGCTGTTTTTTCAGTTCCTTTAAGAAGATATGAATTATATGTCGTTCCAAATTCAGTCTCCATAATAATATCAAATGTCCTTAAATCCGGATCTAATATACCTGTCCAAAACAGGTTTTCTTTCAGTTTTAAAGTGTCCATTATTTCCTCCTCCTGTTTTATGCAAAATTGTAGTTTTATAAAGTATATAGTAGCATATCACAAGAGATTTTCAAGGTGTTATACATCATTCCATGTTTTTTTTTAGATTCATAGCAAAAATGATTAAATTTAGGGTATTGACTAACAAGTGTTAAGCATTTAATATAAAAGTATAGGCGAGTTACGAGGTGACATGGTTTCCTTTTAGCAAGCCTGGCAATAAACAACGACAAAGTAATCGTGCTGAATCCATGCGGGTACGTCCCTAATGAAAAGGCGAGAGAATATTGATTTGATTAAAGGGGATTCCCTTTATGATTTGATTGATAGATACCTCCTTGTGCCTTTCACGGTTCAAGGAGTTTTTATTGTTATTCAAATATTTTTAAGAAGAGGAGATTTAAGATGGAAACACGTATTGCCGTTATTGGTATTATTGTCGAAAGTCCGGATGCCGTAGAGAAAATCAATTTATTACTTCATGAGTACAGCCAGTATATTATTGGGAGAATGGGAATTCCCCATCGTCCCCGTGACCTGTCTATCATCAGTCTCGTCATGGACGCTCCCCAAGATGCAATCAGTGCCTTATCGGGAAAATTGGGCATGCTGCCAAATGTGAGTACAAAGACAGTATATTCCAAACTGCCTGCCCTTCATTGATAACAGAGGGCGCTATAATGAGTTCATATCTGAAAGTTGAGATAATCCGATGAAACAATTAATTGATAAGCTTAATATTACTCAAACTCTGGAAAAAGACGAATTTATTTATCTCCTTGATCATTTTACCGGAAGAGAAAGTGAGTATCTATTTGAAAAAGCCAGAGAAAAGGCGCACTTATATTATGACCGTGACATTTACATCCGTGGGCTTATAGAATTTAGTAATTATTGCAAAAACGATTGTTATTACTGCGGGATACGAAGAAGCAATTCTTTGGCACAGCGTTACCGATTATCAAAAGAAGAAATCCTTGCCTGCTGCGATGAAGGTTATCATCTGGGGTTTCGTACCTTTGTCTTGCAGGGAGGGGAGGATCGTTTTTATACTCAGGAACTTTTTTGTGACATCATCAAAAACATTCGCAGAAATCACCCTGATTGTGCCATTACTCTTTCCATTGGGGAGCGTTCCTATGAAGAATATCAAGCTTACTTTGACGCCGGTGCCAACCGTTTTCTTCTGCGTCACGAAACAGCAGGGGAAAAGCATTACCAGAAGCTGCATCCGCCAAAACTAAGTCAGCAGAATCGTATCAGGTGTCTTCAGGACTTAAAGCGAATTGGTTTTCAAGTAGGCACCGGTTTTATGGTTGAATCACCCTATCAAACCACCGCTGATTTGGCCGAGGACCTTCTATTTATCCAAGAACTGAATCCGCAAATGGTTGGCATCGGTCCTTTTATTACCCATAAAGATACCCCCTTTGCTCAGTTCCCATCGGGAAGCCTTAAAAAAACCTTATTTTTAATTGGCCTTATCCGCCTTATGCTGCCGGCGGCTCTTATTCCGGCAACGACGGCATTGGGAACCGTTGACCCCCTTGGGCGGGAAGCAGGGATTTTAGCCGGTGCCAATGTTGTCATGCCAAATCTCTCACCTGTAAGCCAACGTAAGAAATACGCCTTATATGACAACAAAATATGTACCGGAGACGAAGCCGCACAATGTATTCAATGCCTTAAAAGACGAATGAATAAAATAGGCTATGAAATCACCGTGGCCCGCGGTGATTCCAAAAATATAAATCGAAACAAAGAGAGGAGATAATAGTAATGTATCATGTAAAATCCAAAGCTGCCGAAGAATTTATCAGCCATGAGGAAATATTGGAAACCTTAGAATATGCCAAAGCCAATAAAAACAACGAAATGCTCATCAATCAAATATTAAATAAGGCCAGACTCGCTAAGGGACTGACCCACCGAGAAGCCGCAGTGCTGCTTGAATGTGAGGGTGCTGAGATTATCCAAAGAATCTATACCATGGCCCAGGAAATCAAAGAAAAATTTTACGGCAACCGCATCGTTATGTTTGCACCACTCTATCTATCCAATTACTGCATCAACGGCTGTACCTATTGTCCTTATCATCTAAAGAATAAGCATATCAGCCGAAAAAAACTGACTCAGGATGAAATCAAAAAAGAAGTTATCGCCTTGCAGGATATGGGGCATAAGCGACTGGCTTTAGAGGCCGGTGAGGATCCGAAAATGAACCCGCTTGATTATATCCTGGAAAGTATTGATACCATTTATAAAATCAAACATAAAAACGGTGCCATCCGCCGTGTCAATGTCAATATTGCAGCAACTACAGTTGAAGATTATCGGAAGTTAAAAGATGCCGGTATCGGTACATATATTCTCTTCCAGGAAACCTATCACAAGAAAAGTTACGAACAGCTTCATCCCACAGGCCCCAAGCATGACTATGCCTACCATACCGAGGCGATGGACCGGGCGATGGAAGCCGGTATTGATGATGTCGGTCTTGGCGTCCTTTTCGGACTCAATATGTACCGCTATGATTTTGTCGGTTTACTCATGCATGCCGAACATCTTGAGGCCGCTCTTGGCGTAGGCCCTCATACCATCAGCGTCCCCCGTATTCGTCCTGCTGATGATATCAATCCTGATGATTTTTCAGATGGCGTGCCTGATGATGTTTTCAAAAAAATTATCGCCCTCATTCGTATCGCCGTTCCCTACACCGGCATGATTATATCCACGCGAGAATCCCAGACGATGCGTAAAGAAGCTCTGCGGTTGGGAATTTCTCAAATCAGCGGCGGTTCTAGTACCAGCGTCGGCGGCTATGTCGAGCATGAATCTGATGAGGACAATTCTTCTCAGTTTGAAGTTAATGATACACGTACATTGGATGAAATCGTTGAATGGCTGGTGGATGCCGGGTATATTCCAAGCTTCTGTACTGCATGTTATCGAGAAGGACGCACCGGTGACCGCTTTATGCAATTGTTGAAATCAGGACAAATCGCCAACTGCTGCCAACCCAATGCTTTGATGACATTACAGGAATATTTAGAGGACTACGCATCTTCAGGCACTAAATCGGCAGGAGAAAAACTTATCAAAGAAGAACTTAATCAGATACCTAATGACAAAGTCTGTGCCATTGCGGTTAAAAATCTTAACAATATCAAAAATGGACAACGAGACTTCAGGTTTTAAAGTAGGAGGTCATTTATCGTGAGCTTATCAGATACTCCCAGAGCCAATCGAATCCACATTGGTATTTTCGGAAAAAGAAACAGCGGCAAGTCTTCACTTATTAATGCATTAACCGGGCAAGACACCGCCCTGGTCTCTGAGATTGCCGGAACCACCGCTGATCCGGTATATAAAGCAATGGAAATCTACGGAATCGGTCCCTGCGTTTTTATAGATACCGCCGGCTTTGATGATGAAGGTTCTCTTGGTGAAATGCGGGTCAAAAAAACAATTGAAGCGATTGATAAAACAGATATCGCCCTGTTAGTTTTCGGAAAAGATAAACCAGATCGAGAATTAGAGTGGATTGCCATGCTAAAAGAGGCGAAAGTACCTATTGTAGCTATCATTAATAAAGCAGATATCATTCCCGATACAAATATATTATTTGGCGAAATCGAAAAAATCTGCGGCAAGAAGCCTTTAATTGTCAGCGCCAAAGAAAAAACAGGGATAGATGCCATCAGAGAAGCTATTATCAGACTGCTGCCCTCAGACTACGAGGCAAGCAGCATTACTGAGGGTATTGTCAATGAGGGCGACACTGTTTTGCTTGTAATGCCTCAGGATATTCAGGCGCCTAAAGGTCGGCTTATCCTCCCACAGGTCCAGACAACAAGGGATTTGTTAGATAAAAAATGTATTGTTATCAGTGCGACTACCGACAAACTGGATCAAGCGCTTGCGGCGCTCACCTCCCCACCCGATGTGATTATCACTGATTCCCAAGTATTTAAAACGGTCTATGAAAAAAAACCGGCTTCCAGCAAGCTGACCTCTTTTTCGGTTTTATATGCAAATTATAAGGGGGATTTGGATTATTATATCAAGAGCGCCGAAGTCTTAGGGACTTTATCCAATCATTCCAAAGTACTCATTGCCGAAGCCTGTACCCATGTGCCTCTCACTGAAGATATCGGAAAAGAAAAGATACCGCGGATGCTTCGGGAAACGGCCGGAGCGAATATTACAATTGACCATGTTTCCGGCCCTGATTTCCCAAAAGATTTAAGTCAATATGATTTGATTATTCAGTGCGGCGCATGCATGTTCAACCGAAAGCATGTATTATCCCGAATTGAAAAGGCAAAAAAACAGGATGTGCCGATGACAAATTATGGTATAGTCATGGCTTATATGAATCATATTCTTGATAAAATAAGTTATTGATATCCCGATCAGAGAAATTCTGACCGCCTTTTGGCAGAATTTCTCTAATCAAAATTACATATTCTTTTTTACATCATATAATCCCTGCAGCACGACCCAGTTTTGATTAAATTTATTATTGACGGTCCAATAGCTGACCCCGCCCAGGTTATACGCTTCCACCAACCTTAATTTTTCATAGATGCTCCTGGCATCCTCAAACCAGACAATATGCTGCCTCTTCTCCTCATCATAGTATGTAAAAAATGGCGAAGCCGCTGTCTCATCAAATTGAATCTGTGCCCCTACTTCCATTGCAATTTCGATTGCCTGTGGACTAGATATAATTCTTGCTGCACTTCCCGGTTCATAAGGGAGCGTCCAATCATATCCGTAATTGGGTATTCCCATCAGAATCTTTTCCGAAGGAATCTCGCTAACAGCATATTCAATTACTTTTCTTACCCGGTCGAGCGGTGCTACCGCCATAGGCGGTCCGTATAAAAATCCCCATTCATAGGTCATAATAATAACTTCATCGGCATATCTGCCATGGGCACTATAATCATGGGCTTCATATAAAAGACCCTGCTGTTCGCCGCTTAGCTTAGGAGCAATCGCCGTTGAAAGCGTATAACCTAAAGGATTCAAACGGTTTCTGGCCTGCTCCAGAAAGCGGTTATATTTTTCCCTATCTTCCGGATACAAATATTCAAAGTCTACATCCAGCCCTGTATAGTCTTTATTTTCCATGATTTGAATACAATTCTCCAACAAAATCCCCTGAAGCTCTTCACTGTCTAAAATTGTTCGTGCCAAATCACTGCTAAACTGACCCTCTTCGCCTATGTTCGTTATCACCATTCTTGACTCTGTGTGTTGATCTAGTGCTGCCTGTATCACACGTTCATCGTCAATCTGGATAAGACCTCCATCCGGCAATATCTGATAACTGAAAATACCCAAATAGGTCAACGATGGCAAAGAAGTGTTTAAAACTTCAGTGTCAACATCCGGATAACAATATCCGTTGACCAAAATACTTCCCATTTTGTATTCATCCGGAACACCCTCTTCATTAACGATCACAAGAGATGACCCGATAACCAGACGGTTAACATCCGGTACCTGATTATCTTCAATAATTTTCCCCATGGGAACATCATACTCTCTGGATAACCGGTAGATGGTATCACCTTTATCAATAACATATATAACCATATACTCACTAACCTTTGCATCATATATTCTAATGAAGTATATGCCAATCAGCTTAAAAAGTTACCCCTAATTTAACGCATTACAACTTTTTCATTGTCCATGCTCACTCAATGTATATTGTAAAAACAGCCGGTTTAATTCTGACTAGAATTAACTTGTCACAAATGATATAATGATTACGGGTTAAGTAAACCCCAAATATTAAGACAGAAAATCAGGAGAGAGCTAGATGAAACAAATAAAAACCACGTTTTTATATACAAAGGAAGAATATGTTAGAGCAGTACAGAAATATATCTTTATGGCTAAAATACTGACACCTTTTAGTTTTGTGTTTAT
>Ga0153928_1000804_pt1 | contig 14842 bp, 11 predicted proteins | sample TSNJ012MetaG_FD_106656 | JGI IMG/M metagenome (GOLD analysis project Ga0153928, IMG submission 106656) | Attine ant fungus gardens microbial communities from New Jersey, USA - TSNJ012 MetaG | ecosystem: Host-associated > Fungi > Mycelium > Unclassified | place: USA: New Jersey, Wharton State... | reverse complement strand
CGGCGGTCGGGCTCTGCCCGAACCCGCTTAGGGCCATAATGGCCCTAAGAACCCATAATTCAGCAAGGTTGTGGAGCTCTGCACAGCCAAAACCCCAATCAAACCGTCCGCTCCCTACATGGGGCCCAAAAACCCCATTCCGGTCGCTGGCGCTGTGCTCGGGCTAGGCGTTAGCCTTGCAAAAGGCAGCGCCGCGCCGGACGGCAGTCCGCCGACGGCGCACTGCACCGCGCCACCAGCGTTTGCCAAGGAAGACTGGATTCTTAAGGACTGGAAGTCCTTAAGCGGGGTCTTAGGGGCAGGTGCCCCTATTTAAATATCGTAGATACCTCTAAACTACTAAAAGATTACCAAAGACGGCTACCCATAGTGCAGGGGGGTCACGGGGGCCCTCCCCCGTGGGAATTTTGGTTACTTTTGTTCCTCCAAAAGTAACTGCCCGTCGCGGCATGAGCGACATGCCAGCCTGTGGCACAGCGGTGGCGCCAAAACGCAACGCAACACAGCGGCCACGCCAGAGCGCAGCGGCCCCCCTGACTAAAAACGGCAGCCAGATTAAAAAAATTATAAAAACACTAAAATTTTCATAATTTTTTAATATTGAGGTTGTACACTATGCAGAGTCGGCTGTGTTTTACAATTCGCCGGAGGCGGGGCGGCGTAAGGACGGGAAAAAACAGGCAGGTGTATACGGATGAAGGTGCTTGTAATTGAGGACGACCGGAATTTATCAGGCGCGGTGTGCGAGAGCATTGCCCAGATGTTTGACACGGAACAGGCCTTTGACGGCGAGGAAGGGCTGTACCTTGCCCAGCAGGGGATTTATGACCTGATTATTCTGGATATCATGCTGCCCCAGATGGACGGTTACGAGGTGCTGCGCCGGCTGCGGGAGGCGGATACCCATACGCCTGTGCTGCTGCTCACGGCCAAGGACGGCATCGGGGACAAAATCGCGGGGTTTAAGGCGGGGGCGGACGATTACCTGGTGAAGCCCTTTCACCGGGAGGAGCTGCTGTTGCGCCTGGAGGCGATTGTCCGGCGATCCACGGGAGGCGCCCTGACGGCAAGCTGCCTGAACTTCCTGGGGCTTTCGTTAAACCTCAAAAGCCGCGGCGCCACGATAAACGACGAGCGGGTGGAGCTTCAGGGCAAGCAGTTCGATATGCTGGAATACCTGATAAACAACCAGGGCATTATCCTGACAAAGGAACAAATCTTCGACCGTATCTGGGGCTTTGATTCGGAAACCACCGCCAACGTGGTGGAGGTGTATGCCAGCAACCTTCGGAAAACCCTCAAGCCCTTCGGCTATGATAAATACATCAAGACCGTGCGCGGAATGGGTTATATGCTGGGCGGTGAACAGGATGTATGAAAAGGCGGTAAAACGCCAGCAGCGGCAGTACATGGGCTACAACCTGGTGGCGTTTTCCATTATCTTCGGGCTGTTTGCCCTGATTGTCTATGCATACCTGCGGCAGTCCCTGTTTTATTCGGTGGATGAGGAGCTGCACCGGGCGCGGGGAATGATTGGGGAAAACAGCATTTTTGTGGAGCGGCAGCTTGCCATAGCCGCGCCCTCGGGCCAGGGCGACAGGCCATTTATGATGGATAAGGGCGAGGAGCCGGTGAAGGACGGCGAGCCGCCGCCGGATGAGGGGATTCACAGAGGGGATAACAAGTCCAGGACGCTGCTGCCTATGCGGATTCAGGTGATCGTGCGGGATTTGGAGGGCCAGGTGCTCAACGGCCCCGCACTGGGACGGCTTTTCTGGGAGGACACGCTGGGGAACGTGCCCTTTTCCACCCAAAGCACGGATGCGGTGCACAGCTTCCGGCTGGAGGACGGCTCCAGCTATCGGGGCATCACTTTTTTGACCCGGGAGAGCGGGGTGGATTATTACATCCAGCTCCTTATTAACAGCGACGGCGAGCAAAATATTATTGACAGCTTTTTGCAGATTCTGATCGTATGCGTGCTGGTGTTCATCGCCTTGTCCATTGCCGCCAGTTATCTGCTGTCGCGGAAAACCATGACCCCCCTGCTCCGGTCCTGGGAGCGGCAGACAGAGTTTGTGGAGAACGCGTCCCACGAGCTGCGCACGCCCCTGACCATCATACAGAATAAGCTGGAGGGGCTGCTGACCACTCCGAGGGCAACCATTTTGGAAAGAGCGGATAATGTGGCAATCTCGCTGGCGGAAACCCGGCGTCTCTCCAAGCTGACCACGGATCTCATGACCCTGGCCCGGGCGGACTCGGGGGAGCCGCTGCTCCAGAAGGACAGCTTTTCGCTGGACACGCTGATCCGGGATCTAAGCGGGCCCTATGGGGAGCTGGCGGAGTCCCAGGAAAAAATCATGGAGCTGGAGCTTGGATACGGCGGGGAGATTGTCGCGGATAAAAGCCGCATCCACGAGCTTATGGTGATATTGTTGGATAACGCGCTGAAATATACGGGGGAAGGGGATACTATCCGCATATCCTCCCTGCAAAGGGAGGGGAAGGCGGTCATACGGGTAGCCGATACCGGCATTGGCATCAGCGAGGAGGCCCTATCCAGGGTATTTGACCGGTTTTATCGGGAGGATAAAGCGCGGTCGCGGGAGGACGGCGGAACCGGCCTGGGCCTGTCCATCGCCCGTTGGATTGTAGACACTCACGGAGGAAAGATTACCGCGCAGAAAAATAATCCGGTGGGGACGGTGTTTGAAATTGAAATTAGAAAATCTTGAATATTTTTATTGCTTTAAACAAAAAAACGGTTACATTTCATCCTGGGGCTGCCAGTGCAAAAACGCATCCCCGTGTGATTGGAGCCGCACCCAGCAGTACCATGCACAGGCGCTGGCCCAGCCGCAGTATACCCGGGAAACAGCGCCCGCGTCCATGCAGGAAAACGTCCAAAACGGCAACTATATTTCCTGATTCACCGAAGCGCAGAAGATTGTATGAGACGCAGCCGCCTAGCGGCGCGGCGCGTTAGCGATGCATATTCAACTGGAAATCGCTTGTCGATCTTTTAATTGAATATTAGTATCACGCCCCGATTTTCAAACCCTTGGGTTTGAAAATCGGGGCTTCAATTACTGTAATGGCCCATTGCTTATGACGATGTTTCCCGCTTGTGATGTTGAGAAGTGAACATATCCGTTTGAGTCGGTACGATGTTTGGGATTCGCTATTTTCTGATAGGAATTCGTTGCTGAATCATATAAATAAAATACCAAATTATCAGTATTCAAGGCGGGAGCAATTTTTGCCGCAATCTTGACGGTCATTCCGAAGCTACCCTTTTGGCCGAGACAGACTGTCATAACATCGTTGCTGAAAAATTTGCCAAAAGTGGAATTGGTTCTTTCAGCATCATTGTTTACAGTGGAGGCCGACAGATTTATTGATTTTGTGGCGTTGGCCGGATCAAGGGTGATACGAACATCGACGACACCGTTCCGTGTAGAATCCGCGTGGATTGTGAGAGGGGTATTCTTTGCGGTATTGGACATAGCCTGTAATACATCCAATGAAACATCAGAAACATTTTGCAGTTTTACAACCGCTCCATCGGAACCGGCATTGCGCAGAGCATGGGAAACAACGCTTATCGCGTTGGCCTGAGTAAGGGGAGCCGATGTGCTGTTTCTAACCGTTGAGCCACTTACCTGTGTTGTGTTGGCAGTGGAGCCGCTATTGCCACCGCCACCGCCACCACCACCGCCGCTGCCGGAAGATGAATTGCCATCACCGCCTGAAGTAATGGTGCCGGGGCCGGGAGGAATGACTACAGGGGGTTGCGGTATACCTATGGTCTTGGTAATTTTTATGTACTCACTGCTACGGCACTCAAAGAGATTGTTGGTGACAGCCTGTACCCCAAACCAATATATGCCATTCTCATCAAACAGATCCTTGGGGAAAATTATTTGAGTCTCCTGCGTATCGCCGCCGTCAAGCCACTCATTGCCCGATTCTCTGGTGACGCCGGCACTGACATTATAATATGAAAGGTTCTTATGGGGTGCAATCGGGCTCCACGAGACGACATAATCGCCGTCAGCATTTGGCTCGGCCGTTAAATTCTGCGGAGCAGGAAGCTGTTCCTCAGGCAGACTGTCAATCACAAGGTCATCTGACCGGACAGTTGGGCTGTCCTCATAGTCCAATCCGTCACCGACAGTATAAACGGTAAAGTAGTATGTGCCAAGCTTGTCAATATAATTGGAAAAATCCCTGCCGGCACGTTGCCCCATCATATAACCTGCCCGGGAAGACCGAATCTGTTCCCCATCCCGGTATAGATATACTTGATATGTATATGAGCGGGTGTCAACAGCGTCCCATTCGGCAACGCATCGTTCTGCGTCATTCCATTTTACATTTTCCGGTGCTGATAACCCGAGGGGAGCCGCGCTCACGGACAAGGGCATGATTGCGAACAACCCCGACACTAACGCTGCCGCCAGCCACAAAGAGACGATTTTACTGCCTGTCTTGCTGATAGTCATTGCTTTCTTCCTCCAATAACAGATATTTTTTACCGGGAAATCAGGGGTGATAATAATTTGAGCATCAGCCTCCGTTTCAGTGGCATTATTATACGAATCTTCTGTCAAAGCGCCGAAACGCTTTGATAGAAAATTGTATGAGACGTAGCCGCATATTCAATTAAAAATCGCCTGCCGGCTTTTAATTGAATATTAGTATTACAAGAGCTTTTGTGTGATTTCCCCAAGGCGCTGAAAAAAGCAAAAATCCTGCCTAATTATTATAAGCAGGATTTCATCTTTTGTGGTATGCTGCCGGCAGACATTTATAGAATTATTCTACAGCAAAGGGAAGAAATAACGGGAAAAGCAGGCTCATCCTTTTGCTGCATACACAACCGGATTATTCCGGTTGCTATAAATTATCCGGCGGTTTACCCGGTAACTTCCAGCCAGGGGCTATAGGATTCTTCCGGCACAGGGGAAGGCATAAGGCTTGATCTGTACTCATTTGCCCGTGAAGTCAGGGCCTGGACTGTGAAACGATACCTGCCGCTGGCTTCCATCGTTACAATCCGCGTGAGCCTGATTCCCTTATACCCCCGGAATAATCCTATGTCCGCTTTTGTCCAAATGGTCCTCCCTACATAATCGCCGGATTGGTTGTAAACTTCTACACAGAAGCTATCAGAGTCTATGTAGTCGTGGAGATTGCTCCAGGTTGCATAATACTGCAAACCATTTTCGCCTTGTTCAATCTCCCACGCAAGCCCTGCCGGTACAGGCAGAGGCGGGGCGGATTCGCCGGTATACTCGAAAGCGTCCGATACGACGAACGGGCTATTGGTATAATTTACCCCATCCCCCTCGGCGGATACGGTAAAGTAATAGAACCCGTTTCCCAGCAAATCGCCTGCAAGGTTCACAGCATATGTAGGGCCTTTGCTGCCACCACTGCCATACATATTACCCCTCATTATCCAGTTGCTTTCATCGGGAGCGGGAGGCGTCGCCGTGTCATACCGATACAATCTCCAACTATATGCTGGCGAGCCTCCTGAACCTGACTCGAGCACATTGCCCCATATCGCAATACCTGTCTCTCCGTCCCAGTGGGGTTTTCCAGGCGCCGGCAACACGGCGGGAGCCGTACTCGCGGAAGGGAGATTTTCCGACGCCGATAACCCGGTGGACACCGTACCCGCAGATTGGATTTCTTCCTGTTGTACAGGCTGCCGTGGTATATTATTCCATAAAAGGGCGATAAGAAGGATCGCTATGGAACTATACAAAACACCCCGCTGTGTATAAGAAAAAGCCCTTTTCACCTGCCCGGCAGACTGATACCGTTTATCCGGATTCAAGTTGGTACATTTCCGGATGATTCTTTTGTACCGCGATTTTTGGGCTTTTTCTCCCAAAAGCTGTTCCAACATCACTCCAAGAGCATAAATGTCCGCCCGCGCATCAGTCTGGGCAAAGCCATATTGCTCAGGCGGCGCGTACCCCCGCGTACCCAACAGCCTTGTATCTTGCTCCAGCTTGTCCTTCATCAAGCGCGCCGCGTCAAAGTCGATCAGCCGGATATGTCCGTCCTTCGCGAGAAGAACATTGGAGGGCTTGATATCGCGGTGAATGATCCCTTTCCCATGCAGAAACTCCAAAGCGGAACAAAGTTCTTTTGCAGCGGCACATATCGACCGTTCAGTCAATGCGGCTTCACTCACCGACTGCCCGTCAATATATTCCTCAAGGACAGAGGTGGTACTGCCGGAAACAGCGACTTCATATACCTTCGGAAAATAAGGGTGGGGACATGATTGCAGCATTTCATAAACAGGATATTGCCCCGGCATTACCTTTTGGACAAATTGCCGTTCTCCGCCCTTTTCACGGACTAACAGCACGGCGCCTTTTTCGCTTTGCTTTATCGGCCTGATTTCCTCATATTCCATACCATTCACATCCCATCTTGTCATAAAACCGCAAACCGGGTATAATTATAGCATATTGCTTGCGGAGGATACAACATGGAGACGAAAACAACTGACGAGCTTACTCACGAGATTAAAGCCGTTACCGACATTGAGGATTTCTTAGCGCGTAACAAGGGGCAGATGCTTACGCGTAGCCTGCCGGCGCATTTGAATGCCCTGCTGACGCAAAAGGGTATTAGCAGGGCGGATGTGGTGCGCGGCTCGCTTCTTGACCGGGCCTATGTCTACCAGATATTCTCCGGGGAAAAAACGCCGTCGCGGGATAAATTGGTAGCCTTAGCGTTTGGGATGCGTCTTTCCGATGTTGAAGCGCAGAGAATGCTCAAGCTGTCGGGCAACAGGGAGTTGTATTCAAGAGATGAACGCGACGCCTTGATTTTGTTTGCGCTACAGCGAAACAGGAGCATATTTGAGACAAATGAGCTGCTGAACAGCCATAACCTGAAAGTCCTGGGCGCTCCCGGTTAATTGACCGATTCACTGGGAATTACCATGCCAAACGCCTCCTGAAAACGGCCATCCCGCAAAGGTGGCAGCTATATATTTCATAAGGGACGAAGAGGACAACGTAAGCCCAGACATAGAATGCAAGCAGGAAAGGTACTGTGATTTTCATGGTATCTTTTTTTATTATGGGGACAAACTAAAGCAAATTACCCACTAAGGAGGTGATGCCCATGAACGCAGCTGAAAAAGTACCCAATAGATTGATAAATGAAACCTCGCCTTATCTGCTGCAACACGCCTACAACCCCGTGAATTGGTGGCCGTGGTGTGAAGAAGCTTTTGCCAAGGCAAAAGCCGAGGATAAGCCGGTTTTTCTTTCTATTGGGTACAGCTGACTTTCTGATTTTGAGAACTTGTCATTGGTGCCATGTGATGGAGGAGGAATCCTTTGAGGATCGGGAGGTGGCGGACTGCCTGAACGCCCGGTTCATATCCGTCAAGGTGGATAAGGAGGAGCGTCCCGACATCGACGCGGTGTATATGAGCGTGTGCCAGACACTTACCGGCAGCGGCGGGTGGCCCACCAGCATCTTTATGACGCCGGAACAAAAGCCGTTTTTTGCCGGAACCTATTTTCCCAAACGCCGCCGCTATGGCCAGCCCGGCCTGCTGGAGCTGCTGGAGGCCATATGGGAGAAATGGCGGAAGGAAAAGGCGGCCCTGCTCGAATCCGGCGACCGCATAGCCGCCGCTTTTGCGGAGGGCGCGCGACGGACGGTTGGCGGGGCGGCTCCGGATCGGGAGCCTGTGGAAAACGCGGCTGCCCAGCTGGCCCTCTCCTTTGACCGAACGTATGGCGGCTTTGGCAAGCCGCCTAAATTCCCGGTGCCTCACAACCTTTTATTCCTGTTGGGCTGCCATGGGCTGGGGGTGTCGCCCGAGGCGCTGGATCAGGTGGAGAGGACGCTGACCGGAATGCTCCGGGGCGGAATCTTCGATCAAGTGGGTTTTGGATTTTCCCGGTACTCCACAGATGAAAAATGGCTGGCCCCCCACTTTGAAAAAATGCTTTACGACAATGCCCTCCTGGTAATGGCGCTCGTAAGCTGTTATCAGGTGACGGGTACGCCCCTTTACCGGGAGGCGGCCCAGCGGACACTTTCCTATATCCGCCGGGAGATGACCGCCCCCGAGGGAGGCTTTTATTCGGCGCAGGATGCGGACATCGGTGGCGAGGAGGGAAAATTCTACACCTTCACCCCAGGGGAAATCACAGAAGCGCTGGGGGAGGCGGACGGAAGCATTTTCTGCGGCCATTACGATATCACGCCCTCCGGTAATTTCGAGGGAAAGAGCATTCCCAACCGCATCGGGAAGGAGCCCGGCCCCCTTGATACCCATATGGAAGCCTCGCTGGAAAAGCTGCGGAAATACCGCGAAAGCCGGTACCGGCTTCACAAGGACGACAAGATTCTTACCTCCTGGAACGCCCTGATGATCGCGGCTTACGCCAAGGCCTGCCGGGTGCTGGGCAAGGCTGATTACCTGGACAGCGCCACGAAGGCGCTGGAGTTTATCTCCGCCTCCCTCACCGGCGGAGAGGGTGAGCTTTACATCAGCTGCCGGGAGGGAAAATCCAAGGGAAAGGGCCTGCTGGACGATTACGCCTTTCTGGCCTGGGCGTGTCTGGAGCTTTACGAGGCCACCTATAAAGTAGAATACCTGGAGCGGGCTTGCAGGCTCATGGACGCTGTATTCACCCGTTTTTCCAACCCCGCCGGAGGATTTTACCTGTCCCCCTGGGACGGGGAGGCCCTGCTCTTTCGCCCCCAGGAGCAATTCGACGGAGCCATGCCCTCGGGCAATTCGGTGGCGGCCTGGTGCCTTTCCAGGCTGGCGGCCCTCACCGGGGAGGCCCGCTTCCGGAAAGCGCTGAACCGGCAGCTGGCCTTTTATATGCCAATGTTCAGAGACCAGCCCACCGCCTGTACCTTTGCCCTCACCGCCCTGATGGGGCAGGTCTATCCCTCCCGGGAGCTGGTTTGCGTAATGGAGGATGAGGCGGATGTGGCCAGGCTGGCCCAGGTGCTGGGGGGATATTTCCATCCCCAGACAGCGGTTTTGGTAAAGACTCCCGGCAATGGGGAAGCCCTGGCCGCCGTGGCGCCCTTCACAGCCGCATACACCCCCACCCCGGGCAAGGGGATGAGCTTCTACCTGTGCCAGGATCGAAGCTGCGCGCCGCCCTTTCACAGTCTGGAGGAGCTGGTTCAGCGGCTGGAAGCCGAATAGCGCTGCCGCTGCGCTTATAAGCTTCATATAATTACGAAAACCTCCGAGTCGGTGTCTTGATTTTACACCGGCTCGGAGGTTTCCACGGTTCCCGGAACAGTAACCCCCTCCTCTCTTATGGGGAAGCAATGCATAAAACAACTGCCGCGCTTGAATTGAACCTTTTAACCCTCAAAATCCCGTTTTACAAGAATTGGGCTTGCAGTGGCGCAATAAATGAGGTAAAATTTTATTAGCTATAGAATTCCGGCCTAAGACAGATGGGAGGGTGTGACCGTGCAAGAAAATATTCAAGAAGCAAAGGAGCTTTTCTTTCAGAACAGGCCAATTGAACATCGTACTGTGCGTCCGGAAATCCTGGAATCCTGGAAGCGAAGCAGAGCCTTCGGTGTAAATGAAAAGAAAGCCGATAAGCGGGTGCTTTCAAAAGATCAGCTAGGGCGGCGGATTGATAAGAGCCGGGATTTGTATCAGATTGCCGTGCCGGTTATGGAAAGCCTGTACACCTTTACCACCGGTTCGGGCTTCCTAACGGTTATCAGTGACGAAAAGGGCTATGTGCTCAAAGCGATAGGCGACAAGGGGATCATGGAGTTAGCCAAGAAAAATATGCTTGTGGAGGGCTGCAACCGAAGTGAACGGAAGCTGGGCACGAATGCCATCGGTACCCCTCTGGAAACCGGCAAGCCAATTCAGGTTTTTGGCAAGGAGCATTACTATTCCCCCCATTCCGATTGGGTCTGCTCCGGCGCGCCGATCTTCAATCCGGACGCCAAAACCATCGGTGTGTTTTGCATTATCGGCCCAAATGAAAAGGTTTCCTTCCACACGCTGGGAATGGCGGCGGCATCGGCGGAGGCCATCACACGGCAGCTGAAAATGAAGGCCGCCCAGGATGTAATCGAACAGACACAAAAAAATCTCCGCTCAATTATAGAGCATATCCCCTCCAGCTTGTTTTTACTGGATCGGAATTTTATTGTCAAGCAGGTGAACTCAAAAGCCGAAAAGCTGTTTATGCTGCCGGCGGAGGAGATTGCCGGCCGCTCTCTCAGTGATTTGTTTGGCGAGGATATCTTCACTCCGGAAGCCTTCCTGGAGGGTGTGTCCGACCGGAAAATTACCGTGCAGCTGGCTGACAGGCAGATGAATTTATCTGCGTCGGTTACCAGAACGGAGGGGGCCGAGTACCTGGTTACGGTGGAACCAGCTGAATTATTACATAAAAAGGTGAATAAGGTCATCGGCTCCAATGCCCACTTTGTTTTTGGGGACATTGTGGGCGCCTCGTCCACGCTGGCAAACACGATAACCCTGGCTAAAATCGCGGCGGAAAACAACTCCAGCGTATTGCTTATCGGGGAAAGCGGCACCGGAAAGGAGCTTTTCGCGCAGGCCATCCACAATGCCAGCGCCCGGGCGGACGGGCCGTTCATTGCCATCAACTGCGGCGCGCTGCCCAAAAGCCTGATTGAGAGCGAGCTGTTCGGTTATGAGGGCGGCAGCTTTACCGGCGCGAAGCGGGAGGGCCATGCGGGCAAATTCGAGCTGGCCAACGGCGGCACAATTTTTCTCGACGAGATCGGCGATATGCCCTTTGACGTCCAGGTCAGCCTGCTTCGGGTGCTGCAAAGCCGCGAGATAACCCGCATCGGCTCAAACAAGTCCCTGCGTATGGATGTGCGTGTCATCGCGGCGACCAACCAGGATCTGCAAAAATCAATCAACACGAATGCCTTCCGCAGTGATTTGTATTACCGCCTCAATGTTTTCAGCATCAAAATCCCCCCTCTGCGGGACCGGCCGGGGGATATCAGACTGCTGGCGGATTATTTTCTGCAAAAGTATTCCGGTTTTGCCCAGAGGAAAACCTATGGCATCACAGCGGACGCGTACCGCTGCCTGGAGGCATATGCCTGGCCGGGAAATGTAAGGGAGCTGGAGAATGTCATAGAGCGATCCACCTATATCGCCTCCGGCTGGATTGAAGCCGATTGCCTGCCCGATCATATCCGTGACACAGTCCGTCATACCGGGCCTGCGGGGAGGTCGGATAAGAAGCCCTGGCAGGTGCCCGAGGATAAGGCGTATTCCATCCCCAAAGCGGAACAGGCGAAGATTCGGCAGGCTCTGGCGGCGGTGGGCGGAAATGTGACAAAAGCGGCGGAATACCTGGAAATCAGCAGGCGTACCCTCTATAGAAAGATGGAAAAGTATGGCCTGAAATAAAAGCGGCATGAGTTAACGCGATAGCCTAACAGAAAGAATGAGGCCGCCCCTATTGGGCTGCCTCATTTCTTTGCGCATGGAACCAAAAATCGTGCCATAATGACACACGAAAACCGTGCCATTATGGCACATGTCACAGTCCGGCCCGCAACGCAACTGCGTTATAGAGTTTCTTTCCCCGCTGCAAAGGGCAATTGTCGTTTTGGCATGTATCTTGCTTTATATATTGGCATCAAGTCAACATACTATTCACAGGCCGGAAAAGGATGCGGCTGCCTGCCGCACCCCTAAGCTATAATTTATATGTAGTGGGAGATGATGCGACGCATGATTTGAGGCCGCCGGTTTATCAGTCAAATTATTGAGAGGAGTTCTTCCATATGAAACGCAAAGGTATAGCAATTCTGATTTGTCTGTCAATGATTATGTCAATCCTTCTGACCGCCTGCGGCGGCGGTTCCACAACCACCCAAAGCAGTACCGCCGCAAGCGGCGGAAGCGCCGCGCCCAGCCAGGCGGGTGGTTCCACCGAAGTGTTTGAGTTTAAAATGGCGAGTATAGCCACCCCCCAGGAAACAGGCACACTGGCGCTGGATTACCTGGCTGAAATTCTTGAGGAAAGATCCGGGGGCAGAATCAAGGCCACCCACTATGGCAACAAGGCCCTGGCCCAGTCCGACACCGAGCTGGGCGAGCTTGTGCGTCAAAATTCCGTACAGCTGGTTCCGATTCCCACCCACACCCTGTCGGCTATGGCCAATGTACCCCAGTACAAGGTATTCGAGTTCCCGTATTTGTTTACAGACTGGGAAGAAATATACAAGGTTCTTGACAGCGACATGGCAAAGGAATGGGCAAAGGCTCTTGAGAGCGAGGCGGGGGTAACCGTTTACGGAGGTATTGTAAAGGGCTGGCTAAGCATCGGGACGAAAAAAGGCCCCGTCAATGATCCCGCGGTTTTAAAAGGACAAAAAATCAGGACAATGGCAACGGATATGCAGATGGCCCTTATCAGCGCGTTTGGGGGCAGCCCGACGGTTGTGGCCTATGGCGAGGTTTACACCGCCGCGCAGCAGGGAACCATCGACGGGATGATGACGGCAACCGGGCTTTTTGAATCCGATAAATTCGCCGAGGTTATCGATCACCTGGCGGTTGTCAGGGCCACCGCCCACTTCCACATCCCCACGGTAAACAAGGCGTGGGTGGACTCCCTGCCGGACGACCTGCGGGTGATATTCGATGAATGCATAGAGGATTTCCTCCAATATCAGCGCGCCAATGAAAAAGCCAATGACGAGAGGGTTATGACAGCCCTGAAGGACGATTTCGGCGTTGAGGTTCTCCAGTATTCCGAGGCGGAGCTTGCCCCCTTCAAGGCCGCCGTCAAGGCCATGTGGGAGGAGAACTACAACCTTCCCGGCGAAGGCGTGATGGACTCTGTCTTTGAAATGCTCGGCAAGGATTATAATACGCTTTTATCCTGATCCGGCCGGCACAGAGGGTTCATTATCCTGCGTGAAAGCATGATAAGGGATATAGGCTCCTATATCCCTTATTATCATACCAAGGCGGGACGGTACTTATAATTTTTTTGTGAAAGGGTGAGGGTTTTGGGCAAGAAGACCAAATGGTACGATGAGATAGAGGGCACAGTTTGTACCGTTATCATGGCCATTATGCTGGTTATGTTGTTTTGGCAGGTTATCGCGCGCTACATCTTCGGCATATCAAGCGCCCAGATAGATGAGCTTTCGCGCTATATGCTCGTTTGGCTGGCTTATATCAGCACGGCCTACGCAATCGTTCACAACGCGCATATAAAAATTGATATATTTATGAATGTCTGGCCAAAGCGCTGGCGAAGGGCGGTCAAGCTGTTCAGCAACGTAATTTTTTTCGCTTACAGCGTAATCGTTACCTATTACAGCGCCGTCTGGCTGGCGGGCTTGAGCAAAAGCGGGGCGATTACACTTGGTCTGAAAGCCCCGATGGCGTTGTTCTGCTCCATCATACCCATTTCCCATTTCGTTATGGCAATACGGTTAGTGCAGCTTCAGGTGAGAATGGTCAGAGATCCCCACTCAACGGATGACCCGGCGGAAGCGGCGCCGGAAGAACTATCAGGCGGGCAAAATAATAGCGGGGAGGCGGAAAGGCAATGAGTGGAATTTTCCTGATTGGAGTTTTTTTAGTTCTCCTGTTTTTAAACACGCCGATTATGATTGGCATCGGCCTGTCCAGTGTGCTCTACTTATTGATATTTCATCCTGTCCCGATGGATATGCTGGTGAATACCTATTTCACGGCGATGGACTCCTTCCCCCTCATCGCGATCCCCTTCTTTGTCCTGGCGGGAGAGCTGATGATGCAGGGGGGCATTTCAACCCGGCTGATTAATTTTTGCCGGACGCTCTTAGGGACGATTTCCGGGTCGCTGGGAATGGTTACCTGCCTGGCCAGTATGGTTTTTGCGGCGGTAGCGGGCTCGGGTACCGCTACGGTAGCCTGCATCGGCGGCATTACGATTCCCGAGATGCTTAAGGAAAAATATGACAAAGGCTTTGCCAGCGCCCTTGCGGCCACCGCCGGCGCGTTGGGGCCCATTATCCCTCCCAGCGTAACCATGATTCTGTATGGAGTCATCTGCGGCGTTTCCATCACAAAGCTGTTCATCGGGGGAATTGTCCCGGGTGCGTTGATAACAATCGGCCTGGTTGTTTTGGTTTATTTTGTCTCAAAGGCGAAGGGATACGGCGCCGAGGCGTTGGAAGCCCAAAAAGCATATATACGGGAACACGGCAAGCCCTCCAAATGGAAGGCTTTTAAGGAATCCTTCTGGTCCCTGCTGGTTCCGTTCATCATTTTAGGCGGCATCTACGGCGGTATCTTTACGCCGACGGAAGCGGCGGTGGTCGCCTGTGTTGTGGCGATGCTTATAGGGCTTTTCATTTACAAGGAATACACGGTTAAGGAGCTGCCCAAAGTCTTTAAAAAATCCGCGCTCACCTGCGGCACCATTATGCTGCTGGTAGCCTGCGCCACGGCAATGGGAAAGCTTCTGGCCCTGGAGCAGATCCCCACAAAAATTGCCGCGGGACTGCTGAGTATTTCCGATAACAAATATGTCGTGTTGCTGATTATCAATGTTTTCCTCCTGATTGTAGGAATGTTCATGGAAACCTACGCGGCCGTCATTATCCTGGCGCCGGTGCTGCTGCCCGCCGTTACCAGCCTGGGGGTAGACCCGCTCCATTTCGGCCTGATTATGACCATTAACCTGACGATAGGGCTTTGCACGCCGCCTGTGGGCGTAAACCTGTTCATCGCGACGCGTATCGGGAACTGTCCCATCGAGGATATGTTTAAATGGCTGATTCCCATGCTGGG
>Ga0153928_1000802_pt1 | contig 14875 bp, 15 predicted proteins | sample TSNJ012MetaG_FD_106656 | JGI IMG/M metagenome (GOLD analysis project Ga0153928, IMG submission 106656) | Attine ant fungus gardens microbial communities from New Jersey, USA - TSNJ012 MetaG | ecosystem: Host-associated > Fungi > Mycelium > Unclassified | place: USA: New Jersey, Wharton State... | reverse complement strand
GATGTGTCGCAGCTTTGCCAAAACCGGAGCACTCGTGGTTATCATCTAATGTAAAAAGAGCTGAAATTATTGGGTTCAATTCGTATTCAGCCCGTATTCTGATGAATACGCGCTTCAGACGAATTCAAAATGTGTCTGGGAGACACATTTTGCCCAATAATCTCAGCACTTTTTACATAAGATGATAATCCCACTCGTGCTACGGTTTTGGCAAAGCTGCGACACATCGCCTGCCCCACTTAAATCCCTGTTTAAAGCAAGTCGGATATGGATGGATCATTCACGTATTTAACTTTTGAATAAACATTGGGAATTACAGGCACCTAATAGCTTTAAGCTGCATAACATGTACTTTTAAAATATGCACCCAGTTAGGCTCATGGTCTTGCTTTCTATATTTCGACCATGTATAATAAAAACAAACAGAAGTTTGGAACTGGTGTTCCTGTATTGAACATCAAAAAAAGGCAAGGAGGACTTTGCGGATGCAGATTGTTATGCCTTATTCCGTAAAGGTCAAAAATTATAATCATATTTTCAAAGAGACCATATCTGCATACCGGAAAGCTGTAGATTTTTTCATGGCATGGCTTTAGCCATGTGAGACTTCACTATATAATGCAGTTTAGGGTGATAGGAATGGTCTCCTTATACAGGAGTAATATAACTACAATGAGAAAAGAAATTTTTGCATATGTAAAAGAAGAATACAATATTGAGCCAGATTATCCATGGGCTCGAACACCAGACTGTGCCATTTTAAGGCATCGCCATAATAGAAAATGGTTCGCTGCGATTCTTGTCGTTCAAGAGAATAAGCTAGGGCTTGATGGAGATCATATTGTTGATGTGCTTAATGTAAAATGTGATCCTCTCTTAATTGGTTCTTTGCGTTGCGAACCGGGGATTTTGTCTGCGTATCATATGAATAAGGAACATTGGATAACGATTTTATTAAATGGCCAGGTACCGCAACAAAAAATCTATGATTTGATTCAATTGAGCTATCAGTTGACAAAATGAAAATTTAGCTGCCTGGAGGTAAAAATATTACCTATCTATGTAAAAATAATACATTCAATCTGCAGTCAACGTAACGTAAATTGATAATCATAAGAAACGTCTTATAGTAATAATCTTGCAAATGAAAAGGTGAGACGTTATGAGGGAAAAGATTCCCTTTCTATGACACGATTATATAAGGTATTGTGTTGGGTATGCACTGTTTTTTTACTTTTTAAAGCTCATCGGCAGATTCTAACAAGACATTCAAACTAATTATTTTACAGCCTTTACTTTCATAATAACGCAGCATTTCGTCAATTTTCTTTTTATCATAACTGGTAACGCAATCTGATAAAACACTAACCCCATAATTTGCTTTGCGTAAGTTGTAACAGGTTGATTTAACACAAGCAACAGCATCTGCTCCTGTTATGTAGAAATCACATATTTCATTTTTACTAATAAAGTCTGTAAATTCTTCACTGCTTAATGCGTTTCCTTTGTATTTTGTAAAAACATTTTTTGATACTATTTTCAAGTCTGAAGTTAATTCAGACCCATACGTATTGGGTTTAAGAGTCCTCGTGCCGGCTGATAAATTTTCATGCCTTATATAAATAACATGAATATTATTATTGACTGCCCAATCAATAGCTTTATTGATATTGTCGATAACATCCTTGTAATTTTTTGTTATATCATTTTGAATATCTATTATTGCCAAGGCTTTTTTTGGCATCGCGGCGCCTCCTTACCTTATCGGAAAAACTACTTGTGTCAACAGTTCGTTCTCGGGCGTATCGGCAGGATTACTAAGGTAGTAATCATAACAATCGTTTGCAATCGGAATCGAATTCTCTTTTGCGTAATCCATAAGTGCGCAATACGTCGTTTCGAGTGTTTTGTATGAACCTTTATGCGTTGCTGTCAGCGCTTTGCCTTCGTAAGTTTGACTCATAAAAATCTCGCCGGAAGCAGGAACCACTCCACTGACAGGAATTCCAAGTTCAATATCAAATATCATGTAGTCCTCGCTGGCGTTCGTGTAGAAGCAATACGGCGCACCTGCAATCTTCTTGCCTTGTTCCGCGATGTACCCCATTAGCTTCGTGTAGTCTGTATCTATCGCCGCAACAATTTTGTCCATACTTAACCCTGTTCTCTTAATCGCCGCCGCGATCTGGGGTTGTTGGTTGGTTAGATGAATGTTCATTTTATAAAATCCTCCTCCTTTAAGGTTTGAAATCATTATAACAGGGTTGAGTGACATCTGTATGTCATGTTTAAATAATTTAGTATTTTTTAAATATTTCTTTTGCATGGGATTTGATTATTATTGAAAGTTAACTTGTACCTTTGCGAATACTCCTGATGCATTTGGCAACAATACTCCTGGAGGTGTTTGCATATGAAATGTCTATGAATCCAACCTTCATGGAAACGGTAAAAAGAACTTTGCCAAATGGCGCAGAATATACCTATGCCTATGACAAACTGGGACGGATCATAGGGCAGGGGGTGGAAGTTACTTTGGTAAATGAGAAATTTGTAAAAAATTTACAAAAAAACATTTTATGTTGAAAAAAATGAGATATATGGTATCATATAGAAGTGCTTGATTATATTGGAGGGAAAATATGAATAAGAAAAAAACTTTATCTTTTGCTATGGGAATTTGTGCTTTAACATTAGGAATAATAGGTCCTACATCGATAAATGCATCTAATGATAACTGGGCGTATTCATTTACAATTAAACCGAATCAAGCCAATAGCAGATCAGATCCACGTTATAGAGAAACTACCAATGACAAGAATCAGTGGAAAGTACGTATGACTGCTAGTGGTGAAGGCACTGGAACAATCACTAGATTTTGGCTAGAAATTAAAGACGGAACGAATGTTTCACCAAGTGTTAATGTTAAACAAGCATATGACACCTATTATTATAGAGATGCTTATTCTAATGCGCGTAAGACAAATGTATATCTTACTGCAGAAAATAATAACTATAATAATAATACTTATGCTGTAAGTGGTTCATGGGATGAAGAAGTAAATTAATTATATCAAAATTGTAATCAGCCACACATTATTATCAAAAGGAAAAGGAAATATGGAGTATTATTATAGAAGGCTTTTGTCAAATAAAAATTATAAAATTACATTTATTATACTATTTATAATAATGACTAGTGACTTGATTATATTAAATAGACAAATACCAGAGTTATTTCAATACAATCAAAGTACATTTTTAGCAGGAAATAGTTTCGGTCATTATATGCAAATGGCATTATTGTGGTTACTACCGGTATATCTAATGCTTAGCACTTCAAGTTGGTTTTGTATCGATTGTAAAAATCAAACTCATAAAATATTAATCCTTAAGTTTGGCAAAAAGAAATATTTGAAGTTTTATTTACTTACTGTTTTCTTGTCCAATTTTTTTGTTTTCTTTATTAACTTTTTAATAAATTATCTTTTGGCTTTTATCATTAATAATAGTGGAAAGTTTTCGCCTTATGGGATAAATTTTAATTTGGATGGTTCAGACTTAGCGTTGCAATTAAATCATCCTATAATTAGCAATCTCATATTTATTGTTATAACATGTCTACTTATTGGTATTTTTTCTGTTTTTATTAGTTGCATTAGTTTTATCTTTTCTAAAATATCGTATACATTTTTTGTAGCAATGTTAATTTGGTTATTACTTCTTACTGGAGATTTTTCTGTAATGTTAATTTTTCAACCATTTGCTGAATATTCATTTTCATATATTGGTAAAATATTTGCTTTCGTTTCAGTGGGAATAGTAACATTAAGTGTATTTTTGTATAATTATAGGATTAAGTTAGATGAGATTTAGAAGGAAAATAGTTATTACATTTTCTATATTACTAGGAATAGCATTTATAATTGAATATTTTTTGGGAATGAAACCAATGAGTTTTTACAAAAACATGGAAAATTTCTTACTTAAAGCTACACATCCTCTTTCTTATTATGGAACACATACATTTGTATTTATCATCATACCTATATTTTTATTTTACTTAACAGCGCTCAGCACATTTGAACCTCAAGTTGTTTTGCGAATTGGCAGCAAAAAGAGAAATTGTTTAGCAAAGCTAAACCTAAATATGATATTGGTTGTTATTTTTATTATAGTGAATTTTTTTATAGGTTTTATATATCCCATGGTTTTCAGAGTGGATATTTTACATAATCAATTTTGGAGAATGTATCTGTGGCAATGTGTTTTGTGGGGGGTGTATTTAATTATAATTGGAAACATTGTGCTTTTTCTTAGAGTCTTTATTCGTAACAAACTTGTTGGTTTAGGGATTGTCTACTTTGGGACTTTAATTAACTTTATATTTAGAAATTATTTTTATTGTGTTATTGTTGATTTTGATATTTTAAATTCACATTTTGCATTGGGACATTCAGTTCATCCATTTAAGCTATTGATGTATCTATTGGGGATGTTCATATTTACCTTTGCTATAAATTTATTTGTATGCTCGGAAGAGGAATATTATGAAATATAACAAATGGAAGCAATTCGCATTAATTATCTTTTTCATTGCAATGGGATTTCAATTGGAGAGTTTTTTATTTGTTCCAGGTAACGACAGTTTTGTTTGGTTTTCATGTGGTCTTCCGTATGGAGTTAATGCAAAGCAATTACTGCAGTGGTATGCAGGAATATGTGCGATTTTTTTATATACGTCAGCTACTATTGAAAGAGAAACTGCTGACAATAAACTAAATCAGTTGCTTAGATACAAAACAAGAAAGCATTTCTTTTTCAGAATACTATTCAAGCATATAGGGAGAACCTGTTTGTTATTGATAGTGCTTATTATAATTACAGGATGTATTAGATGGAAATTTGAATTTTATGATAAAAATTTATTAACAATATTAGATTTTAGAAACATAATAATAATGTTTATAGCAATGATTGTTCTTGCTACGACTCAACTGGTCTTGGAAATGTTTCTTCCCCACTTGTATGCGTTTGGGTTAATTAATATTTATACATTAATAGGTTTAGGTTTGGGAAATTCAGAAAAGATTAAATTACTAAAAGTATTCATGCTTCCTAATTTATTAATGGGATATCGGGTAGAGCAGAGCAAACAGATTTCGGCAGTTGTAATGATTGTTGCTATAGAAATTTTTATGATATTACTTTATGCTAAATTATCTAAAAATAAAAATATATGCGGAGTGATTACATGATAGAGGTAAAAGGAATTAGTAAAAGTTTAAAAAAACAAATGGTACTAAAAAACATTTCCTACACTTTTGAAAAGGGAAGTATTTATGGTGTTAGAGGAATTAATGGAGCAGGAAAAACCATGTTACTTCGAGCCATAGCAGGTCTTATTAAACTGGATACAGGCACCATCGCTATAGATGGCAAATATCTGAACAAAGATATTGATTTTCCTGAGAGTATTGGAATATTAATTGAGAATAACAATCTTTTGGAAGAATATTCTGGAATGAAAAACTTACAGCTTTTATCAAAAATCAAGAAAAAAGCTTCTCAAGAGGATATTAAAGAGATAATCTTAGAAGTGGGATTGGATCCAGATGATACCAAGATTGTCAGAAAATATTCTTTAGGTATGAAGCAACGCTTAGCGATAGCACAGGCTTTTTTTGAAACCCCTGATATCGTTTTGTTGGATGAGCCTACAAATGCTATTGATGAAGAGGGGATGTCTTTGGTGAAAAAAATCATGGTGAAGGCAAAGGAGCGTGGTGCTACTATAATTGTTACTAGCCATAATTATATCGAATTAAAAGATATATCAGATCAAATTATTACAATGAAAGAAGGCGAAATTATTATTGATGAGTAACAAAAAGAAATTATTATTTGGTGTTATAATTCTGTTGTTAGTATCATGTTTGTTTGTAAAACAATTCCTAAATATGGATTTAACGAGCAAAGATAGAACTTATGAAAAAAACCCTGCACAAGAAAAGGTGTTGAAAGGTCCGGGGCAGTATGTAGTTGGTCGGGAAGGATTTGAAATGGGCTATTATGACATTTCAACAGCCGATTCTGAGGTTGATACAAATGTTTTTTTTCTAGGTCAAAACCAGGTGATATTGAATTTCCCGTTGTATAAGAAGTCGGTTCTAGAACTGAAAGAAAAATCATCAATTAGATTAACACCTTCAAAATTCGAGAAACTCTTTTTAGAGGAAAATAAAATTAAATTAGACAATACTACGGGAATCTTTCTTATAGGCAAAGAAATTGAGTCTGGAGGCTATCATGTAATATTAGAGTGTGATGATGCAGAATGCACTTTTTTAGTTCAGACAACAGATAAGAAGGGGAACGTGATGAAGTCTTATACCTTAACCAGGCAGACAGCAATGAACATGGACAAATTTGAACTGGAAGAGGGGTATTTTCTACAAATTGTAAACATGTCAAGAACCAGTGATGACTTTGTGATTTATCTCATAGCAAGTTAGCTGCAAGACATACTTGAAGAGCCCCTTAACACATTGTTAATTTGTCCTCGCCCTTCCACACATGTCAGTGGGATAGAGGAGTTCGCAGGAAGCAATTATGTGGGCGGTCTGGTTGAAGATATTTCATCGGGCGGAGTATATGGTTGTAACAAAACAGAACGGTCGATATGGGAAATAGTATGATGGGTGAAAATTAGAAAATAGGGAATTGCGGAGTCGATGTATTTGAAAATTCATCGGCTTTTGCTTTTGGTGACTAGGTGTATGTACAGCTCCTGTTGCACAAGAGATTGTCAGAGTCTCTCTTTACGACGAGATACCAAGGGCAATCGCTCAATCACTGAGCCGATACAAGAGGAAGCGCCTGCTTATCTCCAGGTGAATGGAATAACTATAAATGTGTTGGCTGCCAGGATGCCGCCGCATCCGACGAGGTGCTGCGGCTGGGTGTTGGTACATTTTTTTATATGAAAAGGAAGTGACAGTTTGACTCTGAGAGCTGAATGGTTGCAAAATTAGAATACAACCAAAAACGGTTGCAAGATTAAAATACAACCAATAATGGTTGCAAAAAAAGAATTGTTGATGTATACTTGATAAGTAGGAAGGTAATTAGGTTGAAAGAAAAAACTTTCATACCGATTTGTGCCTGAGTGAAACGAAAGGAATGTGAGTTATTATGAAGTATATTTCCTTAATAATGGATGTTAAGGAGTCAAAAAAATACAGTATAGAGGATAGAAACAATATACAGGAATTTATGATAGCATGTACAGAGCAGTTGAATGTGGTCTTTGAGGATGCCCAGGAATTTCCGGTAGTATTTAGTGCGGGGGATGAAGTTCAAGGACTGTTTAAAGATTTAACGGCGGCGGTGTTATATTTGCGTATGTTTGAAATTCTGATACATCCGGTGAGGATTCGGGCTGGTATAGGTATCGGCGCGTGGACCGTGAAGGTAGCTAATGGCTCATCCACTCAGCAGGATGGTCCTACTTATCACCAGGCAAGGTCTGCTCTGATAGAAGCACAAAAAAGGCAGACTCAGCGTTACCGGATTAATTCGGAGTATGGGGATGAACTGGCAAATAATCTGATCAATATGTCGTGTGTGTTAAAAGAGCAGCAGGGTATACAACAAAATGTAGCGTTGCTTATTATGGAACTATTATTTCCTATTGAAAAAAAGGGAATGATGTCATATGATCATCAGATTATGAAAAGATTGCTGCATTTAAAATATCGCTATAAGATGCAAATAAATCATAGTAATGAATCTGATACAAGCCAAAACGAAGATTTGCTGCGGATTATAGAGCCGATTTTAATAGACGGAACAAACTATAATACCGAAGAAGTAATCAGCAAAAAGAATATGAGTTACTATATTGCGGAAATCATGGGCTGTAAGAGACAGAATGCAGATAAACTTATTAAAAGAGGTAATTTACTTGCTATACGGAACATGGACTATACCGCGCTGCAATACATAGAAAGTAGGTAAGGTAGAAGAATGCTGTTAAAAGTACTAATGATCGGTCATCTGTTGGGGGATTTTTATTTTCAATCAGAGGCTCTGGTTGATAAAAAGAAGAGCAGTTATCGGAAATTAATTCGGCACTGCATGATTTACTTTATGTCTCTTTTTATTCCTGCTGTTGCTGTTATCGAATCTGAAGACACCATAAGACTATTTATGGGGGTACTGATCATCAGTTTGGCACACTGGATTATTGATTACATAAAAATCAAGATGGAGCTTGGCTTCAGTCTGGGTAAAGAGAAAAGTAATATTGTTTTTTTGGTGGATCAGTTGCTGCATGTGGCTTTATTGTATGGGTTTATTTTGCTGACTGGAATGAATGTATCAAATGATAGTTTTCTTTGCAAGGTCTTTGGGTATTTAGCCATAGTAGGAGGGATAACACCGGTTCTGGCAGCGCTTATTTGCTGGAAGCCGGCATCGATATTTATCGTCAGAGTATTTGAGACAATTCCCGAGACGAATACCCTGGCGGAGCAGATAGCAGACTGCGTGGGAGACAAGCATCCATATCATGTCCAACCAAAAGAGGGAGCAAAGATTGGCTCATGGATTGGTATATTAGAACGGGAAATTATACTGATGCTTGGGATCATGGGACAGTTTGGAGCAATCGGATTTGTTTTAGCTGCAAAGAGCCTGGCACGATATAAACAGTTAGAAAGCAAAGCATTTGCAGAGAGATACTTAGTGGGTACCCTGCTAAGTGCGGTCATTGCTATTCTGTGTGTGGCAATGTGCAGCTAAAACGTGACTATCAGCTGGTAATTACACCTAACAACGATCGCAAGGCTTTTTGCATGAAACAGGATTAATTGATGCAGCTGGAATATCGTTGTCTTCACAGGTGATAGGATCGCCATTTTCCAGCAATAACTTAACTGTATCAACAAGACTTTGCACATCTGCCACAGTATTATATATACCAAAGCTGATCCGCACCATTCCTGTTGGCGGCAGGACGTTGCCATCCTTGTCAGTCCTGATCTGGCACTCATCAGTAAGCCTGCGTACATATGGGTGAGCACAGAATGCTGCATCGCGGACACCGATGGCACTGTAGCCGGCAAGCATGCGGGATACCGTTCCATTATCCACTCCCTTTACCGTAAATACCAGAATTCCGACCCGGTCAGAAAAATTATCGCAATCGCCATAGAGGGTAACTTCAGGAATCTTACGTAATTCAGTCAGTGCTGCTTTGAGCAGTATCTGTTCATGTTTTTCAATGTAGCTAAAGTTAATCCGCTTCAGTAACTTCATTGCAGTTACCATACCAACTACCCCGGGGTAATTTGGAGAACCTGCTTCATACAGGTCTGGTGTTTCGGTAAAAAATACTTTTTGATCGGTAACAGTCTCAATCATACCACCGCCATAAAACCGGGGAACATGTTTATTCAGTACTTCTGACAGCCCAACAACAGCACCGCCCCCATATGGAGAATACATTTTATGTGCGGAAAATACTAAAAAGTCAATATTTTCTTCAGGGGAGTTGCCCAGCATGCTAAATGTACGGTGGGCGACAATCTGGGCTCCGTCAACGATGATTCTGGCACCATATTTGTGAGCAATTCTGGCGATATAGTGGACATCATTAACATAACCGGTAACATTAGAAGCGGCGGTTACGGCAACATACTTAATTCGGCCGCGTAAGCTTCTGAGAGTTATCTCAAAATCCTCCATTATAAGCCGCCCGTTATCATCCACATCAACATACAGCGTTCGGGCACGCAGGCGCCAGGGGAGGTCATTGGCATGATGCTCCATGCGGGTAGTGAGAACCATATCCTGAGGACTGTCGATCAGTGCTGATGCAAGTTTATTCATTCCTTCGGTGGTGCTGTTTACATAGAAAACAGTGTAATTCTCCTTATCTGCGCCGACAAAATCTAATACAGTATCACGCCCGTTTGTATAAATCTCGTTGGTATGCTCCGATTTTTGTCCAATGCCACGTCCGATGGAGCTGTAATACATCATTTGACTTTGAATTTCCTGGACCACCAGTTTGAAGGGCGGGGTAGTGGCGGCATTATCCAGATTAATGGCTGGCACCTTTGTTTTGTTATCAAGCTCAACCAGGGTATCCAAACCCAGGATCATATCACGGATTTGCTTTGACTTACTTGGCCTTTGGGGGCTATTATAGAAAGTATTCATTCATTTCCTCCGAAATATTAAATATGAAAATAGCCTATCACTATTATTTATATTAATGTCTTCAGGAAATGATAATAAAATCGAAAGAAAAAGATTAAAATAATTATTAGATCATTCAGTGCCAGATTGCAAGGAAAGGAAATTAGCGATTGCAAAATCGTCTCCCGGACTAAAGATCTGATTTGACCGATGCCAAATGTAATCCGATTGAGATACCGATGGTAAAAGATATTTTATTTGAAAAGCTGTTATTTTTCTTGCATTTGGGTTATTATGGATTTTATAGAGAATATGTTAAGTTGAAGTTCACAAAGATGTTATGAAGATAAACATTTATGAAGATTAAAGCGCAGGTTTGCCGGAAAGGAAGAGTAAAATGGTTGAAGAAAGTCTGAACATCTTTACCCCTGCTACAGCTGAATGGTTTAGGACGACCTTTAGAGATCCAACCAGGGTGCAGCAGGAAGCCTGGCCTGCGATAGCGGCTGGAGGTCCGGTTTTGATCAGTGCGCCTACCGGTACAGGAAAAACGCTTTCGGCGTTTCTGATATTTATTGACCGGCTGCAGGAACTGGCAGCGAAAGGGGAAATGAAAGAGGAGTTGTATTTAATCTATGTGTCTCCGCTGAAATCATTGGCAGGGGATATTCGGGAGAATTTAAGAAAGCCATTGGATGGGATCAGTGCACTGGAAGATGGAACAAGTGCCCGTGCTATTCAAGTAGGAATCCGAACCGGAGATACCCCACAGAAGGATCGTCAAAGAATGGTTAAACATCCGCCCCATATATTGATCACTACCCCGGAATCTTTATATCTGATGTTGACCAGCCGTACGGGGCAATCAGTACTGCGAACAGCCAAAGCTTTGATTATTGATGAGCTGCATGCGTTAATTGATACGAAAAGAGGAGCACATCTGATGTTGTCTGCTGCAAGACTGGATTTTCTTTGCGGGAAACCGCTGCAGCGGATTGGGCTCTCTGCGACTATCGAGCCGCTTAGTCTGGCGGCAGAGTATCTTTCCCCGGAACCGGCTGTTATAGCGGCTCCGCCGATGCAAAAAGAAATCCGCATTGAAGTTAATGGCATTACCCCCACACAGGGAAGGAGAAAAGATCCTGTCTGGGAAGAACTTGCTCAAAAAGTATATGAGCAATGTCAGCAAAGCCGCAGTGTGATTGCTTTTTCAGAGGCACGCCGATACGCGGAGAAGTTGGCTTACTATGTTAATCAGCTGGGTGGTGAAGGGTTTGCCAGAGTGCACCATGGCAGTATCTCCAAAGAGCAGCGCGCAGAAACGGAAGAGGCGCTGCGCAGCGGGCAATTACGGTTACTGTGTGCGACCTCATCCATGGAACTGGGAATTGATGTGGGAGATGTGGAACAGGTACTTCAGGTGGGCTGTCCCCGTACCGTTTCCAGTACCATGCAGCGTCTTGGCCGGGCCGGGCATAATCCGGGCCGGGTCAGCGTGATGCAGATGTATCCCCGCACACCAGGGGAAACACTGCAGTGTGGTATGACGGCTTATGTGGCCGGTCAGGGCCGGGTAGAACATGCAAGGCCGCCCCGCATGTGTCTGGATGTGCTGGCACAGCATCTTGTTTCTATGGGAGCGAATCCGGGCAGTGAGCCAGAAGCAGCAGAGCAAAAAGCAGCTTATACAGTGGACAGGGTAATGGAAATCCTGTCCCGGGCATATTGCTTCCGAGAGGTTACCAGACAAGATGTAAAAGCGGTTCTGGAAATGCTGGCAGGTGACTATGAACATCAACAAGAAATTCCGGTACGTCCGAGAATTCTATATGACCGGCTCCATGAGCAGGTAATAGCTGATACATACAGCAGAATGCTGGCAGTAGCAGCCGGTGGTACCATACCTGATAAGGGAATGTATACGGCTAAGACAGAAGGTGGTGTGAAAATCGGGGAACTGGATGAAGAATTTGTCTTTGAATCCTATCTGGGCGATCGTTTTTTATTGGGTTCATTTGCATGGAAAATAGTTGGTCAGGATAAAGATACGGTAGTCGTGCGGCAGACGGATGTGGGTGGAGCCAGGCTGCCTTTCTGGAAAGGTGAGATTGGCGGTCGTGATCTTGGAACCAGCCGGTCTTTTGGCAAGATCATGGGACAACTGTCGGTTGCGGAGCAGCATGGTACTCTTATGGAGGAATTAAGCAAGCTGGGCATGAATGATGCGGCGCAGGAAAATTGTGCAGCCTTTCTGAGACGGCAGATTGAGGCCACACAGGTGCTGCCAGATGACAGAACCATCGTGATCGAGCATTTTACCGACTCGTCGGGAAGTAATCAGGCGATGGTTCATGCCCTGCTCGGTGGGCGGGTCAATGCACCTCTTTCACTGCTGCTGCAGTATACTGCGCAGAAAGTGGCCGGAGGCAATATCGGGTGCATCCATGAGGAAGAAGGAATTTTGTTGTATTCTTATGGTGAAGAGATAATTCCAGAGCGGCTTTTATTATCTGTCGATCCAGCTAAGGCCAGAGAGTTATTAGCGACAATATTGCCGACAACCCCTGTATTTAATATGACTTTCCGCTATTCGGCGGCCAGAGCCCTGATGATGGGGATGAAAAGAAATGGACGGCAGCCACTTTGGCTGCAGCGGCTTCGCAGCACAGAAATGCTGGACCGGTTGTTGAAAGATAAGAATCATCCGTTGATCAGAGAGACGACCAGAGAGTGTCTGGAAGAACAATGGGATATCCAGGGAGTACAGGAAATTCTGAATGGAGTGCGCAGCGGGCAGATAGCGGTGCGTGAACTGTATACGGAGATACTTTCACCAATGTCTCTGCCGATGCAGTGGCGGTTAGAAGCAGCCGAAATGTATGAATACACCCCAACAACGCAGGGAATCAACCAGGGTGTATATGAAGAACTGCAGCAATTGGAACAGCTAAGACCTTCTGTTGAGGCACTGCAAAAAGTACAGGAACGTAAAAAACTGCCGGAAGATGCTAATGGAATGCATAGCTTATTGATGATGGAAGGTGATCTGATGGTCCTGGAACTTCAGGAGCTATTTGCAGATTGCCAAAAGACGAATGGGACATCAGATGTATCCGACTGGCTGGAAGAATTAGCAGCGCGCGGCTTAGCCGAATATATTGAACCGGGACTCTGGATTGCAGCTGAGCATAAAGAGGAATATACATCTGCGATAGAAAATCAGGATAGGGATTGTGGTATGCATATCATTCGAAGAATGCTTTATTATCGCGGTTCCCAGACTGTTTTGCAGTTACAGGAACGATACCTGCCGGATGGTCAGTGGGTGAAACAATGGCTGGATACATTATGTGTTCAAGGTGACATCGTAGAAGACTCCGGTATTTACTACCATGCCAAGCTGTATGACCGTGCCCGAAAAGCAACAATCCGAAGTCTGCGCGAACAGGCGGTTACCAGACCGCCTGAGCATTATGCTGCCCTTATGGCAGAACGTGCAGTTATTAATGCTTCCGCAAAGGAGCAGCTAAAACAGACAATAGAGCTGTTTGCCGGCGATAGCTTTTTGGCAGCAGCCTGGGAGAATATCATATTATCCAGAAGAGTACGCGGATATGGCGGCATGATGTTAGATCGACTTTTGGCTGAAGGCGAGTTCTTTTGGAAAATGGCAGCTGATGGAACACTTACATTTTACCGTTATGAAGATGTTGATTGGGATTCCCCACTGCCGGAAGCAGATATGCCTGCAGAAACGGAAGATATTTCTGTAACAGAGGAGCAAAAAGTATATCAGGAGCTGCAGCGGCGAGGAGCAAGTTTTCTGAATTCCCTGACCAAGATTCCGGTAACAGGAGAGGTGCGCGAACTTTTGATGAATCTTGCAGCAAAAGGTAAAGTCTGTGCCGATAGTTTTGTTCCCGTACGACAATGGCTTGGCAGGGATAAAATCAAAAAAGCAACAGCCAGACAGCGGGTAAATGTCCGGGTTGCTGCTTTGTCAGCCGGTCGCTGGGATGTTGTCCATCCTTTACAAAAAATAAGGATGGAGGAAATGTTGAAAGTATTTTTAGCTGAAAATATTATTTTGTGCAGGGAGACTTTCCGCCGTTCGGTATCGCTGCGAAAAGACTTGGCGGCAGAAGATTCTCTCACCTGGAGCCAGGCTTTAGAGTTTCTGCGGATATGGGAATTCACTGGGCAGGTACGAAGAGGATACTTCGTTCGTGGTTTATCCGGAGCCCAGTTTATCCGTAAGCAGGACTATGAAGGGATCATACATGCGCTGGCTCAGCCGGAAGACCGGATTATCTGGCTGAATGCTGCAGATCCGGCACAAATCTGGGGGAAGGTGCTGGAGCATGTGGAGGATTATTCCTTTATGAATGTTCCGGGGACTGTGGTAGCTTTGCGTGCAGGGAGACCGGTTGTGGTACTGGAGCGGCAGGGGAAGATATTGAATGTATTGGAGGAGACGGATCTGGAAGCGGTAATGAAGGAATTTGTATGTGTATTTCAGGATAAGTGTATATTTCCGGAGAAGAGAAGGTTGCTGATCAAGGAATATCCCAAAGAATCGGGAGAGGCATTGAAAAATGCGGGGTTTAGTAGGGAGATGACGGATTATGTTTTGTATCGGTAGAGGGAGTGGTCATTAGCTTAGGGTTTG
>Ga0153928_1000801_pt1 | contig 14879 bp, 16 predicted proteins | sample TSNJ012MetaG_FD_106656 | JGI IMG/M metagenome (GOLD analysis project Ga0153928, IMG submission 106656) | Attine ant fungus gardens microbial communities from New Jersey, USA - TSNJ012 MetaG | ecosystem: Host-associated > Fungi > Mycelium > Unclassified | place: USA: New Jersey, Wharton State... | reverse complement strand
CGGTTGGCAACAGCACATCTACCATCCCGGATGTACCAATGCTCGTCAGACCCGTGCACGATTCAAATGTGCCCTCTCCCACGTAGCTCATACCCGTACAGTCCGACAGATCAACGTTCGTCAGACTTGTGCACGATTCAAAAGTGTAATTCCCTAAATAGCCGAGTCCGGTTGGTAATGTCACTGTTTGCAGCACTGTATTATACGCAAACTGGTGATCAGGAAAGCCGGTCATTTCTTCCAGCGTCACTCCAGACAATTCCAAAGTGGTGATACCGTTCATTTGACCTTCGCTCATGTAAACATCGTAAGATCCCCGCCAGATATAATTTAAATCTGATCTGCTCATCGCGCCGATAACAGTTAGCTTTGTGATATCATCGGGAGTGCTAATAGCGGGATATCTGTTATCCATGAGGATCCCTTCAATTTCCATCTGTAGTCCCCCCGCCGCAAGACCGTCAAAGGTTACTTCCGTACCGACAACAGTTGCAGTTGTGGACGTGACCTGTGCCACAAGTGGCATCCAAAGTCCTGCGTTCACGTCTGTGACGGTAGTGTTCCTTTCCATGGTGATAAAATCTGAGTATTTTTCATTCCCACCGTTTGACCAAATGCCAAACTTGTTGTCACCGGTAACACCTTCTATGGGTAACATGTAGTGATCCGCCCCCAACTCACTTGATTTCACGCCTACCACATAGATTCCGCATTCAATATTTGCAAATGCATATTGCCCATCCGCGTCCGTAGTCGCCGTCTGCACAGCATTTGACCTGTCATCCGCCTGATATAGGCTGACGGGATAATCCGCAATGCCCGCTTCCACCTCATCCCATATACCATCCGAGTTTTCGTCATGCCACAGCGTCCCGCTGATGCTGCCGCTGCAGGTGAGTGTCGGATCATCCTTACTGTTTATTTCACCTGTCGCTTCCATCTCCCCTACATCGTCTGCTTCATTGCCTGACATCCCTTCCGAGACGTCTCTGCTCTCTGCACGGACAACCAGTCCATCCCACGACATGGACGTGGATACTATACATACGGTTAAGATCATTGTGGTAAATTGCTTCATCATCAGGTTTCTCATATCTTTCCCTTCCTCCTTATATACGACTTTTTGAAATTTCGTGTTTGCATCTTATGTAAAAGAAAAGTCGTTTTTACATTATATCCGAAAAAAAAATCGCAAACTACCGCTTATAAGGAAATCCCGGTTAAAAACCCTTTGATCGATGATGGATTCAGAATTTTAATCTTCCGCATCAGAATAATCTTTATATTTGTTAAATTTCATGTTTTCATGATTTTTCCAAAACCCAACAAGACGTCCCATTATTTTTTCTTCCTGTCCTAAATTTGTTGGAAAAGCACGAAAAGCAATTTCGCCACATAGAATAAATATAAATCCCCTTCGAGGTGCCTTTTTGAAAACATTTCAAAAGCCACTTACCAGTGAAGAGGAGAGAGACTATCTACAAAGATACAAGAATAATGACCCGGAGGCTAAAAACATCCTAATCGAACGCAACCTGCGACTGGTTGCACATATCGTCAAGAAATACCAGGGACTGGACGAAGATTTAGATGACTTGATTTCCATTGGTACAATTGGCCTGATCAAGGCAATTTCCACCTTTGATGCTGACAAAGGAAACCGCCTTGCTACATACGCTGCACGTTGTATTGAAAATGAGCTTCTAATGATGCTCCGCGGAAAAAAGAAAACATCCAGAGAAGTCTCTCTTTACGAACCCATCGGAACTGATAAGGAAGGTAATGAAATCCATCTACTGGACATTATTGAAAGTAACTATACTGATGCGGTTGATTCCTATGCACTAAAAGAAGATATAACACACCTGTACGATCTGTTGGAATCCATACTATCTTCCCAGGAATTCGAAGTACTCAAAATGCGCTACGGTCTGTACGGCGGAGAAGAGCATACCCAGCGGGTTATTGCCAACAGCCTCGGCATCAGCCGCTCCTATGTATCACGGATCGAAAAAAACGCTATTTTGAAGCTACGAAACTACTTCCTGCCTTCTTAGAATATCATATTGTTCTAATTGGCAGCCAAGATCAATAAACAGCTTTTGGCGGGGATGGGGTGCACTTTCACAGGCATTACCATCCTCATCATAAATGTACCTGACCATCACCTCAATATTATCACCACCCGGTTTCATCACCTCAATAGTTTCCCCTACCGAAAACTTGTTACGCTGCTCAACACTGTACAAGCCCTCTCCATTTGGTTCCCCGACAATCCCCAAATACGTATACTCCTTCACATAAGTATTATTATCATAAATCTGAGCCGACTCATCCGTCTTTCCATAAAAAAAACCGGTAGTAAACTGACGATAAGTACAGTTAGAAATCTGCTCCTGATACCATGGCATATTCTGCTCATACAATTTAGCATCTTGCATAAAATCATCAATTGCCTTACGGTAGGTCCTGGCAACCGTCGCTACGTACAAAGCAGTTTTCATCCGCCCCTCAATTTTAAGGCTGTCAATTCCGGCAGCGATGATATCCGGAATATGCTCAATCATGCACAAATCCTTAGAGTTAAAGATGTAAGTACCCCGCTCATTTTCAAAAACCGGAAGGTATTCACCCGGTCTTTGCTCCTCCATCAGGTAGTATTTCCAGCGGCAGGGATGAGTACATGCTCCCTGATTCGCATCCCGGCCGGTAAGATAATTACTCAGTAAACAACGACCGGAATAAGAGATACACATAGCCCCATGAATGAACGTTTCAATTTCCATATCATCCGGAATACGGCGGCGAATTTCCTTAATCTCTTTTAAGGAAAGTTCCCGCGCCGACACCACTCTTTTAGCACCCTGCTGATACCAGAACTGATAAGTTCCATAATTAGTATTATTCGCCTGGGTGCTGATATGCCGCTCAATCTCCGGACAGATCTCTTTAGCTATCATAAAAACTGCCGGATCGGCAATAATCAGCGCATCCGGTTTCAACTCTTTCAATTCTTCAAAATATTCCCTAATACCCGGCAAGTCATCATTATGAGCAAGGATATTAGCCGTTATATAAATCTTCACTCCACGCTGATGGGCAAAGTCAATTCCCTCCTGCATGTCCTCATAAGAAAAATTCTTGGCTTTTGCCCGCAGCCCAAAAGCTTCACCGCCGATATAAACAGCATCTGCTCCAAAGATTACGGCGATTTTTAACACTTCCAGGCTACTTGCCGGAACTAATAATTCTGGATATCTCATCTTATCTACTCCTGGTTTTAACAAACGTCCCATCACCTTATAATCGTCAAACTCCGATACAATACTGTCAACTCTTATTTCTTAACACTGACAGTAACCCCATCCCCCAATGGGATAATCGAAGTCACCAATTCCTCATGATGTTTCAACTGATACAGATAATCCCTCATCCTTTTATGAATCGTCCGGTTCCGCCGTTCCACCGCAAAATGAGACTCAATTATATCACCATCCTGCAGCACATTATCTGATATCAGCACAGCACCAGCCTTCATCAACCGTAAAACATCAGGCAGGAAGTGGACATACTGCCCCTTTGCAGCATCCATAAAAACAAAATCATAACTATCATCCAATTCTTTCAGCACCACTGCCGCATCCCCCGGAATCAATCTGATCTGTTCTTCTCTTCCCGCCTGTTTAAAATTCTCCCTTGCAATAGGAATTCTCTTTTCATAATTCTCAATCGTCGTAACTGTGCATCCAGGCACTCCATATTCACACATCAAAAGAGCTGAAAATCCCACCGCAGTACCCACTTCCAATATCCTCACCGGCTGCTTGACCGCCAGCATCACCTTCAAAAAGCTTTGCATCTCCCTGCGTATGATCGGTACAAAATTCTTTTCTGCTTCCTGTTCCAGCTGTTCCAAAAAAGGCGTGTTGCCCGGATCCAGCGAGTTAATATACGCAGCCATTCTCTCATTTACAATCACTGACTTGCTTCTTCCTCTTCTTCATCCGCTTTCGATAATACTTCCAATATATCATCTATCGTCTGGGCACTGTTAAGCTCATAGATCCCCGGTTTGATCTTTCCTTTATAATCAGACAACTTTTCCTGAACTACAAATATCAATGGCTTCTCAATCAACTTTTTCTCCTTCAGAAGCTTCCCAATCTCATACACAGACATATCATCTGTAACAGTAATAGAAACATCCCGGGCATTAATCTCCGTATCCATCGCTTTCTGGTTAAACACATCATAGCCAAAACTATATGCTGTCTTTCCCAGCAATAGAATTACCAACATTATAAAAATGCAGATCAGCACTTTAATGATTTTTTTTGCTCGCGACAAGGCCGAATCATAGCCAGTGTCTTTTGTGTTTTTAACCATAACCCCTCCTGTCATCTAATAGCAGCGCACAAATAACCCGTGACACTAATGTACTAAATCATTCCGGCAGATGTATTTCAATTGCCCCATTAATCCTCTGTTCAATTGTTTTTAATAACCGACATAGCTCAAGCTCTGCTTCCAGATATGCATTGACTTCCGGAATTTTCTGCAGTTCCTGATATTCCTGCTCTACACGGTCGGTTTCCTCAAATAAGTCTATTTCTGAATTCTCACTATTCAGCCGGAACATCAGTCTGCGGAACTGATTGATCTTATCTTTCAGTTCCTGCTGCTGTTCCAGTCTGGCAAGAGCTTTCTCATACCGCTCATAGACCTCGCCGCGCTGAATACAATTAATCAGTTCATCTGTTTTTGCTTGAATCCCGTCCATACCTATTATGCCTCCATAATAATGGGAAGGATCATCGGGCGCCTTTTTGTCCGCTTCCATACGAACTCACCCAGGGAATCTTTAATTACTGTCTTCATTTTACCCCAGTCCGTAACGTTTTTCCCCAGACATGCATCTAAAGCATCTTCAACTGCAATTCTGGCCTCGCCCATCAAATCCTCAGACTCTCTTACATATACAAATCCCCGTGACACAATGTCCGGACCGGCAAGAAGGTGGTTGCTGTACTTCTCAAGGGTAAGTACAACGATAATGATCCCATCCTCTGCCAGATGCTGACGGTCGCGTAAAACAATATTCCCAACATCACCAACACCAAGTCCATCCACCAGGATACTGCCGGTATGAACCCGGCCTACCACTGCTGCTTTATCGTCACTTAGCTGCAGTACATCACCGGAAGACAGAATAAAGATATCCTTTTTAGCTATCCCAAGATTCTCAGCAAGTCCTGCCTGAGCTTTCAGATGACGGTATTCTCCATGCACAGGAATGGCATACTTAGGTCTTACCAGTGAGTATATTAATTTAATCTCTTCCTGGCAAGCATGACCGGAAACGTGTGCATCCTGAAAGATAACATCCGCACCTTTTTGCGACAGTTCATTGATCACCTTTGAAACAGCCTTTTCATTCCCTGGTATGGGATTAGAACTGAAAATAATCGTATCGCCTGGTTTAATAGACACCTTCCGATGAATACTGGCCGCCATTCGGGACAATGCCGCCATCGACTCGCCCTGGCTTCCCGTCGTGATCATAACCATCTGCTCATCCGGATAATTCTTCATATGATCAATTTCCACTAATGTCTTATCAGGAATATTCAGATACCCCAACTCTGATGCCGTAGTAATGACATTGACCATACTGCGCCCTTCTACTACTACCTTACGGCCATACTTATAAGCTGAGTTAATAATCTGCTGAACACGGTCTACATTTGATGCAAATGTAGCGATGATGATACGGGTATTCTTGTGCTCGGCAAATATATTGTCAAAAGTCTTACCAACTGTTTTCTCTGACATCGTAAATCCAGGACGTTCCGCATTCGTACTGTCACACATCAGTGCCAGAACTCCCTTTTTCCCAATCTCAGCAAACCGCTGCAGATCAATAGCATCACCAAATACCGGGGTGTAATCCACTTTAAAGTCACCGGTATGGACCACAATACCGGCCGGTGAGTAGATTGCCAGTGCTGATGCATCGGCGATACTGTGATTGGTCTTGATGAATTCAATTCTAAAGGCTCCCAGATTAATGGATTGCCCATGCTTTACGGTCTTCCTCTTGGTAGAACGTAATAGATTATGTTCTTTTAATTTATTATCAATCAACCCAAGGGTTAATTTTGTTCCGTAAATCGGGACATTGATTTCTTTCAGCACATACGGCAGGGCACCGATATGGTCTTCATGACCATGGGTGATAACAAATCCTTTTATCTTACTATAGTTTTCTTTTAAATAACTTACATCCGGAATTACCAGGTCGATTCCCAGCATATCATCCTCCGGAAATGACAGACCGCAGTCCACCACGATAATACTGTCTTCGCACTCAAAGGCAGTTATATTCATTCCAATCTGTTCTAATCCACCCAATGGAATGATTTTTAATTTTGCATTACTGTTTTTTTTCAAAAGTACCTCCACTTATTCTTTCATTCAAACTTAATTTCCACGTCCTCTAACATTTCTTCAAATATCCGGGATATTGTCTCCAGTTCCAGTTCGTCTTCGACGATGACATACCGGGACTGCAGATCACCATCACCAGATAGATCTTTCAGAATATAAGCATCTGCCTCTTCATCCTGCGAATCGGTAACCAGCAGATAATTATTCCCATTCATTCGGGTCTGTTCTTCGACATAAAATTCAACTTCCGCTCCATCTTGATCTGTAAATACAATCTTTTCCATAAAACTCTTGTTCCTTTTCTTAACTAAGGTCAATATAAAAATACACGAACTAAAAAAATACGGCTATATCTTTGATTCATACTAAAGAAAGACTCCCACCGGGGAATCTTGGTTTCATACAGAAAATTTGACTTTCTATATGGCAGCCAAAGCCGGACTGTAACAATAAACCTGCTACACCGATTCCTGTGCATTGAGATAACCCTGCAGAATAAATACTGCCGCAAGCTCATCAATACGCTCTTTTCTGTGCTCTCTTCGTACCCCTTCCTCAATCAGTACTCTCTCGGCCTCAACAGTCGTTAAACGTTCATCTTGCATGACGACAGCCAGACCTGTCCGCCTCTCCAAAGTTTCTTTAAACTCCAGTGACTTGACTGCCCTGTCTCCTATCGTATTATTCATATTTTTGGGAAAACCAAGTACAATTTTCTCTACTTCGTACTCATTAACCAATTCTTCAATCCGTGCAAGCGTCTGGCGCAGCTTGTTCTCTGATTTTCTCCAGATTGTTTCGATTCCCTGCGCGGTCAAACCTAACGGATCGCTGACAGCTACCCCCACTGTCTTCGATCCATAGTCTAATCCCATAATTCTCATAAGACTAGTCCCGTTTCCAGGATTTGTTCTGAATATACTCTTTTAAAAGCTCTTCAACTAACTCGTCCCGTTCTACTTTCATAATCATACTTCTGGCTCCCTTATAGCTGGTAATGTAAGTCGGGTCTCCTGACATAATATAGCCAACAATCTGATTCACCGGGTTGTATCCCTTTTCAGCCATTGCATTATATACGATATCAAGAACCTCTTTTACCTGCACCTCGGGTTCTGCTTTCACTTTAAAAAATTGTGTATTACTAATATTCGCCATTTTTTCACGCCCTTAATTATACTTTCTATCTATTACATTCTAATACAATACGTCCAAAAATTCAATGAAAACTTTGTTAAAATTCCACATATCTTCTAATTTGGCCATTTTCCAGCGTGCTTACCAGTTAATATCAGCGCATCGTTCTCAAACACCTCAGCCGCAGTAAGCGTATGCAGTTGATTACGAATGTCGTCATCTGTTTGCACCAGAACCTTCAGGTATTCTTTTGTATGCCCCGTCCAGTATGGCACTGAACCAATAATATTTCGCTCTTCTGCCAGTATTTCAACTTCCTGTCCACGAAAAGATTCCATGAACTTTCTTTTATTCTTCTTCCCTAACTCTATCAGCACATTGCTTCGCGCTCCTTTTTCACTTTCCGGAATCTGCCCCGGCATGTCTGCGGCCCTGGTTCCGGTTCTTTGGGAGTATTTAAAAATGTGAGTTTCATAAAAATTAATTCTTTGGACAAATGCTTTGGTTTCTTCGAATTCTGCTTTTGTCTCTCCCGGAAATCCAACGATAATATCTGTGGTTAATGCCGGCTGTTGATAGAATCGGCGGATAATACTGCATTTTTGTTCAAACTCTTCGGCCGTATATCTTCTTTTCATTCTCGTCAGTACCCCATTACTTCCACTTTGCAGTGACAGGTGAAAATGAGGGCAGACTTTATGCATCTGCGAAAGCGACCGGACAAATTCTTCCGTGATAATTCCCGGTTCCAGGGAGCCCAGCCGAATTCTTTGAATCCCCGCTGCTTGATGCACCTGGGAAATCAATGTCAGTAAATTACAATCTGCTTCTTCAAGATCAATACCATATGAGCTCAGATGAATCCCCGTCAGCACTACCTCCCGATAGCCTGCCTGGGCCAGTCTTTCCACCTCCTTCATCACTTCGGCCATTCTTCTGCTTCTGACCCTTCCGCGGGTATACGGTATAATGCAGTATGTACAGAATTGATTGCAGCCATCCTGCACCTTAATGTATGCCCGTGTATGTTCTGCTGTATGTCCAATCTGAAGCTCCTCATATTCTTTTGTATGATTGATATCAGGCAAAGTATACCTTCTATTCTTATCTTTTTGGAAATTCTCCAAAATAGAAACCAACTCTTTCTTTTTATTATTCCCAATAATCAGATCAATAGACAGATCTTCTTCCACTTTTTCACCCGCAGTTTCTACATAGCATCCTGCCGCAATAACAATACTGTCCGGATTCATCTTTTTTGCTTTATGAAGCATCTGCCGTGACTTTCGGTCGGCAATATTCGTTACCGTGCAAGTGTTGATTATATAAACATCCGCACCCGGAGCAAAGGGCACAATTTCGTACCCGTGCTGAACCAGCATCTGATGCATCGCTTCCATCTCATATGCATTTACTTTGCATCCCAGATTGTGCAGTGCTACTTTTTTTCCCATGATTTTCCTTTCCATTCGCATTTCCTAAAAATATTATCCAAATGATTCCTTGACTTTCTGCACCATAAAATGTAAGATGGATAATATCAGATAAGCCAAACTAAATTTATTATAAAGGGGGGACTCACAATGAAAACAGTACAGATTTCTCTGAACTCTATTGACAAAGTAAAATCCTTTGTGAATGACATATCCAAATTTGACTTTGATTTTGACCTGGTATCAGGCCGATACGTTATCGACGCAAAATCGATCATGGGCATCTTCAGTCTGGATCTGGCAAAGCCAATTGACTTAAATGTCCATGCTGAAGGATCACATCTGGATAATGTTTTAGAGCTCTTAAAACCTTATATTGTATAATTTGCCCGGGACGAAGTATTTTTACTCCGTCCTGCTTTTTATTCCTCACTGCACTTTATCTGTTAGAATTCACACCCCGCGAAGCGTGTTGCAATTCACAGCCCATTGTGAGGTGAATTGTAACTTTACTTTGCTATCACTACTTCAGCCGTTTCAATTGCTGTCTGAAGCATTTCTTCGATTTTTTCCTGCAGATTCATTTCCGAACGTTTGATGATATTGATATTTGGTTTTGTAACCGGATGTTTGGCCACAAAGATGGTACAACAGTCTTCAAACGGCTGAATGGATGTCTCATATGTGTTTATCTTCAAGGCTGCATCGACGATCTCCTGTTTATCAAAAGCTATCACCGGGCGGAATACCGGCATAGTACACACCTCGTTAGTCGCTGCCAGGCTCTGTACGGTCTGGCTTGCCACCTGACCAATGCTTTCACCGGTCACCAGGGCCAGGCATCCGGTTTTTCTGCCGATTTCTTCAGCTATCTTCATCATATAGCGGCGCATGATAATGGTTAATTCTTCATGAGGACACTTATCATAGATGTATAGCTGAATCTCGGTAAAATTAATGATATGCAGCTTAACCGGCCCACTATACTTCGCTACCAGCTTCGCCAGGTCAACCACCTTTTGCTTAGCCCGGTCGCTGGTGTACGGCGGTGCATGGAAATACACAGCTTCAATCTGCACTCCCCGCTTAGCAATCATATATCCGGCTACCGGACTGTCGATTCCGCCGGAAAGCAACAGCATCGCCTTTCCGTTGGTTCCTACCGGCATGCCGCCAAGACCGGGGATAATCTCCGAGTAAATGTAGATTTTATTCCGGATTTCTATATTCAGCATGATATCCGGACGGTGCACATCCACCTTCAATTCTGAAAACTGATTCAGCAGGTCTTCGCCCAGCTTGCAGTTTGCTTCCATCGAAGTCATCGGATAAGTCTTTTTCGCCCGACGAACATTGACTTTAAAAGTCTTATGCCTGTCCGGATATACCTGATCCACGTACTGGATAATATCCTGTGAAAGCTCTTCATAGCCTTTATCATCAACAATAACTACCGGACAGATGCCAGCGATGCCAAATACTCGTTTAAGTGCCTCTGAGGCCTCGTCAAAGTCAAATTCACCACCGGCATTCACATAGATCCTGCCCTGCTCTTTAGACACATCAAATGTTCCCTCTACATCATTAAGTGCATTTTTAATCTGTTTAACCAACGCATCTTCAAATATATACCGGTTCTTTCCTTTGATTCCAATTTCAGCGTATTTTATTAAAAAAGCTGTAAACATAATTTACTCCCTTCAATTCAATGAGTGCTCTCAATGCCGGGTGTAACGGCGCAGCATCGGCAGTACCTCTTTTAAAACAGATAATGTATAGTCAATTTCTTCTCTTGTTGTTGTCTCGCAAAAACTAAAACGCACCGTCGACTGAAGCTGTACTGAATCTGCTCCAATCGCTGCCAGCGTAGGGCTGTGGCTTCTTTTATGGGCAGCACAGGCTGAGCCTGCCGAAATATAGATTTCCCGGTCTTCCAGCGTATGCAGGATCACTTCGCTTCTGACACCCCGAAAAGCAGCACTGACTATGTGCGGTGCCCCTTCCATAATATCCATCCCATGAATATCCACATCTTCCAGGTCTTTTAATCCTTCCGCCAAGTGGTTTTTTAGCCCATACATATAGGCAGCATTTTCTTTTAACTGCTTATAACAAAGCTGTGCCGCACAGCCCAAACCAGCAATTCCCGAAACGTTATCCGTACCGGAACGCATTCCCTTCTGCTGACCGCCACCGTAGATCAGCGGCAGCATTTTCACTTTTTCCGAAACGTATAAAAAACCGATACCTTTAGGGCCGTGAATCTTATGTCCGCTGGCAGAGAGCAGGTCGATTTTCATTTTCCGGGGATGAATCTGGTATTTTCCATAGGCTTGAATCGCATCTACATGGAAAATTACATTTGGATTCAGTTCATGGACCATTGTCCCGATTTCTTCGATTGGCTGAACGCTGCCGATTTCATTATTCACATAGATCACCGAAATCAAAATGGTCTCTTTGGTGATCGCTGCCCTTAATTCATCCAGTTTAATTCTTCCCTGCTTATCGGTGCCAATACGGGTTATCAGGAATCCCTGCTCCTCCAGAAAATCAACGGGAGCCGATACCGACGGATGTTCAATACCGGTTGTAATAATATGATCACCACTTCGCCGATTAGCCATTGCAGTTCCAATCAGCGCCCAGTTATTGGATTCCGTGCCACCAGATGTAAAATAAATCTCTTTTTCTGAAACCTTTAACGTTCGGGCAATCTGCTGCATTGCTGATTTAACATACTGCTCTGCCGCCACCCCTTTTCGGTGCATCGAAGATGGATTGCCATAATCCTCCGTCAGGGTCTTTGCCACAATTTCTTTTACTTCCTCATAGCACCTTGTCGTGGCTGAATTATCTAAATACGCTTCCATCACGCGTCCTCCATCAAATACATCAATATGGACAGCGTTGTAAGACCTGCAGTCTCTGTCCGTAAAATTCTTCTTCCCAGGGTAATTGTCCGCACCTCATTCGCTAATGCTTCTGCTGCTTCTTCCTCGGCAAAACCACCTTCCGGGCCAATGAAGATCCCAACTGATTGCCCGGGTACAATTCCCGACAGTATTTCTTTTGTTTCTTTCATGTCCTTTGCCAACTCATATGGCATCAGGCAGATATCTAAGCCCTGCGCATATGCGATAGCCTCTGAAAAGCTCATAACACCTTTTATCTCGGGTATTCGCATACGTTTTGATTGCTTGGCCGCACTTTCCGATATAAGCTGCCACCGTTTTATCTTCGCCGCTTCCTTTTGAGTGTCCAGTTTGGTCACCGAGCGTTTCATCGCTACCGGAATAATCTCATATGCGCCAAGTTCCACTGCTTTTTGTATGATCAGTTCCATTTTGTCACTCTTAGGCAGCCCCTGGAACAGGTAAATGTGCGACTTAAGCTCAAGACCGACTTCCTGACTATACATGATGTGGGTCAACACTTCATCCTGACTGATCGATTCAATGTAACAGGTATATTCCTGATTCCTGCCATCACTGATGACGATTTCCTCTTGCGGTTTCATGCGCAAAACATTCCTGATATGATTGACATCAGAACCAATGATATGGATTTGTTTTTCTTCTATCTGATCTCGCTCTACAAAAAACCTGTGCACAATCGTCCTCCATTTTACGAACTAAACTTCAATTATCTTTTACTAAAAAAGCCCTGACGCACTTAACCAGGCAACTGCTTACGTGCAGTTATCGAAACCCATTCGCCCTGAGAAGTTACTTCAATAACCTCTAAGCCCGCTGCTTTCACAGCCTCAACAACTGTCTCTGCTTTATCATCGATAATTCCTGATGTAATATAAATTCCGCCCGGTTTTAACTGGTTTATGATTACCGGCGTCAGCAAAACCAGGACATCCGCCAGGATATTCGCTGCTACAATATCATATTTCTCATATCCAACCTGATCCTGCACCGCTTTATCATCGATAATATTTCCAATCATCATCTCAAAATCTTCTGCCGGGATTTCATTTACCTCTTTGTTCTCTTCCACTGCCGGCACCGCACAGGAATCCAGATCCGTTCCTACGGCATGAGCTGCCCCCAGCTTAAGAGCAATAACCGACAAGATTCCACTTCCCGTTCCAACATCCAGAAACTGTGTATCCGAGTTAACATATTTCTTTAGCTGACGGATGCAAAGCTGGGTAGTCTCATGCATCCCGGTACCAAACGCCGTTCCCGGATCAATATGGATAATCATCTTATCCTGGTCTTCTTCCTTCACCTCTTCCCACGAAGGAATAATCAGGATATCATCCACATAAAACTGTTTAAAATACTGTTTCCAGTTATTAATCCAGTCTTTGTCTTCTGTCTGGGACTCAATAATAGTACCTTCACCGATATCCAGAAATCCACTCAACTCATCAAGCTGAGTGCGCACTTCAGCCAGAATGGCTTTCTTATCTTCTTCCTCTTCCAGATAAAAGCTCAGATATGCAATCCCATCATCCTCAGGCATGTCCGGCAGAATATCCACGAACATCTGCTGCTTGTCTTCCTGAGTAAGGGGCTGCTTGTCTTCTATTTCAACACCTTGTACGCCGGCTTCAGCCAACGCAGCAATGACGATATCTTCTGCCTCGGTTCTGGTTTTCAGGGTGAATTTATTCCATTTCATTTATCAGCCCTCCCTTCAATAGTTGTGTCAACGCAAAATACTGGCTGTGAATAGTAAAATTTTGTTCAATAACTGCAATCTACTATTCTTAGAAACTGCGGCTTGTCAAAGGCTGTCAACCAAATAATGCGCCTGACACAAGCGTAATCTTTAATTCCACTGCCGCATTACGTTTGGTCTGTCAACCAAACAATGCGCCCGACGCAAGCGTAACCGTAATCAGTGACAGCAATGTGGTCAGCAGAATTCCTCTGGCAAGGGTACTGGTGTCTTCACAATTTTGTTTTGCCAGCATCAGCGGCATATTAGCCACCGGCAACGCTAATGTCAGAACAATGACACCCAGAAGCATCTCGTTATGCATCACCGGCTTTAGTAAAATGGCAACCAATACAGGCACCCCCAGGAATCTAAGCGCAGCAAAAACATACATCTTCATGTCTCCGAACAGTTCCTTCAGCGGCATACGTGCCAACGACATCCCTAACACCACCATCGAAAGGAATGTGGTGCAGCGTCCCATATAACCCAAACTGTCTTGTATTACCGCCGGAACCGGCGCCTTAGTTACAAATAATACCAGCGTCAGAACACCGGCAACAGTTCCCGGATTGATCATCTTCTTCCATTGAATACCGGATGCCGACCCGGGTTCTCCGCTTGAAAGCGTCTGCATCCCATGTGTATATATCAGGATATTAAATACCAACAGGAAAATTGACAGGTAAATAAGCGCTCCTGTCCCCATTACCGCAGAAATTAATGGAATCCCAATGAATCCGATGTTGCCGTACACCGACATCATCTGATAGAATTTTACATCTTTCTTACCAACCTTTAAAACTTTAGCATATACAACTCCCAATATCATCAGGATAACAAAATACACCACTGCCATTACCCCGGTTATCAGAAGATCTCTGTTGGTTGCCGGATTGTCCTTTTCGAATGCACTGCAGATTAACAGCGCCGGATTACATACTTTGGTTATCAGACCAGATAGATCAGATGACGCCTGATCCGATATTTTCCCCGTCCGGTACAGATAAAAGCCAACTGCCATCAATATAAAAATTACCAGCATCTGCTGAAAAACAATTAACATACTCATTTCTTTTTTTACTCCAATCATTTTAGGATTGCTCCATCACCAGTCCGGCAATGAAGTAATCCTAATAATCATACACGAAATCCTTTTAAACGTAAAGTGCGGATTTTACCTAT
>Ga0153928_1000796_pt1 | contig 14912 bp, 15 predicted proteins | sample TSNJ012MetaG_FD_106656 | JGI IMG/M metagenome (GOLD analysis project Ga0153928, IMG submission 106656) | Attine ant fungus gardens microbial communities from New Jersey, USA - TSNJ012 MetaG | ecosystem: Host-associated > Fungi > Mycelium > Unclassified | place: USA: New Jersey, Wharton State... | reverse complement strand
CTGTTGGTGTGCAGGTGCGCCTCGTTTTACCAAGGTGGGAATACTTTTAATTTGGTTCACTATGTGAGCCTGTTTTTTGTGTCTACATCACGATTTTGGCTTGATTTACTTTCTTTCACACTAATGCTCCTCCTTTTATTCTTGTTGCTGTTTAACTGTGCAATAGCACTCTATCATATTAGCACAGTAAAGTGTATATGTCCATGGCTTTTCACTAAAATAAGTAATGATGAGTCATGATGAAAGGGAGGTATGTAAGCAAGCTTACACCTCCCTTTTTCATCCTATCAGCCATAGAAAGCTTTCAGATACATTTCTTTAATCTCACTCATCAGCGGATATCTGGGATTAGCACCGGTACACTGGTCGTCAAAGGCCTGCTCGGTCATCACATCCAGCGTCTCAAGGAAATGCTTCTCATCTACGCCATAATCCCTGATGGTCTTCTTTACGCCGACAGCCTCTTTCAAAGCTTCGATCTTCTCAATCAGCTTCTGTACGGCCTCATCATCATTCTTCGCCTGAATACCACAGAATCTGGCACATTCCGCATATCTTTCGCTGGTGTGGGGGTACTGATACTGGGAGAAGGTTCCCATCTTTCTTGGGTTCTCCGCCGCATTGAACTCAATCACCAGCGAGATCATCAGTGCATTGGCAATTCCGTGGGGCAGGTGATGATAAGCACCCAGTTTATGCGCCATGGAATGGCATACGCCTAAGAACGCATTGGCAAATGCCATACCAGCCATACAAGACGCATCCGCCATCTTCTGACGGGCCACCAGATGATCGCCATGCTCATAAGCTTCGCCCAGATAATCAAAGACATTCTTCATTGCCTTCAGCGCCATACCGTCCGTATAATCCGTCGCCATTACCGACGCATATGCCTCCAGTGCATGAGTCAGTACGTCGATACCAGAAGCACTGGTCAGACCCTTTGGCTGACTCATCATATTATCCACATCAACGATTGCCATCTTCGGCAGCAGTTCATAATCTGCCAACGGATATTTGACCCCCGTCTCCTGGTCGGTAATAACCGAAAACGGCGTTACCTCCGAACCGGTACCGGAAGAGGTTGGGATTGCCACAAAATAAGCTTTCTCACCCATTTTAGGGAATGTATAAACACGTTTCCGGATATCCATGAACCGCATCGCCATATCCTGGAAGTCCACCTCCGGATGCTCATACAATACCCACATGATCTTCGCCGCATCCATCGCCGAACCCCCGCCAAAAGCAAGGATAACATCCGGTTCAAACGCTGCCATGGCCTTAGCACCTGCCTCAGCATTCGCCAAAGTCGGATCCGGCTGAACATCCGCAAAACACTGATATGTAATGCCCATCTGATCCAGTTTATCAGTAATTTCCTTCGTAAAACCATTTCGATATAAGAAGGTATCCGTCACGATAAATGCCCGTTTCTTATTCATGACCGTACCCAGCTCATCCAATGCTACCGGCATACAGCCCTTCTTCATATAAATTTTTTCAGGTGCACGGAACCACAGCATATTCTCTCTCCTCTCAGCCACCGTCTTGATGTTCAACAAATGCTTCACGCCAACGTTCTCCGATACGGAGTTGCCGCCCCAGGTACCACAACCCAGAGTTAAAGAAGGTGCCAGCTTAAAGTTATACAAGTCACCGATACCACCGTGAGAAGACGGAGTATTTATCAGGATACGGCAGGTCTTCATCGCCGCTGCGAACTTCGCAATCTTCTCCTGCTCCCTGGTATCCACATACAGCGAAGAGGTATGGCCATAGCCACCGTCAGCAACCAGCTGCTCCGCTTTGCCAATTGCCTCATCAAAGGTTTTTGCCTTATACATTGCCAGTACCGGAGATAACTTCTCATGGGCAAATTCCTCACTGATATCCACCGATTCCACCTCGCCAATCAGAATCTTGGCATCCTGCGGCACTTCTATCCCGGACAGCTTCCCAATGGTATACGCACTTTGACCAACAATCTTTGCATTCAGCGCACCATTGATAATGATCGTTTTTCGAACCTTATCAAGTTCATCCTCCTTCAAAAAATGGCAGCCACGATAAACAAATTCTTTCTTTACTTCCTTATAGATCGGCTCCAACACTGTCACTGACTGCTCCGAAGCACAAATCATCCCATTGTCAAATGTCTTGGAAAGAACAATCGAGCTGACTGCCATCTTAATATCCGCAGTTTCATCCATAATAACCGGTGTATTACCGGCACCTACACCCAATGCCGGTTTGCCGGAAGAATACGCTGCCTTTACCATACCAGGACCGCCGGTTGCCAGAATGATATCCGACTCCTTCATAACCGTATTAGTCATCTCCAATGACGGCACATCGATCCAGCCGACAATTCCCTCCGGCGCACCAGCCTTCACCGCCGCATCCAACACGACCCTGGTTGCTGCAATCGTCGAATTCTTAGCCCGCGGATGTGGGGATATCATAATCGCATTCCGGGTCTTCAAACAAATTAAGGTTTTAAAAATCGCTGTCGAAGTCGGATTGGTTGTCGGAATAACTGCCGCTACCAGACCAATCGGATCAGCAATTTTCTGCATGCCATAGGTTTTGTCCTCTTCAATAACACCAACCGTCCTGGTATCCTTATATGCATTATAAATATATTCAGAAGCATAATTATTTTTAATGACCTTATCTTCCACGATTCCCATGCCGGTTTCTTCTACCGCCATTTTTGCCAGAGGAATTCTCATCTTATTTGCGGCAGAAGCAGCCTCAAAGAAAATTTTATCCACCTGCTCCTGGGAATAGGCCGCAAAAATCTTCTGCGCTTCCCGCATTGCTTTCATCTTTTCCTGCAGTGTCTGGGTGCTGTCAACAAGCTGCGGAACTACTAACTGCTCTCTCTTCGCCATATTTTCGTCCTCCTACTTCATAAAAAACGAGATTGATATTTTTTTAACACATCCTGTATTTGGATTATACATGATTGTTAAATAATTGTCAATATAATATATGTAAAATTTCAAAAAAAAGCAGGGCTAAATTTATATAATTTTAACCCTGCTTCTATAACCACTTACTCATCAAAATCCAATTCATTAAAAATATCCGAATTATAAAATTCACGGATCGTAATTCCTAATCCATCAGCAATTTTATTGATATTTACAATTCCTGGGTTTTTACTTTTTCCACTAATAATACTTTTAAACGTAGACGGTGGCATTCCCGCCAGATAACATACCATATACCCACTGATATTTTTTTGTCTGCACAATTCATTAATTCTCAGACAAGTGGCTTCACATATTGTCATAAGTATCATCCCCTTTATGTTAGTTTAGTAGAATTTTTCTTCATACTAGGGCGATATATTGTATTATTCGACAAATTATGCTGAAATTGAGAAAAAAAAACCGTCAAAACTACCTTTCCGTTAACAGGATACAAAGTTAACAGAAAATTCAGTTTTGACAGTAATTTTTAATAACCCAGAGCCTGTTCCAGCGCTTCTTTTTCCTCACTTCCCAACAGGATTTCTGTTTGTCCGCGATCCACTTCTTTTAAATACAAATAGCACCCTTCTCTATTATGAACAGAATTAATAATAAAACCTGAATTTGTATAATCCAGTAAAGCAAACGTAAAACTTAGACTTCCACCCATTCCTTTAAATGCATTATACTTTACCATACCAAATTTCTGAAATGACGCACGGATATTTTTATTTACAATTCTAATAGAATCCTTATTAGCACGATCTTCCGCCTTTAACGCCTGGATTTCTTCCATTTGGCTAAGAATGATATCTTCTAAGGTCTCCGCATCTTTCCCCCTCATAAAACAATCATATCGCCGGTATAATTTTCTCATCTGTATCAAACATACAACCATAATTGCTAATAATATTAATGTCAGAACTGCCTGTCCGATGATGAGATATATTGGATCAAATCCCAAACGATTTAACATGCTTCCTTCCATCCTGAATTTCACTCCCATCCGTTGTACTTTTTCAATATTATGAGAACAAAAACCGTGTTCTCATAATCAGATTTACGGCGGAAAAAACACCCGCCTTTTCTCAGAAGTTAAAAAGCAACTTCTGAGAAGCTAAATTACCGAATTGATTCGATTAATTCCACAATCCGCTCCAACTCCGACTCTGAATAGTATTCGATCTCAATTCTTCCTTTATTCCTGTCTTTTCTGCTAATAAGAACTTTTGTACCCATAATCATTTTCATTCTGTCTTCCAACTCCTGAAAGACTAAAGTCAGGGCTTCATCCTCCGGCTTTTCCTTTTTCGTCTTTGGCTTTTTATCCAGCAATTTAACAGCCTTTTCAATCTCCCGCACACTCATATTATACTTTTCGATCTTTTCTGCCATCTGAATCTGCACCTTCGGATTTTCAATCACCAGCAAAGCCCTGGCATGACCGTTGCTGATCCGGTTCTCTACCAACATCTGCTGCACCTTCGGATCAAGCTTCAGCAAACGCATACTATTGGTAATCACCGTTCGGCTCTTTGACACCCGGCTGGCCACTTCCTCCTGCTTTAACCCATACTCTTGAATTAACTGCTGATAGGCCATTGCCTCCTCAATTGGGTTCAGATCCTCACGCTGAACATTCTCAATTAAGGCAATTTCCATCACCTGCTGGTCATTATAATCCTTAATAACCACCGGAACTTCCTTTAAACCGGCAATCATTGCCGCCCGCCAACGCCGCTCACCGGCAATCAACTGATAATAAGAATCCTTTTTTTTCACTACCAATGGCTGAATAATACCATACTGCCGAATCGAATCCGCCAGCTCCTGAAGCTTTTCATCATCAAACCCTTTTCTTGGCTGACTCCTATTTGGTTCAATTTCCGATATCTTTAAAGAAAGCTTATCCGCTTCCCGCTTTACTTCTTTTTGTGTTTCCTTATCTGTCACTACTTCCTGAACTACTTCATCGCCAAAAAAGGCCCCCAAACCTTTTCCCAATCCTCTTTTTGCTGACATGCTACATTTCTCCTCTACAAATCACTTCTGCCGCCAACATTCGGTAGCTTTCCGCACCACTCGACCGGGAATCATATAAATTGATCGGCATGCCATGACTTGGTGCTTCCGCCAATCGTACATTACGCGGAATTATTGTTTTATAAATCGTCCTGTTTAAATGGTTTTTTACACTCTCTACCACTTCCAAAGACAAGTTGGTTCTGGCATCATACATCGTAAATACCACACCTTCCAACTCCAGTCTTGGATTCAGCTTTTTCTTAACCAAATCCACCGTCTGTAAGATCTGGCTCAATCCTTCCAAGGCATAATATTCACATTGAATCGGCACCAAAACAGTATCCGACGCAGTCAATGCATTAATTGTAAGTAAACTTAAAGAAGGCGGACAATCGATAACAATAAAATCATAATACCCTTTTATTTTATCCAATTCCCGTTTTAATAACAATTCCTTCCCCGGCTCGTCCAATAATTCAATCTCTGCCCCGGCCAGATTCACATCCGAAGGAAGCACATCCAGATTCTCCTGCACTTCTCTGATAATGCATTCCTCCAAATTACAGTCTCCAACCAGTAATTCATAGACCGTTTTATCCATATATTCTTTTTCGAAACCAAGTCCACTGGTTGCATTCCCTTGCGGATCAAAATCTACTGTTAAAACCCGTTCCCCGGCTTCCGCCAAACATGCTGACAGATTAATAGCCGTAGTTGTCTTTCCTACCCCACCCTTTTGATTTGCGATTGCAATAATTCTTCCCATATTATCCTCTTTTAAGTATTACGAAATTATTAAATACTTTTTTAGTATATCATATCTCTACAGAATAATCTATATAAATGTTTCACGTGAAACATTTTAAAAAAAGCTTGTTGTATCAATTAATGTTTTGTATTATACTAGTATTAGTTATATCACAAAAACTTATTAAGAAAAGGAGTACGGCTCTCCTCTCATGACTAATGTCACGAGTTACCGAGCCTGTGTAGGTATGAAAGCTAAAAATAAATTACTGACTCTACTGATTTTATCCGCAGGTGCCACCGCAGTTACCGCTGCCATTAACAAGTTTGTTAAAACCGCTGCCATTTCTAAGAATCTCCTGGCAGAACCGGAATCCCATTGTTTTAAATGGCGCCTGGGCGATATCCATTATACAAAAGAAGGAAGCGGGAAACCCCTGCTTCTTATTCATGATTTAAATACCTATTCCAGCGGCTACGAATGGAATCAGATGATTCCCCGCCTAAAAGATCAGTACACCATCTACACCCTGGATCTTCTCGGCTGCGGGCGTTCCGAAAAACCATGCATGATTTACACCAATTATCTCTATGTCCAACTGATTTCCGATTTTATCAAATCAGAGATCGGCCATAGAACCAATGTAATAGCCACCGGAGAATCCGCATCGATTCCTGTTATGGCATGTGCCAACAGCCCTGAGCTATTCAATCAATTAATGCTGATTAACCCCTTAAGCCTGATGAACTATAGCCAAATCCCCGGGAAAACAGCTAAATCCTACAAGTTTCTGATTGATATTCCGGTAATCGGAACTCTTCTTTACCACATTGCCAGTTCACGGAATGAGATTATAGATTATTTTAAGAAAGAAGCCTTCTATAACCCCTACTCCGTAACATCATCCTTAATTGATTCGTACTACGAATCAGCACACCTTGGCACCTCTCCAAAATCATTATATGCCAGTGTGGAATGCAATTACTGCAAATGTAATATCGTAAACGCACTAAAGAAAATTGACAATAGCATCTACCTGATCGGTGGCAAAGGAACTCCAAATATAGAAGGACTCCTGGAAGAATATAAACCCATTAATCCAGCTATTGAAATCACCCTAATACCAGAAACCAAATATTTACCCCAACTAGAAGCTCCTGCTGAACTGCAAAAAATAATCAAGACCTATTTTGGCTAAATGTTTCACGTGAAACATTGATAAATGAAAAAGAAAGGAATCATCCCATGATCAAATTTAATCACTACAACTTCAACGTTCTCGACTTGGACAAAAGTATCAAATTCTACAAAGACGCTCTAAACCTGAAACCGGTCAGAGAAAAAACAGCCTCTGACGGCTCCTTTAAGTTAGTCTACCTGGGCGATAATCTCAGCGATTTTAATCTGGAACTAACCTGGCTAAAAGACCGCAAAGATCCATACAACCTGGGAGAATGCGAATTTCACCTGGCCTTCATCACCGACGAATTTGAAATGTTTCACGTGAAACATAAAGAGATGGGTATCATCTGCTACGAGAACGAAGCCATGGGCATCTACTTCATCAGTGACCCCGACGGCTACTGGATTGAAATTATTCCCCAACGTTAAATCATCATAGTATTAAAAAACTGGACCAGCATCACCGCTGGCCCAGTTTTTTTGACACCATACCTATTCCCACCACCGTCACAATGGCTCCTTCGAAGGCACTCCCGCCTTCCGTGGAAACCTCCCCGGTGTCCCCTTCACTTTACGCACCATCACAAAAGACCGTTCCATCGACCCACCCGCCAGCTGAAACTTTACCACATTCTCCATCTCTCCGCCAAGAACTCTCAAAGCCCCTTTCCCCATCTCCAATTCCTCATCAATCTTCCCTGACTTATAAGGAATAAAATACCCCCCAACTTTAACAAACGGCAAACAATACTCCGCCAAAGTCGAAACATTAGCCACTGCCCGGGAAACACAAAAATCATATTTTTCCCGGTACTTTTGATCTCTCCCTAAATCCTCAGCACGTCCATGAACCGCCTCAATCCACTCCAACCCCAATTGTCCTATTACTTCATTCAAAAAATTCACTCTTTTATTCAAAGAATCCAATAACGTAACAGACAATCCTGGAAACGCAATCTTCAATGGAATCCCCGGAAACCCAGCCCCTGTTCCCACATCAATCACCGCAGCCGAAATCTCCGGCAGTTTTTTAATCCCTTTAACAAGCGAAATACTATCCATAAAATGCTTAACCACCACATCTTCTAACTCCGTAATGGCAGTCAGATTCATCACCTTATTCCACTGGATCAACAACTCATAATACCGATAAAACTGCTCCATCTGCATTTGATCCAAAGAAACCCCTATTTCACCCAGACCTTTTTCTACACAATCCTTAAATAACTGATCCATTAATTCACAACTTCCTCTCTATGTCCACCATGCCGCATTTGCTCCAAATAGACCAACAACACGGATATATCCGCCGGCGACACCCCCGCAATCCGCGAAGCCTGTCCAATCGAAGACGGCTTATATAAATTCAGCTTCTGAACCGCCTCAATCCGTAAACTCTTGACCGTACGATAGTCAAAATCCAAACGCAGTTTCTTATTTTCCAATTTTTTAAACTGCGTTACCTGCTGCTGCTGACGCTTCAAATACCCCGCATATTTAATATTTATGTTAACTTGCTCTGATGTATCATAAGGCAAAAGGGGTCTTTTCTCGTCAATTTCGATTAACATGAGATAATTCAATTCCGGCCGCCTCACCAATTCCGCCAAAGTAGCCCCCGTCTTCAACTCCGTACTGCCATGTTCCTTTAAAAAGTCCTGCACCTTCTGATTGGCCCCAACATTCGTCTTTTCCAATCTTTCCACTTCTGCAGCAATATCCTGTTCCTTCTGCAACAATTTCTCATATGTTTCATCATCCACCAATCCAATCTCATGGCCAATCCTCCGCAGCCGCAAGTCCGCATTGTCCTGCCGCAGCAACAGCCGGTACTCCGCCCGGGAAGTCATCATCCGATAAGGTTCCCGATTCTCTTTCGTCACCAGATCATCAATCAAAACCCCAATGTAAGCCTGGGAACGATCTAACACCACCGCTTCTTTCCCCATAATCTGCATCGCCGCATTCACTCCGGCCATAAAGCCCTGAACAGCCGCTTCTTCATATCCGGAACTTCCATTAAACTGGCCGCCACTAAACAATCCATTCATTTCCTTAAACTCCAAAGAAGGCTTTAACTGCCGGGAATTAATACAATCATACTCAATGGCATAAGCATTCCTGACAATATCCACCTGCTCCAGCCCCGGAACCGTGCGATACATGGCATACTGCACATCCTCGGGCAATGAACTGGACATACCACTTAGATACATTTCATTCGTATAAAGTCCCTCCGGCTCAATAAACACCTGATGTCGGTTTTTATCCGGAAACTTCACCACCTTATCCTCAATCGAAGGGCAATACCTGGGTCCAGTCCCCTCAATTGCACCAGAAAACAACGGTGAACGATCCAGATTATCACGAATAATCCGATGGGTTTCTTCATTTGTATAAGTCAACCAGCAAGAGACCTGCTCCTTCTGTATCGACTCAGGATCCGTAGAAAATGAAAACGGCACCACTCTTTCGTCACCAAACTGCTCCTCAATTTTAGAAAAATCAATACTTTTCCGATCAACCCGAGCTGGTGTCCCCGTCTTAAAACGATACATCTCAATCCCGTTTACAAGTAAAGAATCAGTTAAATAATTAGCCGACTGTAAGCCATTTGGCCCAGTATTATTACTCACTTCACCATAGATACAACGAGCTTTCAAATAAGTGCCGGTGGCCAAAATCACTGCTTTTGCCTCATAAACCGCGCCGGAAAAAGTTTCAACACCCTTTATCATCTTATTCTCAACAATCAATTTCGTCACTTCTGCCTGCCGAATCACCAGATTCCTGGTATTCTCCATCGTCTGACGCATTTCGCGGCTATAATTTTGCTTATCTGCCTGGGCCCGTAAAGAATGTACCGCCGGACCCTTGGATTCATTCAACATTTTTGACTGAATAAAAGTCTTATCAATATTTTTGCCCATTTCTCCGCCCAAAGCATCCAATTCTCTGACCAGATGTCCCTTAGAACTGCCGCCGATATTGGGATTACAAGGCATCAGAGCAATACTGTCCACACTTACAGTAAAACAAATCGTTCGCAATCCCAGTCTGGCACATGCAAGCGCCGCCTCACATCCGGCATGACCGGCACCGACTACCACAACATCATAACTTTCTTTTACTCTTCCCGCCGAATGTGCCATCTTTTTATTTCCTTTCCCGCCTTTTCTTACTTACCCATACAAAATTCACTAAATATTTCGTTAATTAAATCCTCACCAACCGCCTCGCCAATGATTGTTCCCAATGCCTCAAAGGCATTCATCAAATCAATGGTCAGAAAATCCTCCGGCATACCATTAAAAATTCCCTCCTGCACCATTGCAAGACTCTCTTTCGTATCAATCAAAGCTGTCTTATGACGAACATTAGTAATCATAATTTCATCATTAAAATCAATCTCTCCCGCATAAAACATAGCCCGGATTGCCTGCTCCAGCTCATCAATTCCAGTTTCTTCCTTTGCTGAAACAGCAATGACCTGGTGCCTGGTCTTTTCTGCCAGCTCCTCCTTGGAAATCAACATCGCCAAATCTGATTTATTTAATATTACAATAGCCTTCCGATCCTGAATCAAATCGATGATCATCTCATCATTTTCATCTAAAATCCTGGATCCATCCACCACATAAATAATCAAATCTGCTTCATCTGCAACATTCCTCGCCCGCAATACCCCAATCTTTTCCACCACATCCTCAGTATCCCGAATCCCAGCCGTATCAATAATATTAAGACTGATCCCATGCAACTGAATCTGCTCTTCCAAAGTATCTCTGGTCGTTCCCGCAATCTCCGTGACAATCGCCCGCTCTTGCCCCAGCAACACATTCATTAAAGAAGATTTCCCGGCATTAGGTTTTCCAAGAATCACTGTTTTAACCCCTTCAGCAACCACCCTTCCATTGTCAGCAGAACGAATCATCTTATCCACATCTTTTACAATTGGCTCCAGTGTTTTCAACAATGCTTCCGAATAACCCACGAGAGAAATGTGTTCCGGATCATCCAGGGCCGATTCAATATATGCCACCTGATAAAGAATGTTATCTCTTATTTCCCGAACTTTTCTGGATACGGAACCCTTTAACTGGCTGACCGAACTTTTCACTGCATATTCATTCTTGGCCTGAATCACATCAATCACTGCTTCCGCCTGTGACAGATCAATCCGGCCATTTAAGAACGCCCGCTTTGTAAATTCTCCCGGTTCTGCCGGTTTTGCCCCATATTTAATCACTGTTTCCAGTATTTTTTTCATCACCATAACACCACCGTGGCAATCAATCTCCACCGTGTCTTCCGCAGTATAACTGTGTGGTCCTTTCATTACCAGCACCAACACTTCATCCAACACTTCATCCCCGTCCTGAATCACACCATAATGCACCGTGTGTGAGGGAACTTGAAGCAATGTCTTACCTTCTTTTTTACTCTTAAAAATCCGACTTACAATCCCGATAGATTCACTGCCGCTCACTCGGATAATTCCGATTCCGGAATTACTCATAGCCGTTGCAATTGCCGCTATGGTATCTGTGGTTTTTCTGCTTTGCATACTGCCACCTCTAACATAAAAAGGTGCCCGGTGGTGGAAGGACCACAACCAGACACCGCCTCTTTTTTCGTTTTACAATGATTCTTCTACTTCTTTTTCTTTTTGACGGGAAGGATATCTATCACGGCGATTATTGTTATATCCTTCTCTCTTCAAAGAAATAACCACGTGACGATAAGGATCTTCTCCTTCACTTCTGGTCAACACATATCTGTCATTCTGTAATGCTGAATGAATGATCCGCCTTTCATAAGGATTCATCGGCTCTAAAGAAACCGAATGCTTGGTTCGCTTTACCTTATAAGAAATATTCTTAGCAAGTGTCTCCAAAGTCTCTTTTCTTCTCTCGCGATAATTCTCTGTATCCAGTTTAACCCGCAAGTATCCTTCCGCTTCCTTATTAACAACCAGGCTTAACAAATACTGAAGTGAATCCAGTGTCTGGCCCCGCTTGCCAATCAGAATTCCCATATCATCACCAATCATACTAACCTGCAGCTCGCCCTCTTCCGCATCAAAAGAAGTTTCAATCGTAACTTGCATTGCCATTGCATCAAATAGCTGATATAAAAAATCTTTCGCCTTTTTTTGAATTACGGCTTCATCAACCTTAAGTAACAGTCGTTCTCTTTTTTCAGCTTTAGCCGGCCGTTCTGCAAACTTCTCATTTGCTTTTACGATCGGTTTGGCTTCCGCCTGCTTTACCGGATCTTTTTTTACAAGTTCTTTCTTTACAGGATCCTTTTTTATTGTATCTTTTTTTACAGTATCCTTTTTGGCCGCCTCTTTTTTAGCTGCTTCTGCTTTGGCTGCTTCTCTCTTAGCTGCCTCTTTCTTAGCTGCTTCTGCTTTGGCTGCCTCTCTTTTGGCTGCTTCTTCCCTCGCTTTATCCGCTCTTGCTGCTTCTGCTCTTGCTGCTTCTTTTTTATCAGCCTCTTCTTGCAGCGCTTTCTCTTCTTCTTCACTCATAATTCTGGCCCGGATCACACAAGGTTTGCTGCCGAAAATACCAAATAAACCGGCACTGCCTTTTTCAATTATTTCATAATGCAGATGAGCACTGGTAATCTGTAATTCAATCAATGCTTTTGTGATTGCCTCATCCAATGTCTTTGCTGAAACGGTAATCATATCCATTGTGTACCCCCTCTACTTATTATGCTTTTCGTTATACTTTGCAACCATATTGGCCTTTGATGCCAAACTTCCAGGTTTCGCATTATCATTATAATAATTAGACGACTCTTTAACCTGTTTCTTAACTTTTTCCATCTTCTCAGTCCGCTGCTCTTCTTCTTGATCAGCCTTTGCCTGATATGCTTTTAAATTAGCAGAAGCATTTTGATTGATTTTCTGCGGCGGAAGACCTTTTCTTGCCCGTTTCTTATTAGCTTTTTCAATATTAGTTTTTACCATTTCATCAATGTCAATTTTATTAAGATAAGAATTAACACCAATCTGCTGAATAATCTGGAAAGCACTGCTGGCTACCCAGTAGATACCAACTGCCGCCGGAAATGTAAAACAGAAGAACACCGACATCAGCGGCATCATTACATTCATCTGTTTCATCATCTGGCCACCTGGTGCCTCCTCACTCTGAGTCTGCTGGTTCGCTGTCATCAATTTTGTACTATACCACTGGCTCAGACCAGCGGCAATCGGAATCAGCCATGCCAACGACGGAACCAACCCCTGCCACGGATTGGTGGCCAGATTAATCCCCATAAAAGAATTCATTCTTTCAATCGTTGCCGAATTATCAGCAATTACCTGAGCTGAATCGGGAAAAGCCTGTCCCAATAAATTCCACTGAGCAGGATTTAACTTATATAATATATCAACCATTTTATTGCCAAGCGCCTCACCGGTAACACCGGTTAAATCACCAATGGCATTCATTCCGGTTAAAACAACATTATTATCATTGGCAAAATTAAGCAGTGATGTGGCAGCTCCATCGGAAAGGGAAGCGGCACTGCTGACATTGGTGATAGAATAAACCACGTTCATAAAATAGTCTTTTACCGTACTTACATAAGCCGGAATATTATAAATTACACGATAAAGCGCAAACAGAATCGGCATCTGAATGATCAGCTGCAGACAACCGCCAGTCATGGAAGTACCGTACTTTTCATATACAGCATCCGTTTCCACTTTCATCTTCATCATGGAATCATTATCTGTCTTACCTTTATACTTATTCTGAATCGCCTGTATCTCCGGCTGCATCACTGACATCAGCTTAGAAGACTTCTGCTGCTTAATGGTCAGCGGAAACATCAGAATCTTCACTACCAGTGTAAACAAAATAATACATAAACCAATGTTCATTACCCCAAACATACTGGTAAAGCGAAATAAAGCATCCATTATATAGCCAAGAATCTGGGCAACTGGTCCAAGAATGGCCCCCCCTGTTTTAGTCAAAACTAAATAGTTCAATCTGTTACCTCCTTAATTAAGAGTATTCGTAATTTACGGAACTGGATCATAACCGCCTTTTGCCCATGGATGACACTTAAGTATCCTCTTCAAAGACAACCATAGTCCTTTCACAACACCATACTTTTGCAGTGCCTCAATGGCGTATTGAGAACACGTAGGTGTGTAGATACAGTGAGTCCTTAGTTTTAAAGGGGAAAGAAATATCTGATATCCCCGAATCATTAAAATTAAATATTTTTTAATCATTTAAATGGTTTCTCACTTCGATTCTTTTAAAATGTTATGCAGTCCGCACAGGTGCAAAAATGCACGCTCAATCGTTTTGTAATCTGCTTCTTTTGCAGCGGGTCTGACCACTGCAACGATGTCTGATCCTGTTTCCAACTTGTCCAAATGCAACCGAAAACTCTCTCTGAGTAAACGGACCAAACGGTGTCTTACAACACTGTTTCCTACTTTTTTACTGACCGATATACCAATCCGGCTGCCGGGGTTATCTGTCTTCTTAACATACATTACCAACTGTTTGTTGGCATAGGATTTCCCTCTTTGATAAACAGCCTTAAAATCCTGATTTTTTTTAATACTGGGGAATCTTTTCATGATCATCCTTATTTTCTAAAATAACAAAAGTTAAGATAAAAAGAGGTCACAATCACTTGTGACCTCGGTTCATTAAGCTGATAATTTAGCTCTACCTTTTGCTCTTCTAGCAGCTAATACTTTTCTTCCACCCGGAGTACTCATTCTAGCTCTGAAACCATGAACTTTAGATCTCGATCTTTTCTTTGGCTGAAAAGTCATCTTCATGTCGCAGCACCTCCTCTTGCAATTACATATCTAATCGTTATTTTTATCAACGCATTTAGACTATTTTCATTAGACATCTTCTCAATTATATAGAAAACAAACCGCTTCGTCAAGCGTTTTCTAAAAAAAGGAGCAGGATGTATTTATG
>Ga0153928_1000793_pt1 | contig 14953 bp, 10 predicted proteins | sample TSNJ012MetaG_FD_106656 | JGI IMG/M metagenome (GOLD analysis project Ga0153928, IMG submission 106656) | Attine ant fungus gardens microbial communities from New Jersey, USA - TSNJ012 MetaG | ecosystem: Host-associated > Fungi > Mycelium > Unclassified | place: USA: New Jersey, Wharton State... | reverse complement strand
AGAGAGGAACGAAGTAACTCGAACGTAGAGAGAGGAACGAAGTAACTCGAACGTAGAGAGAGGAACGAAGTAACTCGAACGTAGAGAGAGGAACGAAGTAACTCGAACGTAGAGAGAGGAACTCATTTCATGACTCCGGAAATCATTGAAAAACCGAGACTGCATATATTACGATAATAGTTATAAAATGGGCCATTTTACCCTTGATGACGAAAATTTATTAGGTTGACGTACTTTTTTGCCTACTTTTTGCGCCTTTATCACTTCCAAATCTATAAGCCAAAAGCCTAATTCCGGAGGAAGAGGTCACTGTCTCACACCAGTCTTATTCAAAAGTCCTAGGAGAATAGAAGGACCATGTTAAGAAGGGATTGAGATCTATAGGACTGAGTTTCCCGCATAGCCCATTAGTTAGGTTGAATGGGAAGTCTTCCCCCAGGAGAAGTTCTACTTCTTCAGCCCACTAGGTAAAGAGAAAAGAGTTCAAATGCAGTCTCTGCTTCAGCAGGTCCGGTAAGAATGAGCTCAAATCGGAAATCATGAACAAATTCCCGAGTTTAAGAACCTTTGTGCCAAAACTTCCTTAGAATTTAATGATGGATAAGGAGGCCTAAAAAAGACCTTTTTTGGGCACTTCTCACTTCCAAATCAAAAGGCTAAGCCTAATCTGGAAAGAAAGAGAGGCCCTGTCCTCGGAATCGGAAGCTGGCGCGACCAAAGAGAGAGGTATGAAAATGCTAACAGCCGGCTCGTCTCGCTAGGTATCCTGAACTCGCCCATGAACTATGTCAACCTCGATACAACGGCTGATGCATAAAGGGCGGGTATGGGAATCTCTCTAGAAGTTTTGGCTACTTACCTAGGTCCGAAATCTATGACTTCTCTCTAAGGAATTGAAATGATTTCCTTCTATTGGACCCGGAGTTGGTCAAGGTACGGCTGCAGATGCAGAACTGGCATAGGTTTCAAGATCTTCAATTGAACCAACAGCTTTTACTGGAAAGCCTATAGGCCTAAAGTGCCTTTTAGCCCACTTTCTCACTAAAGTTAAAGGGTGGGCATTCCCCGCCACTGAAAAGAGAAGGAAATAAGCCCATAACATCAGGCCTTTTAGTGACCTCTGCCTTCAGAACTAGTACTGGAATTCGATCTTTTCCGCAGCTGGTACTGATGATGTGATTCTTTAAGACCGGGCACTCCAACGTTTCCCGATGAATGATCTCATAATGGGAATTCTTACCTAGGTGCATGATAAAAGAAACTAGAAGTAGAGAAAGTTTCACTCCCTATAGCTATGGATAAAGAAATGCACTTTTCTAACAGCTGGCGAGACTTACACGAAATCTTGCTTAAAAAGAGTTTAGCTTATTCTATTCTATTAAAGGAAGAGGATGCGGAAGCTGTCTTTTAGCAAGCCGAGGAAGCGGAGGCTGGCACTTTATGCCACTGCCAGAAGGGGTTGACGCACACTTTGAGCTAAGAGATGCAGCCGCATAAGCATTTCATTTATCCCGATGAAGAAGAAGAGGCTTTAACCGCCGCCCGAGGAGTGGACTTAGTTTAAACATGAGATTAAGGATTTCCTAAAGTCGATCAATTAAAGCAAGGCGCGCTTTAAGCTTGAGCATAAGCAAGTCAACTACCTTCAACTTAGTCTCTTTTTCTTTTTGTTTGTTTGTTGAGCACCATGGAAATACATGCCACTCAGCCAAAGAAAGATGATGGAGAGTTGGCGGTCGAGGGTTGCGGGCGAGTGGACAGTGAGGCGGCTACTCTCCAGCCTTGGAATAAGACAGGACAGAAACCAAATCAAAGAGGGTTTCGATAAGCCAATGGAATAAGTGCTTTCACCTACCTACTAGCTAGGGGCACAAGCCGGTAACCTAACCGGTGCAAGAGTCAGAGCCTTTCCGAATCCGAACTAGGGATCAGATCAACCCAAAGCAAGCACCATCAGTTGTGGATGAATCAATAAAGTCTTTATACTTAGCTCGTCAAGCGAAGTAGCTATCAACGGCTTTAGCATGACAACTAGAACATCAAGCCATGGTAAACTGCCAGAGCTTCTACTGTAGTGTAGCACCTGGGTTCAGCCTTCTCCTTGCCGAGTGTCATCGCCCGCAGCGTGTTCAATTGGAAAGTCTGGCAAAGGCGCTGTAATACCCCGGGTTAAGGCCCTGAGTGAGGGTACCAAACCATCAAAGATGACTCCCGCGCAATCTGAGATTAAGCCATAAGATCTCATCCCTGAAAGAGGTTGTTTACACCTCTCCCTAAGGGTCGAGTAAGCCGCTCCCAAGCAAGTAATGCCTCCATATCCGCAAGCAATGGATGATTGCGGTCATTTCCTCTCACATTCCTTCGAGCTAATTAAATTTCCTTGTCATGGACTGCGTACCTTCGCTCCGTGTCATTCAGCTTCCGAGACTCGTACGCCACGGGATGTCCGTCTTGCACGAGCACTCCTCCAATAGCAAAGTCTGATGCGTCAGTATGAACTTCAAAGATCTTCCCATAATCGGGCAATGCAAGAACCGGCTCATCGGTCAATGCTTTCTTGAGCCCTTCAAAGGCTTGCTCACATCGGTCGTCCCAATTCCACGGGATTTTATTCTTTAATAGATCGGTCAAGGGCGCGGCCTTAGCCGAATAGCTTTGGATGAACCGTCGATAATAATTGGCCAATCCAAGAAAGGATCTCAGCTCCGAGACATTCTTGGCCTTTTCCCATTCATCAATGGCTTTCATTTTGTCATCTTCCATCATGATAGTCCCGTCCCGAATACGGTGTCCCAAGAATGAGACCTCATCTTGTGCAAATGAGCACTTTTCTAGCTTGACGTACAACTCGTTCTCTCGTAAGACCTTAAATACTTGACGAAGGTCTTCCACAGTGCTAAGTCCTAAACCTAAATGTAAACTAATGGTCTTGTAACGAGTTGCTATACACTACAATATCATCTAGATAAACCACCACGAAATTCTCCAGGAACGGGTGGAATATCTTGTTCATAAGAGTGCAGAATGGCAATTAAGCAAATAGGGAGTGAGGCATTGGTGAGACCGAAGGGCATCACCAAGAATTCGTATGACCCATATCGAGTCAGACATGTGGTCTTCGGCTCGTCCCCTTCGGCAATCCGTACTTGCCAGTAGCCCGAGCGCAAGTCAAGCTTGGAGAAGTACTTTGCTTTTCCCAGACGATCAAATCAGTCTGCAACTAAGGGGATAGGGTACTTGTTCTTGACAGTCACCTTGTTAAGCGCTCGATAATCGATACACATACGTAGTGACCCGTCATGCTTCTTTTGGAACAAGCCAGGAGCGCCAAAAGGGGCCTTTGTATGAGACAGACGTTATATTTCGCGGATAAGCAGTTTAAAGGATTATACCTTTGACGGCCTGAGAAAACCGGCATCCAAAAGCTCCTTCAGTTGCCTCCGCAACTCTTCTAACTCCGGTGGTGCCATACGATAAGGACCCATTGCGGGTGGCTTTGCTCCGTGCTCCAACTCAATCTCATGATCCACCTCCCTACTTGGTGGAAGTCTCTTCGGCAACTCGGGAGGCATGACGTCTTTGAACTCCTTCAGGACTTGTTCTACCTACCTTGGCACTTTGGTCTTCAATGCTGGTGGCTCCTCTACCAACGTCGCAACGTATCTTGCCTCGTTCCGTTGTAAACCCTTCTTGATTTGGAGTGCGGACAAGGCCTTAGCTTCAATCTTGTCCCTTGTTGACGGCACCAAATTTTCTTTGCCTCGGACAAGCTTTTTTCTTTCCTTGCGTCTCTTACCTCTGCTTCTGCTAGGTGAAGAAGCTATGGGACTATTTAAAGGCTTATTCGAGCCAGTCTAGTAGGCATCGCTTTCTATCGGAACCGTTAGCCTCGCCCCATTAAAAAAGCTATCAATCTGATTCCCGAAGTCAAAGTCAAGCTTCCCCACCTGGCAAGAGTGAAATTAAGTATCAGTAGTAGTATAGGTGGCTGGGGTCCAAGGGAACGACTCAAAGCACGACTTGTCGTCTTTGGAAAGAAGAGGGTGGAAGGTGTCGATTACCTTATCAATCTCTTACATGGGGACGCATTTGTTTCAGTTGTAGAAGGATAATCAGAGTAAAAATGGTTACTATTCGTATCGTACTTTTCTTGCTGTTGCTGCAGTGAAGAAATGGACAGTCCATCAAATAAATGGATGTACATAATGCTTTCCTGCCTCGTCCACTGTTTTGTCACTCTCTCTCCAATGAGAAAAGCTTAACGCTCTTGATCCGTTTCTTTATTTTTGAGTTCGGAGTTATGAGTTGGAAAGGGATGGCCGTATAGGTGAGGTTTGGTGCCAGAAGAGAAGAGAGGAAGTGTAGGCTCGCCCGACTTATTCTAATAATAGCTCAACGCTCCTTCCTCAGTCGCTGGGAGAGGAAGCTATGGTTTTTCAACCTTTTGAACATTTGTCTTAGTTTGTATTGTACTGTATCGTTCTCAGTTTAAGGGAAGGACATGGGTCCAAAGTAAAAGACTTGCGTTCGACTTTAACATAACACCCGGGAAGGTGTGTTTGAAAGAGAGGCCCATTTATTCACATTCACAGGAAGCGGGTGAAGCGACCGAAGAGGGAGCATTTAGTTAGGGGAGTCAAGTAATGAGGTGGGCTGGCGAGTGAAGTGCGAGCCAGGAAAGGCACTTCATTCTTGACGCACCACATGTCAAAGCTTTTGAGTCGTTCGTATACGGTATTAAATGCCATAGAGACGAAGCTTGTTATTGCTACCAGGAGCAGCTAGAGAATACGGTTAATAACCGCTCTCACGACACGAAGGGCCCTGCCTATGATCGGCAACTGGAGACGCCCACGGCGGATAGAAGGAGATAGATGAGTTGTGGTGGCACTGTGTCAAATCGCTCAAAGAAAGAAGTCCGTGAAACGAAGGCAAGGCACGCCGATCCCATCCCGAACTCGAAGGATACGAAACGAGCGAGTGAGCGACTGAAGAAGGAGCAGGTACGAGACTCCATATAATATAGGAAGAAAGCTCAAGTCAGTCTAGGAAGCAGATTTAAAGCGCTTCCCCTCCCGAAGAACTGGGAACCTTTGATCGATAACGAATTGCTTGTTGAATCACATTCCTCTCTGAAAGACTAAAAAGATTCAGTTGACTCCTTGCTGTCATGCTGGCAAAAGCAGGGCTTTCGGCCGGTTTTACCTACTCTTGGATTTGAACCAATGACTCTCGCCGTATGAAAGCGAGACTCTAACCGCTGAGTCAAGTAGGTCAAGCTGACTCAAGTCAGAGAAAATGGACCCCTATCAGAGTGCCGCCGCGTAACCAGAGTTCCAATGCGCATATTAGGAGAATAAAGCGGATAGCGGAGCGCTAAGAAAGAGAAAACGTTATCACTATACGAAATGAGACAGCGGCAGCAGTGCGGTTCCAGGTGCTGCCGTTAGATTGAGATCTGAAAGGTGGCGGGGACTTCGGCTGCCTTGTTTCGGGTGAAGAGAAGGGGGTAGTAGGCTTAGTAGGGCTCGAACCTACAATATAACCGTTATGAGCGGTACGTTTCAACCAATTAAACTATAAGCCCTTACGGATCTTTACATGCAATTCTCTCACTTCGGGAAGAGCGGACGGAAAGAGAAGGCCCTTGCTCTATCTGCTTCTTCGGCTTCCCAGGCTCGAACGAATGTGAGAGGAAAGGAACTTGGCTCGACTATAAAGGAGAGGAAAATCCATTTCTTTTTTCTATTCTTTATAATATAAATAGAAATGAAGTAAGCGACTCAAACTGCCGGTACGCTTTCCGGCTCACAACGACTTCAAACGGGCGGGGGCTCTCTATTTGCTTGCAATGCCGGCAGTTAGCCTTTAGTTAAAGGTGAAAGTAGTTCAACCGTTTGCCCTAAAAAAAAAGAAAAAGTACATAAGGAGTGAGAAAAACTTGGTTACGGGAACCGAAGGTGAAGGTTAGGCCGACTTCTTTAGCTACTTCCACATTTTCTTTGTCGTATTCAGGAAAGCTTGCTTTATGGCAGAGCATTTAGCAATGCCAGCAGCCTGGTGAGGGCTGACTGTCTGGGGACAGGTTAAGGCAGGGCCTGCTGGGCTTCCTTCTCATGAGATTGGCTAAGGGAATCGTAAAGGGGCGCAACGCGATGAATAAGCAGGCTCGACCGCTAGGGCGAGGAAAGGTTTTGCCCAAGCAAGACTTTCCTATGTAGTTGGAAGGGGGCTGGTAGCTAAGCTTGCCTCAACTCAACGGGAAACTCCCACAACTGACAAAGCGGTGATAAAGATGGCCTGTCACACACTTGGCGGCGGATTAGCCCCGACCAGTCGATGCTCCTACGCAAGTCTGGTTGTGTCTCGGGTAGGTTCAAGTAGTAGTAACGAGCCGGTAAAGGTTTCTTATGTTGTATGATATTCCATCCGTGAGTTAATGAGGAAGAGCGGTGGTCGGATGAACAGAATGTCCAAGGAAGGAGAACTGTCCAAGCTTATGAACTAGCGAGATATAGCCAAAGGCAGGTGGGTTCGGGCATCAACGAATGGAGGTACGAAGAAGACCTTCGGTTCCGAGGGTTAGGAGAAAGGGAATGGTCGAGCCAACTAAAGCTTCCTCTCACCAAGCTTATCACCCCAGGTATCCTCCACCAGCTGGATCCGGTCCAATGCAATCCATTTGTCTCTCGAGGACCATCTCAACGTCAACTTTTGCTATCAAGGTCCTAAAAGCCTTTCGTTCTCTCCTTCCAGGGCGCTTTCCAATGCTGCATCCGAAGCAAAACCTCCTAAGCATTCTACTTGTCCCTCTTCAAAGGCTGATCTCTCCCATTACGACGTTAGGGCGGTGAACTGCAGCTGTTCCACGGTGCTTGCCCTCATGGTATTAAGTTAGGAAATTACGACATACATGGTTTGCCGTGAGGCAATTACGACGTTAGGAATGGGCTCATGGTATGCCAACAGGCGGTGTGTACCCGTTAGGAACGTGCAATTACGGAGTTATGCCGTTAGCTTTTCGTAACCTGAGCTAAGCCTACGTATACGGGGGGTTAAGGCCTGTTTCATGAGCTAACACCTATGGAGAACCAAGGCCAGTTAACAGAGCTAACTGTCTTCCGAGCTAGTTCTCTGAGCTATGAGCTAATAGGACCAGCTACGCTACGTACAGCCAGTTCTCAGAGCTAACTGCCTGCGGCGTTAAGGACGGTTCTCAGAGCTAAACCCCGTAGCGGAGACCAAGGTCGGTTACCTGAGCTAACCCCACGGAGAACCAGGCCAGACTGTCTTCCGAGCTATGAGCTAATAGGACCAGCTAGCCCAAAAAAGGTACCTTCGGTTGTTAGAGCCAGTTCCCTCTCCTTGAAAGCAGCACCCATTAGGAAGATTGACAACTTCTGATACAGAAAAAGAATAGATTTCAAAAGACGAGATTGAAATTGTGAAAGTTTGTTGTTTACCTAGGGACCAAAAAGTGCATTACAGGATCCCAGCCCTCGGGAGCGTCGGAGCCAGCTCTTAGAAAAGTGCATTTACGGAACTTATCGACTAAGCCCGAGACTCCTACTGATGAAGATAAGGGCAGTTAACGAGTCAGCCGCACTTCCTCCCCCTTCGCTCCCGGGCTTAGAGACTGCCTTCGAGCTTAAGAAAGACTCTCTGGTAGTGAGTGATTCACTTTAAAGAATCACGAACGTGTTCAAAGGGGCGCGGAGGATAAAGAAAACTCCTCTAAACCCCGGGTTTGAAGCAGAAAGCAGTCTAGTCCGTTCTTCGGGGAACTAAAAAGAGGCGATGTTAAGGTGAACTGAAGCGGCGATGTGAACTGAAGAGGCGATGTGAAGTGCAGGAGTGAGCTTGTCCTATGTGCGATCTTTTCTATTTACTATAGATATTTAGTTTATGGGCGGTACAACCGATTAAGCCAAAGCATGCACTTTCTTTTTAATGTGATTTTCTGACTTTAAGGAAAAGAAGATTCTCGCTTTGACTCGGGGTCTAGGAGAGAGAGAAAGCCTTTGCTTCCCAGTTATTCTCCTATATCTATAGCAATAGTCTGGGAATTGGATCTGGCTAAATCTTATGTCACATTATATACCATTACTCTCGAATCAACTGAGTGAATCAGAGAATCTTCAACGTTTCCAATCACGCTACCACTGCCGCACTTGCATCACTTTGCGACCAAGCGATCTTGGCATTCGCTCACATTGAGGGGCGGAGTCTCGGTTGATTTACCTTCCTTTAGCTAGTGAGATGCTTTGGTTTACTAAGAGTGAAAGTCCAAAGAGCACAATCACATTACATAGTTTGGACCCCAAGGGGGCTCGACGTAAGGAAGTGGGAGTAAGGGCAGGCATAACCAATTTTCTCAATTCTTCGCCCAACATGAAATTTTTTATTCCACCCGGTGGCTAGGTAGCATGGGCTTTCTTCTTTGTTGCTCTTAGGGAAGATGTTTGGTTTTGCTGCTTGTGGCAAATGCTGTTAGATTTCTTACCAGTTTGAGCTGCTTAGTTTGCGTTTCAATGATTTGGAACGTAAACATGCAAGCGTTGCGTTAATACGAAGTAGATCATACCCATGTTTAACATGGCTATACCTGTGAAATCCTGACCCATAGCCCATTAATTCGTGTCATGCCTAGGCATACCTCCGTTCTCCTCAGCCCCCGATCATCCTTATCACCAGCCTTACCCAAAAGGCTTTGTTGAACAGCGACGAGAAGAAAGACAGCCCTGACTGCTCTGAATATAAGAAACCAGGACTGCATTTGCCTATGAAAGCCCTGCCCACGGTCTCAAGCGGTCTAACAGCAAGGAGACTCCGCGCCCTTGCCTCCCAGTCCCAGTTGATGATCACTCCTGCAGTGGTCCATGGTGTGAAATAAGCGTAACCGGAAATCCGCATCTGCATAAAAACCAAGACCATGAAATTCCGAGACATCTTCTCAAGGATTGAGAGAAGTAAAAGCTTGAGTCTAAGTCTTTATTAAGGCTCTTCATTTCCTAAGTCTAGGTCGGAGGCCAACTCCTCTGCTTCAACGAGCACATAAAGTCATCTCAAACTCGCATTATCTCCTTCTTAAGTCGAATCCATTCCACTTCATTCGTATACTTATTATACCAATTCTTAGCTCTTCAGTCACCAAGCCCAGGCTTGCCATCTCACGCCTGCCTTGTCAGAGTCATTAGGGCATCTACCGCTCATTGTTAGATGGTGAAGTAGTTCAGTCTACGTCTCTACGCCTAGTCTACGCGCCTGACAGCATTGGTCTAGCCGTACCATGAGAATAAGGGCGACAAGCCCGCGAAGTAACCTCTGTAAAGCGTGAAACTCCTAAGCCCGCGGAAAGCGCGCCACTCCTGCCATGCAATCAAAAAAGGTCCCACTGACCTCAATCAACGGAGTGAATCGGTGAACCAGAAACGTTACCAATCCCGACTACACTTCCTCTCCTTTCAGTCGAGTCTAAATAAATAGAACTCCACCGCTGATTGAAATACACCTTATATAATATAAGTAGAAAGTCGAGTCCTTCCTCCCGGTGATGCCCAAGAAAGTGAAGTTTCCTCTCCCGATGAAGAGGACTCAGCCGATGAAGCACCCGAATAATCCTTCTTCTGACTCGGATGGTGGGGATGAAGGTAGGAATGGGCCTGCCCCTTCCATTGGCTTGATCAACCTTTACCTAACCGGCTTATCTAAGGGCCACCTCATTGCATACACATTAGATGAACTCATTCCATCTTAGTCGAGTGATTAGTCTGAGGTCGAAGCATGAGAAAGCACCCTTGTATAGAAAAGAGTCACATATGCCTAGCTACGAAGTAGCAAAAAACTAACTCCCCTAAGAAAGGAGAGTCGATGTAACCCCGTTGATGGTGTACGCTCTGACCCCGGAGCGGCGGGAACCTTGAGTATAGGGGCAGAAGCGGGCACTCAAAGTAGGCTGGCCCAAAGGAATAAGTAACCATGACTTCCCGGTTTAAGTGCCCCCTCTCAACTAGCTGCAAAGGAAGGACCAAGACGAGAGAGGAAGGCTGCCCGGTGTAATTGATCAAGTGGGCTTGGAATTGAGGTAGAGAAAGAAGCGCTCGATCTACCAATGTGGGATTCAGATGTTCAGTTTTAGCATTGTGGCAAGTCATAGCTCTGGTTTAGAAGGGCTACTTTACTTATTAGGACATAGTCCTGCCCTTGTTTCGGTAAAGTAGTTCCCGAAGTGGGTTTAGCTTTACTGGCTTAAGGGAGGAAGTAGTGGCATCTTCCTTGGTTGTCTGCTTAGGGAAGCTTGCTTCGAGTAAAGGAATGCCTATTTCTAGTTCTTCTTTAGGGTTGCAAGCACAGATAAGGGATTTAGCTCCCATATATGACTTGGCTCGAGTAAAGGACCGACCGTGTCAGTTCCCTCTTTAGTTGCTTCAAGTCCAGTTAGAGGATTAGTGCACCTTTCTAGACTGGCTTTTACTAAATAGATGCCCAAAGGGCCCTTCTTTAGACTTTGGCCGGCGTAGTTCTAGTTTTAAAGGCTACCTTTTCTTCCTTAGGGGTACTTGCCCCTAGTTTAAGGGATGCCCACATTGGTCCTCTCCTTAGTACTGGTCTAAGGAACGAAGTCCTTATTATATAAGTAGGAAAGCTTGGTTCAAGTAAAGATAGGTCTGTTTCCAGTCCTTGTTTAGGCTTTGACAAGCATATTAGAGGGTTGAATTCCTTCCTTTGCTTCTGTATAGCTTGGTTTGGTAAAGTACCAACCGTGTCGGTGCCTGGACTTTAGAGTTCCACAAGTGAGTTCAAGGGCCGGGCCCATAAATAGACTGAATTCTATTTAAGGAATCTCCTACCCAGTGGCTTCATTTCTTAGATCTTCGAAGGTGTTAGGTCGTTGGCGTGCTTCACAACGGATTAAGGGCTCATATCTGGGGATTAAAGCTTTCGCTTTACTCCTTTGTCTGCCATGATCCTCAGTTTAACAAGTGGGATTGCAATAGATTGACCGGTAGAATAGAAGGGCTGGCCCAAAAGACCAGTATGAGAGGCCCTTTAGTGGACTCGACTGTAAAGGAGAGGGAGAAGGGGTAGAGAGGCTAATTGGTCAAAGGACCCAGGAAGAAAGGTATCAAAATAAGTCCTCGATCTAACAACCCAAGAAAGAAAGGAAAGTCATAATCCTTTTTGGTCTAGCTGGCGGAAGGTCGACTCACAAGGTGCGTGACCTGTGACTCCTGCTTTGAATGCGTCTACTTATATAGGAGGAGGCCCTACCTCGGCTAAGGGACCAACTGTACCAATCCTTTCTTTAGTTCTTTGACAAGTGCGGTTAGGGGCAAGCCCACAAGCATACTGAACTTTATTAAGGGATTTCGATCCCGCAGTCGCATCCTTAGGTCTTTGGAGGTTAGCAAGCCATTGACGTGCTTTGTACCTGTTTTAAAGGCCTATACCTCGGTTTCCGGCGAAACCGTTTGACCCCTTTTGTTCGGCAAGTGGGGTTCAAGTGTAGTCTTAGTTCCTTTTTGTCTGCTTTGGGCTCTTAAGTTTAGAAAGTGGGACTGCAGTAGTTGGCCCAAAGGCAGGAGATGCGGCCATTGGTCGAAAAGTGACACTTTCAAATGCCAAGGGGAAGAATAAAATAACTTCGGTTTAGGTTTCTTTTGTCTGGCTTTGGCTCTTGCTTTTTGATAAGGGGGATCCCTTTTAGGGCTCTCCCTTTAGTTTAACAAGTGGAATTACAGTGGGTTAACCGTTAGAAGGTGACTCCAAAGGATGAGTAATCGCAGTCTCGTATTTAAAAGCACTACTTTTCAACAGCAAGGGGAAGAAGAACGACTTCAGTTTAGATGCCTTCGAAAGAGGGGAACCCACCTCTGTCACATTCACGGAATGGCTCAACGAACCATCGACGTTACCAATGACAGCTGAAGTTTCCGCACTTTCATTGTCGGCCTCCCAATCGCCATTAGTCGACTCCCGATGACTAATATTGCACTCCTTAGGCTAATGTTTCTTAAAGAGGTCGTACTGTAGCTACCTTCCCTTTACCAGCTTCTGTAACTGGATTCACAGCCCAGAGCTCAACAACGTGTCTTGCTGTTCATTACCATTTCGACCCGTTAGGAAGTTGACTTGGCTCTCCTACATGCTCTACTAAGATTTGACATTTGACTATCAACGTGCTATAGATAGTAAGTATAGCTACATCTAGCTGCTGCATATGCTATTCTATATAAGATATGCTATATCTTTCTTGTTTTCAAAGACAAAGATGGAATCCTAGTTCATATTCAAGTCGGCGCAGTGAGGGCACAGGTTTGCACTAATATTCAAGATCCCGTCTGACTGAAAATGAAAAAGATAAACTTGAGTAGGCATTCTTTTTCTTGAGGAAGGGATGTCATCGAATCGGATGACTGTAGCCAGTATAGCTATGCTATATCAATCAACTACGAGCTATATAAGAGCTATATAAGCTCAGTCTTATACTTTACCGCGCTTACCATTCCTTAGAGTAACAGATCTAATGAAATTTTTAATCTTTCCGAAGTGAGAGAAGGAGGGAATAGCTTTTCTTTGAGTCTCGCCTGCAACTCATACTAAACTTCATAAAGTCAACTCGGGATGGATGAAAGGTCTCGCTTATAAAAGATAGAAGTAGGGGGAGGAGATCAGATTCCACCTCTATAGTAGAAAGCCTCTCCTACTATCGCCGCGGGCGTCTGCAGTTTCCGATATAGATCCTACTAAGAGAAGAAAGAAGGCAACAAAAGAGAGGAGGAACATTGCATTTCTATTATATTCTTTGATTTCAGTTGATCTCTTTTTGATTGTTTAGGATCAATTGGAGGGACCAACCCCTTCTTGTTCTACTATTCGAGAGGTGCTTTTTTAATGTTATGAGGTTGGTATTTGTATAAAGGTTGGTCTTTAGAGAAAGTATCCAGGAATGACTCGACTAAAGATACAAGAAGTGAGAGGAACAAACATAGGATCGAGTGAAGTGTAACGAGCTGGGTTAGGAGCAGCAGAATCAAAGAAATAGAATGCTTTAGGAATGAAATACTCGACTTTACCCTTTCTCCTAGCCCTCGGATGCTTTTAAGGCGAAGAAGTATGTGAGAGGATGTGAAGGCAGATTCCCAATATAACGACTTTAGTGCCGAGTGAGAGCAGTTAGGGCCTTTTCTTCTGTTGAGCGAGTAGATGTTGAGGGAGTCAACCCGAGTGGAGCGAGTGTCGCAAGTCTAGCGTTTTGCGGGAAGACTTTTTTATAGTCAGGAAGATATCCTGGTAGCTATAGCTATTATTTGTATTTATTTAGGGTGTGCATCCCTTATTTAAACCAATTTCTATTCTTTACAACCTCTTCTACCTAAAAATAAGAAAACGAATCAGTATACCCAATTCCACCATACGCACCCGGCGTTCACTCTACCTCAACAGCCGGCTCCTTCAAAACTAGACATCCTATTTCCAAAGCAATTCCTCTTTTCAAAGAGGCGCCTATAAACATAAGATTCAAATCTTGGAATTTCTTTATAATCTCTTCTCTTGTCTCTAATCGTAAGTTGCCTAAACAAGGCGAATAGCGCTTCCTACGGGATATCTTTACTTAAAAGTTTTCTCTTATACTCCCCTAACACATCCTGCAATTGGATTCCCTTAAGCCTGTGCATCTGCCGCCCACCTGCTCCTCTGGAAGGAGTCTCTCTCCTGAACTCAAGAAAGGAAAAGATCCCTTAATAGATGGGGCGCACAGTCGCTCCTTCTTTTCTTATAATGAGAGGCTTCCTGCACCGAAGTTATAAATAGAGCTTCTTACCCAGAACAGAAAAAGGCACGATCAGTAAGTCAATTTGTTGACGCACTTTCTCCGTTAACGAGAAAAGCACCCGATTCCCTTTATCTTGGGGAAGAAGAAATGAGATCCCCTCTTAGCTTAGATCTTGACTTTAATTATCAACCTGCTCTTCTTCTTCATCGACATGGTCGCTGCTAAGTCGCAGCTTGACTGCCCAACAGCCAACATCCTGCACTTAATCGCCCCCAGCTGCATATGCTCATTTCCCTTTTAGCTCCTCTTCCAGTCCAACAACCGAGAATTGACCGTTCAATCTTTGTCTTCGCCTCGTGGATTTAATCCGGCAAAACGGAAAAAAGATCTAATTCAATTTCATAAGGTCTGGAAAGGGGTCCCGTACTCTGACTACTTGCTAGGTAGGGGTCTTCAATCTTCCAGAACCTTACGTACACTCTTTTTTTTCCGCTCCTCTAGCTCACCTCGCTCCGTACACTCCGCTTGGTCGCTACGTATCCTTCACTCGCCCCCTTTCTCCTAACCCGCGCTAAGAATTAAGAAGGTCCTATTCTTATAGGGCTTTCGGATATTGCCTTTAAAGTAGGTCGAGACGCAGCTATTTCATATAGAGTTCTCGGTTCAATGGGAGTGGATGAGGAAGATAAGGCAGGACCTAGTTCCGATGAATATATGAGTGCTCGACCAACCCTAAGTGCTTGTGAAGTTTAAACGAATAATAATAGGCGGGCCCGACTAAAAGGAGTAGAGGCTGAGGAAAGAGAAGAAATTCCCCTACACAAGTCTTCTGGTAAAGCAAAAGCCCCCAAATCAGGGGTTGACGCCTAAGGAGTCTATGCGGGTCCCGTCCCGTAAGTAGAGTAGCCCCCGCCCCTCTCCTGCTTCTAATTAATTATTATGCAGTCTAATCCCCGAACCTCCGCGGGGGAGGAAGGGTTGGAGAGGCTCCACGCCCTCTTTGTTATAATATAAGACCTTAATTTGTTATAAGCCCTTAATAGGCAATAAAGGTAAATCAACGCATGCCAAGCTGACACCCTTTGACTTTTAGCCGAGCCTGCCCCAGCGTACTTCTTTTTATAATCCCACTTTTCTGAACCACTCTTCTCTTGTTCGGGCGGGCACACCGTGTCT
>Ga0153928_1000789_pt1 | contig 14982 bp, 6 predicted proteins | sample TSNJ012MetaG_FD_106656 | JGI IMG/M metagenome (GOLD analysis project Ga0153928, IMG submission 106656) | Attine ant fungus gardens microbial communities from New Jersey, USA - TSNJ012 MetaG | ecosystem: Host-associated > Fungi > Mycelium > Unclassified | place: USA: New Jersey, Wharton State... | reverse complement strand
GCAAACCCATCGGAATTGCCATTTTGAAAATTCATTTGTTCATTTTCGGATCTGAAAGTTCCGGCTTTTGACATGCGAACCATATATTAAATGCCAGTGAATTAATCACTGGCGATGGCATTAATTTGTACCACCGTCCTTGCACGGGGTTATTTAAGCGGCAAATTCGATGTTATCGTAATCGGACTTATCGCATTTGCCGTACTGGTCGGATTAGGCGCATTGATAGTGAGCGTAGGCTGATATACTTTAATACAGTAAAAGGGCTCGATTATGTCCCCTTTTACTGTTTTTGATTACCTATATCCTGCATGCGCATATACGTATGGCCCGCCAATGGCAGTAGCCCCCCTGAATATGGTCAGACGGGTAGTCGACTATGCAGTTGCAGAGATCCCGGTTGAAAAAATCACCTTGGGAATCCCTAATTATGGATACGATTGGCCTTTGCCATATGTCCGCGGCACCACCCAGGCCCGCACGATCAGTAATCTGGAAGCGGTGCAGATTGCCATTGATTATGGTGTTGCCATTCAGTTTGATGAAACTGCCATGTCGCCGTTTTTCCGGTACTGGCAATATGGAGTCCAGCATGAGGTGTGGTTTGAGGATGTGCGGAGCATGAAGGCGAAGTTTGATTTGCTGAAAGAGTATGAGTTGTCGGGGGTGGGGTACTGGCAGCTGATGAATTATTTTCGAGCCAATTGGCTGTTGCTGGATGATCTGTTTGTGATTGAGCCAAGCGGGTTGTAGGAAGGTCGAAGAGACCTCTTTGCATGATAATTAATGATCTTCATTATCATCCACATTATACCCCGTTAAGCCACTGGAATCCGCCTCATCCAAATAGACAGGGATTACCATTTCGCCGCTGCCAATTAGAAGAGTGCCATTTTCACGTAATATGGTTTCGTTGATTGCCCGGTTAATGAAACTGTTTAGTGTTTCACCATTTGATGCTGCATGGTTCTTAATGTTTTCTTTTTTGCCTTTGGGTTCGAGAGTTAACACAATGGAGTCGCAATTACTTTCTTTCGTCATAGATACTTCCTTTCTTGATTGGGGGGACTCTTACTATAGCACAAAGGTATATTAAGGTATACAAAAAATGTGCTAAGCAGTTGTTGCTTGATGATATGTCCTTGATGATCTGTTTGTGATTGCGCCAAGCGGGTTGTAAAAACGAAAAAGTGACCTCCTTTCGTCAGTCGATTTTTGTCTTATGAAAGGAGGTCACGTTGCCATTTTTAAATTATATAGCATTTTTTCTTTTTGTATATGAGTGCTTCATGACCCGCTCCGTTTCCTCATATATGACCGAGTGTACTTTATGCTGACCGCGCCGGTCTAAGCGTTCATATGTGTTTATCAGCTCCCACTGATCTTTTGAAAGTGTGTCCGTTTTGCCATATAGAAGATAGTCAGCAGATGTAGCAAAAATTTCGCACATCTTAACAAGTTGCCCCAATGTTGGGTTTGATTTTTGATTCTTCCAATCGGTCAACGGACTCTTTTTTAATCCCAATAACTTTCCTAACTCCTTTCCGGTAATCCCTAATAGTTCTGTTTGTTCTAAAATTCTTTCATATAACTCTGACATCGAAGCCCCCCTACCAAAAAAACAGTGCGTAAAGATCGCAAAATTATATTGACAATGCGAAAAGAACGCAATATAATCGAACTGTATCGATAATACAGATAAAATTATATCATGAAGAATAACGGTCGCACAAGTCTGTTTGTAACGCTGGTACAATAAATGCCAAAAAGCCAAAGAGAGGAGAAGGGAAAATGAGTAACAGGAAAATCAGAAATCTCGCTGAATTCAAACGATGGGTAAAGATACGGTTAGTAGAAGAGGAAATATCCCAGCGAGAATTGGCAAAGAGGATGGGAATTCCTCATGCAAGAATCAGCGAGGCAACACACGGAAAGAAGACAGGCTATAAGCATATTGTTCCGGTCATTGAACATTTGGGTGGCGATTTAAAAGATTTTAAAGAGTTTTTAAAGACGATTGATGAGGAGAGGACCCTGGCAAGAATCGGGGCATCTCATTTATACGATACGATAAGCGAGGATGAGGATGAGTAGGGGCAAGTTGTATGGAAAGCAGTGAAATATGTGTACTGGAATGGGATGAGGCGGACAACAGCGACGATGCTGATTAAATATAGATTTTAGGAATTTCTTTTTTGGTATGTGCTGGATGAGAGGCCAGATGAAATTGGGAGCAGGAAGGAGCCGCTATTCGTAAAGATTAGGCTAGGAGTCGCTTTCAGAAAGGAGGCAACGAACGAGGAATCCATACAAGTGGTCGTTCGAGGATATGATGGACTTTGCTTTTAATTAGAATTACATAATATGCGAAGAAGGATACTACGAACCGCTTGGAAAAGACAATCTAAGAGAAAGGGTCATGAAGGAAGAAAATGCAGAGGTCCTCGGTGATGGTAAAAACGCAGTGTTGATGTTGACAACGAATAAGTCTAAAGGACATGTTTGTAGAGCGATCAATGCTGTATTTATTAGCACTGTAGAACAAAACCAGCGAAACGGGACAAATTGGCACTATTCTTAAGATTGATGAAAAGAAGAGAGAAGGAGTAAATGTGGGGATGGATCATGTAGAAAAATTAATGACAGGGGTAAAAAGAAGGCTTGCTATCCTTCTGGTTGTCGTCATGACCGTACAGTCGCTGTTAACCTCGGCGAATGTAGTGGCAGTAGCAGCGCCTTCCGGGGCAGACCCGGAAAATAATATCTTTGCTCTTGAGGGTAAACCAGATGGGGCATTTAAGTATATCTATGTTCAGTTGGGAACAACCGTCAGTGAGGAGGGCGACGAGATTTCCGTCACCTATTGGTACGAGCTGAACAATGAATGGCTTGAGGATCAGTTTGAAAAACATCTATCAGATGGTTTGGTGGATCCATATAGCTTTAAAGCTGATGATGGAGCATATTATAAGGGACTTAGGGATACATATGGCACCTATGACAATTATTTATTGGCGCAGGACTGGGAGGTTCCGTCCTTTACCTGCTCTTTTGATGACAGCTTTGCGGATGTGGCTGAGTTGCTGACGATATTGTCGGCTGATTCAAGCCTTTATACCGAAAAAAGCGAGCTGATCGGCGAGGTTACGGTAGAGGATAAAAATGGTCCGCAGTTCACCATTCAGTTCAATAATACCATCTTTGTCCGCCAGAATATCTATGGCAACAAAAAAATGTCAATGAAGTTGCTCAATCAATATGATTCGGGAACCAAGGTAGAAGTGGAAAAGAAAACTGGTGAGAATTCTCTGGAAGTTATTATTAAGGGAGAAGGTACACCGCTGGCAAGTAGTTCCAATTATACCATTGATAAAGATTTTAAACAGGGCACAAATATAGAAAGGGATGATGACCCTTCAGCTATTAATTTTTATATTACGGCTAAAGCAACACCGTCCTCGGCTGATTTGGCCAGCCTTTCTGTTGCCAGTCTTTCCGGTGCCAGCCTTTCCGGTGCCAGCACCCGCATTGCTTCGCAAGTTGACATTTCGACAGAATCCTCATCGAAAGACGATGAGTCGGAGAGTCAGACCGAAACCGATGATGATGACGATGAGATTGCTGATGATGCCCGGGATATCACCTTGGAATATGACTGGTGGAATATGGGGCTGAAGGTACCAACCCAATCTACCATCGTACGAAATGCTCTTAGTGGAAGTTCAGAGTATGAAGAGGGTGCTGATCTGGTCGGGAAATATATTACCGATGCTATTTCTTCCAACCTGATCTTGGACGCGGTAGAGGTGTCTTATGACGGTGGAGAGACATGGGTGCCCTTGTCGGTGGAAGATGAGTATGGATATGTTGATTGGGAGGAATATCTGTCCGCCAATAACCGGTTATTTACCTATCAGATCAAAGGTGATGAAGATAATCCGGTATGGCAGTGTGATGTTATACTCTATACCCGGATTGCCGACAAACTGTGGCTGGAGTACGCCCAGACCGGTACGTTGGATTACGAATTCCCCAACAGAGCCGTGCTGAAATACAAAGAAGACAGTGGCACACTGACTGTATCCGATAAGGTAATACCCAAGATTCAATGGTCTGATTTGCTGACCAAAAAGGGTGAGATTGTTGATATTGATGGTACTGAAATGCAGTGGAATATCAAAGTCGATTCCAACTTCAGTTCCGGAGTACAATTGTATCTGGTTGATCATATTGCCAGCACCAGTAATACCCATAACTATATCTGGGGAGAAGATGGTATCCGGGGCACGATAACTATAAATGATGAAGAGGAGCCGGTTATCAGACTGACTAATATCGATGAAATTGTCGCTGCGTGGGCAATTGAACGGGGTGTTAGTGAAGATGATATCTGGAACGAGCTTCGCTATGGTAAAGAAAATAAAGTACCGGATAAAGACTACCCCTATGGCACGCCCTCAATTAGCACGATTGAAGCTTTGCTGACATTTCTAGGGTTAGCCTATAATGATGGAACTCATTATGCATATGAGTACTCCTATGCTAAAGATGGGCAAATGGTAACAGATGCAGTGATGTTGATTTCTATGAAGGAATATACGAAAGGCGAGACAACCATCACCTATAAAACAGAAATTACTGCTGATCCTGCTGACAGTACTGGTGCATATGAAGATGTGGAATTGAGGAATGATGTCAGACCGGTATGGAAATGGGGTGAAGGTGGCATTGGTCCTGGCGAAATGCCAACTGGTGATATTAATGTATATAAGACCTGGAAAATCCGCGCGAAGGCGGTGGATAAATTAGGCGCTGGATATGATGATGCGACTAATACCATCCGTTGGCTGTTCGATGTTAACCAGACCGGTAAAGATCTGAAGCATGTCTGGATTGAAGACCGGCTGGATCCCGAGATTCAGGTTTGGAGTGGCCTTGGGGAAGGAGAGACAATCCAGTTGATTCCTTATATCCGCACCCCGGAGACAGATGAGGATGATAAGCCAATTTATGAAGTGGATAATAATGGTAGGTTCCGTCAGGTTGATTATGTGCGTCCGGAAGATTATGAAAAGGGAATTGAGGAAAATCCGATAGCGGATATCTATACCATTGTTACCGAAACCAATGAAGAAGGAACCTATAGTGTATTAAAAGTACATCTGGGGCAAACTGATCCCGATGAATATTATAAATTCTGGGTTCAAACAATGGTGGTAAGTCCTCGTTATGCCCAGGGTAAAGAACTGAAGATTACCAATGAAGCGACGGCGAAGGTCATGATTGGCGATAATCCATCTGTGGAGGTGAATCTTTCGGCCGAGCAATCCCTGTCTCATGCATTGATAGATAAGGAAGCTATTGACTTCGAAGATGGAGATTACAAATATAAGTATAATTATGCGGACAATACGGTTAAGTGGAGCGTGTTGTTGAATCCGAAGGAGTTTACGATTTCGGAAGGAAAGGTTATCGATACTCTGCCGTTAGGAACAAAGTTTGACAAGATTACTGGCGTTACGGTTGGCGGTGCGCCTGTCTTCTGGAATTATGAAGAGACTGGCCACAACAGTGGCAGAATTAAAATTGCGGATTCCGAAGTCTATATTTTGCTGGAAGTGACGGAAGGTCTGGCGGCCTATCCAAAAGACAGTTCAGGTAAACAGTACAGCGGAGATACGCTGGTAATGAGCTTTGTTGACAGTGACGGTAAAGCTGTTGAGATTTCCCAGACATATAAGCTGGAATATACCACTACAGTAACGGAGGATTTTCGGCAGGGTATCATCAAGAGCAATGGCAAGGGTGAGAAACTGCTCAACCACGTGGTTCTGGAAGGTTTTATCAACAAAGCAGAAATTCAGCATGCAGAAAGCAGTGCAACTCATACGATTCAGCCGCAGGCATTGCTAAAGGAAGGTAAATACCATGCGTTAAGTGCCTACACCTATTTGTACTATGATGACAATGACCAATTAGATAGTCGGGATATGGAGGCAGTATATTTTAACTGGGTGGCATACATCAACCGCCTTGAAGAGGACTTAAAGGATGTCACCATTTCGGATACGCTGGCAAACTGCTTTGAGTTGGTACCGGCTACCTTTCGGGTAGAGGTCGTGAAGCTGGATGAGGCCGGTAACGTGGATGAAACCGTGCCGCCCAACGTGATCGTGGATAAGGGTAAGGCGGCTTCCAATTTCAAACTTACAGATCTGGAATTGGATGAATATGGCTTCCGCTTTGTTGTGCCGGCGGAGTATGCTGAAAGCACCTTGAAGATTACCTATGACACCATTCTGGTAGATGATGCAACGGCAGCAGAGATGAAAAATGCCATTAAAGCCGAAGGCACCGACTGGGAAGATTCCACTGGTGAAGTAACTGATAAGGAAGCCAAAGATTTCCGCTTTGATGAGTATAATAATGCGGATGGAATGTATTTTCTGCGGGTAGAGAAAATCAGTACTAATGATAACCTTAAGAATTTATATCTGCCAGGAGCAGAATTCAAGTTGACCAAGATGCAGAAGGATAGTAACGATCCTGATTTGAAATGGAAGGAGACCCTTCGCGTAAAGACGCGAATTTCCAATAGCAGCGGCGCACTGCATTTTCTGTTCTTGGAGCCTAATACACTCTATAAACTGGAAGAGATTAAGGCACCGGACGGCTATGTTCATTCACCCGTGATCTGGTATATTGCTATACTGGATGCTACTGTCAAGAACGGAACAGCTGAGGCGGATCGGGATAATTTCCCGGAAGAAGGAGCGTCGGGTGATAGAAGCGTAATCCTGGTCAATGACCCGGATAGTATCGATCCGATGCATTATGCGAAACTGGAGATCAATAATGATCCTAACAATGAAGACGGTACCAATGAGTTCACATTCAGGAAGCTTGGCCAGAATGGCCAGCCCTTGTCAGAGGTCAAATTCCGTCTGGCAGGACCGCAGATGGTTCTCTCTACTACCTCTAATGCAGATGGTGAGGTTCGGTTTGAGAAGTTGGATCCATTAGGCGATACACGCTACTATACCTTGACCGAGGTAGAGGCTCCCACTGGGTATCTGAAGGCGGGGGGCTGGCGGGTTTTTGTCACCCGGAAAGATGGTAAGTATCAAATTATCTTAAAGGAGTGGGATGAAGAAAGCAGCATGTGGATCGATATTTCGGAAAAAGATGATGAGGTCTGGTTGCTCCGGAATGAAGAAATTAAGAATAGTGGTTCTTTCACGAAGGTTGACCAGAACGGTGATACGCTTGTAACGAACAAGGTAGTCTTTGATGTATTCCGACTGGGTGATGGCGGAACCGATACAGGTGGCAGTGAAATCACGGTAGACTTAAGAAATAATGAAGGTGAATATGTATCGTATCTGCCACAATCAACAGTCACCTCAAACAACGGCATTGTAGAGCTGGAAAAATTTTATTATGGATATTACAAGTTGGTTGAACGTACTGATGAGAACATTCATGCTGAAAAGCCGGCAAACTCGATTTACATAATGGTAAATGGGTCTGGAGTATATGCGGCAGGGGTTGGAAGTATACCACAATCAGATAAGGATTACACCATTGACCTGCGGAAGCCAAGCACTTACAAAGTCAAAAACATCATTCAATGGGGCTTGGTAGATGTCAAAAAGGTGCTGGCGACTTACAATGAGGGTAAGTGGGAAGTGGATACGGATGACGACGGCAATGCTATCCCTCTTGTCGATATGATGTTTGGTATTCACCGGATTGGTGCCGACGGAAAACCGATATCTAAACCGTTTATGTATATTAAGACAAATAGTGACGGAAACTTCGAAATGGATACGAAGTCCGAGCGGTATAAAGTCTACGATGAAAACGGCGATTTTGACGAGTATCGGTCACTGCTGGTTGGGACATATGCATTAAAAGAATGTGAGAGTGGTAAGTACGAGTGCACAGACGACGACTACTATGAGTTTACAATTGCTGACGGTAAATTTGACGCACAGGAGGATATTTATGAACCACCAGTTAAGGTGGTGGTATCAACCGGGTATGGAAATGAAGAAGGTGAATATTTCCTGAACAAGCCGCTACGTCACTCGGTGAATCTGCGGAAGGAGGATAAAGACTATTCGATAGTACTGAAAAATGCGAAATTTGAAGTCAGGAATAACGACGGCTTGGTGGCGTATCTGATTGATGAAAGTGGAAATGGAGAATATGTATTAGCGACACCAGGCAACAGCCCCGACGCGGTGGAAAGAGATAAATCAAGCAACAGAAGATATCTGGAGAAGAACGATGAGGGCAAGTATGAACTTCTGGTAGGAACGTATACCATTAGTGAGATTGAAGCACCGGATGAGAAGTATGAAGGTTACTATCCGGCATACCAGATGGCTGATCGCGACAACATGACAGCGCTATTGGAAGTTAGTGCCTCCGGTGCGACGCTTATCAGGGGAAATCTGAAGAAGGTAATTGTAAATGATACCATGCTAAATAGCGTGAAGACTGGTGGATTCGAGCTGAAAAAGGACGTATTAGTATTGAGGCAACCGGTAGAACATCCCAATTGGGGCAGTTACGATTATAAAGCAGCGGCAGCAGGGTTTGAATTTACCCTTTCCGGTTGGTCGCTTCCGAGCCAAGCGGCTAAAGATGCCGGTGATCTCAATGTGAAAGAACAACAGTACAACAGTACAACCAATGAGTTAGGAATTCTCTCGTTTGAGAATATCCCGCTGGGGACCTATAAACTGGAAGAAACCAATGTGCCGGATGACTATAAGTTTGATAACGGTATCGATGGTGATAAGGAGTGGAGTGTTAAGAAGGTAGATCCGATCTGGGTTAAAATCACAGCGATAGACGATAGTTCTGACGCGACAACGGTAACTTTCTATGATGAGGATTGGAACTTGCTCGAAGCCAGTGCGGCAGCAGATGTTACATCACAATCAGAAAGCAGTATCGGAACTGGTACCGATTCAGAGTCTTTGTTAGCTTACAATGCTTTGAAAGTAGCAAATGTCACCGGCCTTAAGAAGACTTTTTATGTGGGTACGGAAGAAGATGATTCGGACAATAAAGTACTTGAAGGTGCCACATTTGAGTTGATCCATAATAAATTAGACTATAAGTTTAAATGTACTACCGCAGATGATGGTCTGATTTTCTTTAAGGACGTTCCGTATGGAACATATAGGCTAGAGGAAACCGGTGTTCCGGGAAATTATTATCAGCCGGTCAGCTTTGATATCACGATCTCAGAATACACAGTAAATATTGACGATGAAGGCGTAAGTGTCTACAATCTGCAGCAAAAAGAAGGACAGGAAGTGATTCTGAATGAAGTGACTCTGGCAAATGCAAGATTCTTAAAACTGGATCAAAACGGAAATAAAATTACCAGTATTCAGCTGCCGAACCTTCAGTTTGCAGTGAAGCGAATCAGCGGATCCATTACCGGATATCCGCTGGACGAAGGTAAAACCCGGCTATATAAACTTGATGCAGATGGATATCTGAACATCACCAACCTGGCAATCGGTATTTATGAAGTAACCGAAGACGTGAGCGCTCTGACGGAAAATGAAAAAGCAGTCTTGACGGCGGATACAGATGCAAAGCTGGTTCATTTCTGGATCGAGGTAAAAGCGACAGATTATGGGCAGGTGATACTATCGGTGTATGACGAAGAATCGTTAGCTCCGCTTAGTCTGAAGGCAAGTAAGCCAGTAGAACATAAAGGGCTGGCAGATTTCACAGATTCCGATGTTATGAGTGTGTTAATGAAGAACGTCCGGGCATACGGAATGGTTAACCTTAAGAAAGTGCGTGGTGAGCGGCTGACAGATGATAAATATCAGGCAACAAACCAGGCTTTGGCAGGAGTAGAATTTGCCATTTATGAAGCTGATTCCGATGGAAACCGGGAGGATACACCATTTATTATTCTGACCACCGATGAGAACGGCAACTTCCCACAGCCGGAAAAAGGAACAGATGGAATCTATAGTGGAACAGATGAGAAGGGTCAGACGGTATCCAAAGCTCTTATGGCCGGCAACTATGTAATGCAGGAAAGGAGTGTCAGCGATGACTATGTTCTTTTGTCTGACGATATTCAATTCACTGTACGAGATAAAGAAACCACTTGGATTTATACAGATACCGACGGGAAAGCTGTTGCGTCTAATGTAGAGGGTAAAACTTTTATTAATGTGCCAAAACGTGGTACCTTATCCTTTGATAAAGTAGATGACGACAGCGGTAAATATCTGACAGATGCTAGATTTGCCATTTTCTCGAGAAGTGCTAGTGGCGAAGCAGGGCAACGGATTGGTACGATTCGTTACAATGCGATAGCAGGTACATATCAGATCGCAGCGGCAATAGATCCGACGGCTCAGAAGGAAGGCAGTAATATTCCTTATCTTGTTAAGGACGAGGAAGGTACATACTATTTGTTGGCAGGCAGCTACATCATCAAAGAAGTAGAAGCTCCAAAGGGGTATCATTTGGTGGATGGTGAAATATGGGTAACCATCGAAGATGGGGAGAATACTCTGGTGACTTATCCGTCGCTCGTCGATGGAGGAACCGAAGGAATCGTTACCAATGCAATTCAGAAAGCATCGCTATCCTTTGTCAAGAACGTTGAAGCGAACTCATCTCAGGTAGTAAATGGTGAGGGAACAATCTTTATCTTAAGAGGACAACCGGCTAATGCTACTGGGGATTGGGGAGGAAGGGAGATTACAGCAGGTATAGACGGCAAATTTATTATTGACAACCTCCCGTTAGGCAGTTATGTCTTGTCTGAAAAAGCAGCAACTCCTAATCCTTACCAGGGATTTGGTGAAAAAACAGAAGTGGATATTTTAAAAATCGACGTAAGTGTCGATGAAAGTGGAAGTCTGAAAGTGAGCTATACGATAGTTGACACCAAAGAATCCGACAAGAGTCCAGAAGGCATCACCGTAACCGTTCCAACCCCTGGGACAGCCGATGAGATTGTGATTACCAACAACTGGAAACGAGGATCGATTACCGGCCGCAAAGTAGCGGCAGACAATACTGCGGTTGGTTTGAGCGGTGCTGAATTTGGTTTGTACACCGATAAAGACTGTACCAGTTTGGTGAAAACTGTAACCAGTTCGACGGCAACCGAGCCAAAAGGCCAGTTTGAATTCACCGACATTCCTTATGGAACCTATTATGTAAAAGAAATCAAGGCACCTTATGGATATGTACCGTCGACCATAGTCTATCAAGTAACGGTAGATACTCAGGAAGCTTCCATCGTCAAAGGCGGCAAGCTGGATGCCCAGAACAATGTCGGTCAACCCGAAGCGCTTATCTTTACTAACGGTAACAAACGAGGTGCGGTAGAACTGACCAAGAAGGCTGTTCACAATGACGAATTGCTGGCGGGCAGTGCAGAGTTTACCATCTATGCCGATGAAGCATGCAACAGGGCAGTAGCCTATTTGCAAGACACCGACCGTGATGGAACCTATACCTTAAGTAAAAGTGGAAGCGGTTTGATTGCGGCAGTGAACGGAGTCCATTATCTGCAGCAGGGTGAAAACGGCAAGCTGCTGCTGATTCAGGGCACTTATTGGCTGAAAGAAACCACTGTGCCGGCTGGTTATCAGGCAGAAATGAATGGCAGCAACCAGAAGGTATATAAGTTTACCATCGCCAACAACGATGGCGATAACACGCAGTTGTTAGACACCTGTATCATCACCAATCATGGTGACGCCAAATTCTTCTATAATGAGATGGCGACCGGACAGTTTACCCTGGCTAAGACCATCGAGGTATCCCGGGCGGACGGCCTGACAGCAGCAGGTGCCGGTTTCTGGTTTAAGATTGCCGGAACCGATGCAGCTACTGACAATGGCAAGAAGATAGCTGAGTCAGAGTTTTTGCGGATTGGTGGTAAAACACTTGCAGAAGCAGTCGCAGCAGGTGTTGCTAAGAACATGGGAGACGGCAGTATCCATGTCGTCACCGGAAGTAACGGTACAGTTGTGGTAAGTGGTCTGCTGATCGGAACCTATACGGTGACCGAGTTGGATGGTCCGAACTATTACCTGTATACCGGAACGACACCGAAACAAGTGGTATTGAAACAGAGTGAAAACAGAGCTGAAATAATCACCACCTTCGCCAACACCACCGTGGATCCGAAGCGAGAGAATCTTACGTTCCACAATACACTGAAGCGCAGTGATATAAAAGGCCTGAAAGTAAGAACCAACAATCGTGGCCTGGCTGGTGCTACCATTGGTTTGTTCCCGGCAGGTACAACGGATTTTACGGAAGCAAATCTGTATGAAGGAATAACGGCAGTCAGCGATGCCAATGGATATTTCGTATTCAAGAGCATTCCTTATGGAACTTACCGGATTGCTGAATTGAAAGCTCCAAGCGGATTCCATCTGAATAAAACCACCAGCTATCTGGTGTCAGTAACCGAGAATGGTGCTGAAATCACAATCGGATATAAAGAAGAAAAACTAGTAACGGAAACGACGGCAAGTGAAATCAAGATTGTGAATACCAGGATTAGCGATGACGGAGGTAACGGTGGCGGAGACCCGACATCGCCTCAGCCAGGTACAGTAGCACCCACCGAGCCAACCACAGAAGGTACTGTGCCAACAATACCGGAACCCCCGACAATACCGGATGATGGGCGTGTAGAAGTACCAGGTGATCCGCCAGCCGTGATCGTGGAGGATTCGAATGGGGATGTCGTATACGAAGGCCCAACAGATAACGGTTATATCGACACCAGTGGATGGCCGCCCGGAACCTATACGCTTTATGTGCTGAATGAAGAGGGAGTTCCCCAGGGACAGATGCTGATAACGATAGGGGACAATGAAACGCCGCTGGCAAATCTCGCCAAGGCGGGTGACACTTCTCTTCCCGCTGCTTTGCTGATACTCACCATGCTTGGGGCAATCGGCGGCATGACGGCTCTGGTAGTGAAACGAAGAAAAGAAGAAGAATAATAATACTGTTCTTTTTCTATACATGAAAGTCCTGTACAAAATTAATATCTTGTCCAGTAACGTACATGAAATTGTTAAAAAGCTATTTACAATTTTTTTAAATATGATATACTTGGGCAAAAAGAATAGAAGCAGAGTAGGTCTGTGCGCGTTAAGTGCCGGTTGGACGGGGAGTTGCCAACCGGACGAAAAGTTTATCTTGCGGTGCACGGACCGCATCCCGCTGCAAACGAGTATAAATAGATTCTATTTATCTCCTTTGTGGTTCGTGAGGTATCTGCAAAGGAGGTAATTTTTTATGAAGAAATTAGCAACTTTGTTCACCGATTCCTTGTCTGAATTCAGGCATGTAACAACCATCGCCGTAGCCGGTATGTTTGGCGCAGTTGCAGTGGTGTTGGGAGCATTCACGGTACTTATCGGCAATGATCTGAAAATTGGTTTTTCCACAATTGCCAACCAGTTTGTGTACTATTTGTTTGGCCCGGCGGTAGGCTGTGCCTATGGGGCTATGATTGATGTCCTTAATTTTTTTGTGAGGCCAAACGGCAGTCCCTTTTTTCCGCCATTTACCCTGATATCAATGCTGGCCGGCATTTTGTATGGGTTTATGTATTATAAGCATCCCATCAGCTTGCCGCGGATTCTGATAGCACAATTGATTGTAACATTAATCTGCAATATATGGTTGAATACCGTATGTATATGCTTATTAAATGGAAGTGAGATGTATGGACCGATGTTCTTTGCGATACTGCCTAAGCGGGCTGTGAAAAATTTTATTATGTGGCCAATTCAATCTATTATATTTTATGCAATAGCAGCGGGATTAGAACGATCAGGTATTTTGCGGATTTTAAAGATACCGTATCACAGAAGTGTTAAGGAAGCGAATTGAAAAAATGGCGGCTGCCCGGTCTTTAAGAGGCAGCCGCCATTATGCCCTGCAATCACCGGGCTGATGGGAATTCTGGCGGGAAAAAGCAAAGCGCTTGCACAGCAAAACATTTTCTGATACCATAGAGTTTAGAATATAATCTGACAGAAAGATGATGGTAATAATTTATGAAAAAACCTCGCGGGAAAGATATTATTTACTATCTGACGATGACCGTTTTACTGGTGATATTTATCAGCAGCGCCGGTATCCTGGCAAAGAATTACATCCAGGACCGCCGCCATGGCAATGACCTGGATCAGCTGGCCGGGCTGTTTCCGGAGGTGACGGTGACGGCGGCAGCGACCACAGCCGCCACGGCAGCAGGCGGGACAGAAACAGAGCCACAGCCACAGGAAAGTGAAACCAGTATCGAGAATACCTGGATGCAGATCAGTCCGCAGGATTGGAAACTTTACTGGGATACTGTTGCCGCCGGCCGTTTTTCAACCTATCAGTCGCTAAAGAAGCAGAATGCTGATTTTGTCGGCTGGGTCCGGATTGAGGGAACGCAGCTGGACTATCCGGTGCTGCAGACCCCGAATGATCCGGATTATTACCTGCACCGGGACTTTGAGAAGAAAAGCAGCCGCTACGGGATTCCTTATATGATGGAAGGCTGCCGCCTGGAAGAACCACGGACCAATTATCTGGTGTATGGCCATCACATGCGCAATGGTTCCATGTTTGCGGCACTGCAGAATTATACCGATTACAATTATTATAAACAGCATCCATATATCCAGTTTGATACGTTGAATCAAGCCGGAAGCTATGAAATCGTGGCAGTGGTAAAGGTGGATAATGCGGGGGATCCGTCCTTTTGGCAGGAGGTTCTGTTTCCGTCCGGGGAAGCGGCATTTGACAGTGCGTGGAAGCAGTTTCAGAATAAGGCTTTTTACGATACCGGCGTATCGATAACGGCATATGATCATTTGCTGGCGCTGGTAACTTGCGAGTATACACTTAAGGATGGACGCCTGATGGTGGTGGCGCGGGAAATCATTCGGGAAATTTCAT
>Ga0153928_1000787_pt1 | contig 15005 bp, 13 predicted proteins | sample TSNJ012MetaG_FD_106656 | JGI IMG/M metagenome (GOLD analysis project Ga0153928, IMG submission 106656) | Attine ant fungus gardens microbial communities from New Jersey, USA - TSNJ012 MetaG | ecosystem: Host-associated > Fungi > Mycelium > Unclassified | place: USA: New Jersey, Wharton State... | reverse complement strand
CGATGCGCTCTGCATTGATAGCCTCGTAAAGACGGCCGATCATTGGCGTGACACCTTCGGCGTAGAATTTGTAATTGACGCCGCGGTCGATCAAACCGGCATTGCCGACGCAATTTGCGACATGAAGCATCGCGTTCGCGTTGACGAATCCGGTGTAGACCACGTTCCTGGCCGAAACGGCGGTCGGGAACAGCGGCGCAAGCCGCGGAAACACCGCGTCGATCCGGTTGCCGGGGAACGTGGCGATTTGCAGGCCACGTTTGGTCATGATCGGCTCGATGCGCGCCGGCGCGCGGCGCCATGCCGACATCGGATAGTTGTCCATCTCGGCAATGTCGACCATGGCCTTGCAGCCGGCCTGGTCGAGTGCGCGGCGTACGATCAGCGAGCCGCAGGTGTTTCCCTGCACCAACAGGATGATCTGGCCGTCGCGGAGCAAAGGCGCGAGCGATTGCGCGACCTTCTCTTGGAAATTTCCACCGGTGACGATGATGACGATGTCCGCGCCGTCAGTCGACGCCTTCAGGTCGGTCGCCGCCATGTCGAGCGGCGCAAACCCGCCATTCGGCCCCTCGACTTCGATGCCCTTGGCTTCGCGCAGGTCCTTCAGACGCGAATCGTCGATGTCGTGCAGGCGGACCTTGCAGCCGATGAGTCCGAGCATCGCGACCAGATAGACGCCCCCGATGCCCGCGCCGATAATTGCGACTGTCGGTCGCGCATTGTTGCCTGCCAATGCTGCCTCCAAGGTTTTTGATCCCCTCGCGCGCTGCACGAGTGCAGCGGTCGAGCGTCTTCTCCTCGACATCTGCACGCAAGCGAGCGCCGATCGTTACAACGGTGTCAAGTCTACTGCGGAACGCGCCATACGCTGCGCGAGCCAGCAGCCTGGTCGCGATTTGTCGACGGTCGCGAGATTCTCACTCTGGGCAGGGCGGGTCTCGTGCGCGGTAATTGCGGCTGCCGCAGGTGCCTCAACAGCGCCGCAGCCGCTTCCGAGAGGCTGTGACAACGGCTCTACGCAGATCGTATGCTCCGGATTGCTTCGCTCCGCTCGCAATGACAAAATTCCTGCGATCCGGGGGACACTATGAAACTCGCTCGTCGTCGACTGCTGCAGCTCACCGCCGGCGCGGCCGTGCTGCCGGCCGTTTCCAAGGCGGCACGGGCGCAAGCCGTCCGCCCGCTTGCCGAACGGCTGGCGGACTATGCCGATCGGCTGCGCTTCGAGGACATCGACGCTGCGACCGTCGAGCGCGCCAAGGCGCATGTGATCGACACGGTTGGATGCGGGATCGCGGCATGGGACGAGGGGCCGGTGCGCATCTGTCGTGGGCTCGCGCTCGCCGCGGACGGCAAGGCGACCGTCATCGGCACCACGCGGCGCAGCACGCCGGAGCTTGCCTCCTTCGCCAACGGCGTCGCCTTTCGCTACTACGATTTGAACGACGCCTACGTCGGCGGCCTGTCCGGTCATCCGAGCGACAATATCGCGCCGTGCCTCGCGGTTGCCGAGGCCGAGGGCGCGAGCGCGGCGGAGCTGATCACCTCGATCGTGCTCGTCTACGAAATCACCTGCCGGCTGATCGACGCCTGCGACGTGATGAGTCGCGGCTGGGACGCGCCAGTGTTCAGCCTTCCGGCCGTTGCGCTCGCCGCCGGCAAGCTGATGAAGCTTCCGCCCGAGAAGCTCGCGCAGGCGGTCAGCCTCGCGCTCAACGACCATATCCCGATGGGGCAGACGCGCGTACAGGGACTATCCGACTGGAAGGGGCTCGCCGACGCCGAAGCCGGGCGCAACGCGATCTTTGCCGCCGTGCTGGCGCGCGCCGGCATCACCGGCCCGACGCCTGTCTTTGAAGGACGCAGGGGGTTCTTTCAGTTGGTATCGGGGCCGGCCGAGGTGGACGTCGGGGCCTTCGGCGGCCGTAGCGCTGCCTTTCGCATCCACCGCTGCGGGCTCAAATCCTACCCGGCCGTCATCTACTCGCAGACCGCGATCGTCGCCGGCGTCGCGCTTGCCCAGGAGATCGGCGATCTCGATCGCATCGTTGCGATCGAAATCGCCACGACCAAGCGCGGCTTGCAGCAGACCGGCACCGACCCGGAGAAATGGACGCCCGACAACCGGGCCACCGCCGACCACAGTCTGCCCTACATTGTCGCGCGCGCCATGTTCGACGGCGACATCACCAACGAGAGCTATGCGGCGGAGAAACTTCGCGATCCGCGCATCCTCGCCTTCATGCAGAAGATCAAGGTGATCGAAGATCCCGCCTTCGCGAAGCCGCCCGGCAATGCTCCCTCGACCCGGATCACGGCGAGCCTCGCCGACGGGAAAACGGTCGCCCGGCAGGTCGACAACATGCCGAGCTTTCCCGGGCAGCCGATCGGCCGCGCCGACGTCGAGCGCAAGTTCCGCGGCAACGTCGGCAAGCGCTGGCCGCCGGAGCGCACGCAGACAATCCTCGCCGCGCTGTGGGCGCTGGAGCGGGCGCCGGATGTGCGCGGGCTGGTCGGCGAGCTTGTGCTTTCGTAGCCCGCATGGACAAGAAAATCGCAGTTCTCGGGACCGGCGCGAACGGAAGCTGCGTTGCGGCCGACCTCACCAATGCCGCGTTTGACGTCGTGCTCGTCGACCAGTGGCCGGCGCACGTCGAGGCCATGCGCGCCAACGGTCTGCATGTGACGCTGAGGCAGGGAGAAATCCATGCCAAGGTGCGGGCCCATCACCTGTGCGAGCTCGCCTCGATGCGGCGGATGTTCGATGTCGTGTTCCTGGTGACGAAGGCCTACGACACCCGCTGGCATGCCGAGCTCATCAAGCCCTATCTCAAGCCGGACGGATTCCTGGTCGGGCTGCAGAACGGGATGACGGCGAACATCATTGCCGATGTGGTCGGACCGTCGCGCACCCTCGGCTGCGTTCCCGAACTCTCGTCCAATTGCTTCGTGCCGGGCCGCGTGAAGCGAAACACGGCGCCGGACAGAACGTGGTTCGCGCTTGGGAGCTTCCACTCCTCCACCGACGGGCGCGAAGAGGACGTGGCTGCGATCCTGCGTCACGCCGGAAAGGTCGAGATCACGCCGCACATTCTCGCGGCGAAGTACATGAAGCTCGTGCTCAACTCGATGACGCTCGGCACGATCGCAATGACCGGCGGCGAGCTGTCCGACCGGCAGCCCGAGGGCATGCAGGAGCTGATGATGCGGCTCGGCTCCGAGTCGCTCAAGGTCGGCGAAGCGCTGGGCCACCCGATCGTGCCGATCTTCGGCCTCACGGCCGCGGAGATCGAAAGATCGAACAACCTGCTCATGAAGTTGGTGGACAAGCTCAATCACGACATCGGCCCCGGGCGGGGCGCCAACACGACGCTGCAGGACCATATGAAGGGGCGGCTCAGCGAGGTCGACCTGATCAACGGCCTGGTCGTCGAAGAGGGCCGCAAGCGCGCAATCCCGACCCCTGCGAACGAGACGCTCGTCGAGATCACACGCCGGATCTACCTCGGCGAGCTGAAACCCGACCCATCGAATTTGAATATCGCGCTGGAACTGCTGAACGCGAAGCTGCAGTCCGCTTTGCCGTAAGTCCGCATCGCCGGGCGCATCCATACTTTCGGCGGAGAGTGTTGCCCAAGCGTTCGCCTAAATGTCCCGTTTCGATCCGACGCCGGCGTTTGCGCGCGCGACATTGCATGTCGCCGTGATTGTGAAACTGCGCGAAGTCGGCAATACAGCTCTGATCGTCGCGCCCGGATTTGCGGCGGTTCTTAACGATCTCCGCGTCGCAATCGCATCATGAAGCGCGAGCGTGCACCTGCGTTACTTCTGTTTCCCCGCGGGCGCAGTCGCTGCGCAGCGGTGGCGCGCCACGAGACTCTCGAAAGAGGGGCCGGTCGAGATTTGTTCGGCGTTGTCCGCGCGAATGATGAGGTTCGCGATCGCTTTCTTCTGCGCCTGCGCGCCCGAGCCGGTGCAGCTCATGCGGGCCGAGTAGATGGCGCCTCCGCGCCCGGGGATTTCCGTCACGTAGACGATCGCGCAGGTTCCCGACGGGCCGGCATAGGCCTTGGCCGAGAGCGCGATCGCCGACGTATCACCGTCCTTGCAGGCGTGATCGCCGGGCGCCCACGTTCCCCAGAAGGCCTCCGGCACCGCATCGCGCCGAATCTCGCGCGCGGCGGCGGCCTGGAGCGGCAATGCGACGATCAGTGCCACGAGGAGCGTGCTGCGCATGGCCTTCCCCCACATATCCCTTGTCATGGCTCGGCCCCCGGGCTCGCCCGATGCTACCGTGTCACGCCGTGGCTCATCGGCCAACTGAACGCGTCCGACGCGTCATGCCCTGCGCCGGCAGGGGATCCGTAACCCGGCCGCGGCCGTGGTGATCGAATAACTCAGTTCACTTGTCGAGCCAGAACGTGTCGAAGCGGACGACGTCGTAGATGCCGAAGTAATCGTACGGATTGTGCCCCTTCACGTAGTTCCACCAAACGTCATTGATCTGCTCCCACGCCACCGGCAGCACGGGCGGGTCCGCCTCCATGATGGCCTCCGCCTGACGTATCAGGGCCGCCCGCTTGGCGGGCTCGACCTCGCCGTCGATCTGCGGCAGCAGCGCGTCGAACTTCTCATTGTGCCAGAATGAGTAGTTCTGCGGCCCGCCGCTGCGGTACCAGGCATTGAAATAATCCGACGGATCGAGCAGCGTCGACACGACCGCACCGATCGCGAGGTCGAAGTGGCCGTTTGCCGTATCGTCGAACCACACCGACTCCACCACGGTGCGCAGGTTGCATTCGACCTTGAGCCCCTCGCCGAGCATCGCCTGGATCGCCTGCGCCCATAGTTTGAAGCTGGCGACGTCACGGACCAGGAAATCCAGCCCCTTGATGCCGTCGCCGTGACCTGCGGCAGCGAGCAGGGCCTGCGCCTCCTTGAGCGCGGCCGCCGAATCTTCCTGATAGCCGACGCGTTTGGCGAGCTCCGCCGGCGGCGTGGCGAAGTCGGAGAAAGGATAAATGAAGCCGCCGACGCGCATCGGCGTGACGTCCTTGACGACGTCGATGAGCACCGGCCGGTCGAACGCGAGATGCAGGGCGCGGCGTACCCGCGGATCATCGAGCGGTTTTTTCCTGTTGTTGACCCAGGTGCCCTGAATGACGCTCTGATTGAATGCCGTGGTGGACATGCCCGGCGTCGCCTTCGCCTTGCGCGAGGTCACCGGGTCGACGATGCGGCCGTAGTCGACGCGGTTGGCCAGGATGGCGGAACCCAGCTCCGGCGAAAACGGGATGAGGCTGTAAAACTGAATGCCGTCGAGATAGGGCAGGCCCTTGTTCCAGTAGTTCGGGTTCTTTTCCATGACCCAGGTCTCGTTCTCGACGTACTTGACGCTGCGAAACGGACCGGTGCCGGGAATGTTCAACACTTTGCGGAGATTGTAGTTGTTGTCCTCCAGCGTTTTCTTGCGCACGATGACGTTCCAGCCGCTGGCGATAGCCGCCATCATGAAGCTCGAGGCGCGCGGTTCGGACAGCTTGAACTGGACGGTGTACTTGTCGGGCGCCGCGATCTCGCCGACGGCCCTGAACAAGACGCTGCGCGGGATGCTGATGCCCTGCGGCGGCTTGGCGATACGGTCGAACGTCGCCTTCACGTCGTCGGCGGTCAGCTCCGCGCCGTCGTGAAACTCCACCCCTTTGCGCAGGAAGAATGTGTAAGTCTTGGCGTCCTTGGATATCTCCCAACTGTGCGCGAGATCCGGGATGATGGTCTTGCCGCTGTCGCGCGGATCGTGCCGGATCAGATTGTCGAACATGCAGCCCTGCGCACCGAGACTGTTGATCGTGCCGGACTGATGCACATCGAAGTGCGGCGGACGCATCGTAATGCCGTAGCGCAAGGTCCCGCCGCGCTTGGGGCTGGGCTCAGGCGCCGCGAGCTGGAACTTCGAACCGTCGAACGCGTCCGGGATCGCGGCGAGCGCGCGGTAGGGAAACAGACTTGCGGCCATGGCGGCGCCGGCCCGGAGCACGCCGCGGCGGGTCCAGCGCGGCTCGACGATATGCTGATTGTCCATGTTGCCTCCCTCCGGCCTTTGTCTTTATTTTGTTGAGCGGCGTGCGGCCGCCACAAACGATAACATAAGGCGACCCGGGGAGCCATCGCTTGAATCGCGCTGACGCTGCGGATGGTGCCCGGCATGCGGCGTTCGCCGGCGCGCGGCCGGTTCTGGAGGTCGACAGCCTGCAGACGTACTTCTACGCGCCCGACGGAATTGTCCGCGCGGTCGACGGCGTGTCCTACGCGGTGCGCAGCGGCGAGACGCTCGGCGTGGTCGGCGAGTCGGGGTGCGGCAAGAGCGTGACCGCACTCTCCATCCTGCGCCTGGTCGCGAGCCCGCCGGGGCGCATTGTCGGCGGCGCCATACGCCTGGAGGGAACGAACCTGCTCGATCTCAGCGAAGCCGAGATGGAGCGGATTCGCGGCAACGACATCTCGATGATCTTCCAGGAGCCGATGACGTCGCTCAACCCGCTGCTCACGGTGGGGCGGCAGATCAGCGAAGCCATTATGCTCCACCAGGGCTTGTCGCGACGCGACGCCATGCACGAAACGGTCGAGACGCTGCGGCGCGTCCGCATCCCGGAGCCGGAGCAGCGCACTCGCGCCTACCCGCACCAGCTCTCGGGCGGGATGCGTCAGCGCGTCATGATCGCCATGGCCCTCTCGTGCAATCCGAAAGTGTTGATCGCCGACGAACCCACGACCGCTCTCGACGTGACGATCCAGGCGCAGATTCTCGATCTCATGCGCGAACTGCAGGAAACCCTCGGCACCGCCATCATCCTGATCACGCATGACATGGGGGTGGTTGCCGAGACGGCCGATCGTGTCGTGGTGATGTATGCGGGCCGCAAGGTGGAAGAGGCGGCGGTCGACGATTTATTCGACCGTCCGGGTCACCCGTATACGCGGGGGCTGCTCGGCTCGATCCCCGACATCGAGGCCGCGGCGCGCCGCCATCCGCGGCGCACCCGCCTGACCGAGATCAAAGGCATGGTTCCGTCGCTCTCGCGCCTGCCGCAAGGCTGCAGCTTCGCGCCGCGCTGCGCGCTCGCCACGGACGAATGTCATGCCGCATACCCGCCGCTGCGGCAGCACCGGCCCGGCCACCTTGTCGCCTGCTGGCACGCCGAGCGCCTGCTCGGAGACGCGCCGTGAGCCCGCTGCTCGAAGTCCGGCAGCTCAAGAAGCATTTCCCGATTCACAAGGGCGTTTTTTCGCGCGTCTCCGGCTACGTCCATGCGGTCGACGGCGTATCGTTCCAAATCGAGCGCGGGGAGACGCTGGGGCTCGTCGGTGAAAGCGGCTGCGGCAAGTCGACGGTCGGCCGCACCCTGCTCAAGCTGCTGGAGCCGACCGCCGGCAGGATCATCGTGGACGGTGAGGACATCACCGACCTCGGCTCGACGCGGATGTTTCCATACCGCCGCAAGATGCAGATGATCCACCAGGACCCCTATGCGTCGCTCAATCCGCGCATGACGGCCGGCGACATCGTCGGCGAGCCGCTCATCATCCACGCGGCCGCGGGCCGCCGCGAACGCCACGAGCGCGTTGCCGCGCTGTTCGAGCGCGTCGGCCTGCGGCAGGAGCTGATGACGTCCTATCCGCACGAGTTCTCCGGCGGCCAGCGCCAGCGCATCGGCATTGCGCGCGCCTTGGGGCTGGAGCCGGAGCTGATCATCGGCGACGAGCCGGTCTCGGCATTGGACGTTTCGATCCAGGCACAGATCATCAATCTGTTGATGAATTTGCAGGACGAGTACCGCCTCTCGTACCTGTTCGTCGCCCATGATCTCGCGGTGGTCGAGCACATCAGCCATCGGGTTGCGGTGATGTATCTCGGGCGCCTCGTCGAGATTGCGGCGAAGACGAGCCTGTTCGAGATGCCGCTGCATCCCTATACGCGGGCGCTGCTGTCCGCCGTGCCGGTGGCGAAGGCGCGCGCGCGCGGCCGCAAGCGCATGATCCTCGCCGGCGACGTGCCGAGCCCGATCAAGCCGCCGTCCGGCTGCCACTTCCACACGCGCTGCCCGCTGGCGATGAGCCGCTGCCGCCACGAGGAACCGGCGTTGCGCGAAGTGCAGCCGGGTCACTGGGCCGCCTGCCATCTGCATGATCGGTAATCGGTAATCAGTGATCGGAACGACGCGCCGGAGACGCCACTGGCAGCTGGATTACCGGTCACGGATTACTGTTGACTGATCCGCGCAGGCGCGGATCGAGGACGTCGCGAATGCCGTCGCCGAGGAGATTGAACGCGAGCACCGTCAGGGTGATCGCCGCTCCCGGGAACAGCACGAGCCACCACGGCGGCACCAATCCGGCGTTGAGCGAATCCGCCAGCATGTTGCCCCAGGTCGGCGTCGGCGGCGGGATGCCGACGCCGAGGAAGCCCAGGGACGCTTCGATGATGATCGCCACGCCGAGGTGGGTCGTCGCCAGGATCAAATAGGGCGCAACGCATTGGGGCAGGATGTGCTGTGCCATGATGCGCAGATGCGAGGCGCCAAGGCCGCGCGCCGCCTCGACAAAGGCCATTTCCTTGGTCGAGAGCACGACGGCACGGATGACGCGCCCGCCGAACGGGATGCGCGTAATCGCAATGGCGACGATGACGGTTCCCATGCCGGCCCCGAGCGCCATGGCGATGGCCATCGCCAGGATGAGATCGGGGAAGGATTGCAGGAATTCGATGAGGCGTTGACTGGCGAGGTCAAATCGTCCGCCGAAATAGCCGCAGGCGAGGCCCCACAGGGCGCCCAGCGTAGTCCCCAGGACGACTGCGCCGATCGCGACCGTGAGCGATGCGCGGCTGCCATGGATGACGCGGCTCAGCGTATCGCGGCCGATCTGGTCGCTGCCGAAATAGTGGCGCGCCGACGGCGGTTTGGTCATCGCGCGGAAATCGGACTTCAACGGATCGTACGGCGCAACCGCCGGCGCGGCGAGCGCCACGGCGATGATGGCGGCGGCAATGCACGCCCAGAAGGCGGACATGGGCGAGCGGCGCGCAAACCGCCACAGCCCGCGCGCCGCGCGCCGCACCAGCGACGGCTCGGTGCCGCGTCTCTCCTGCGCTCGCTCGAACGCGGTATCGTGGGTCGCGGTCGTCATCCGTAGCGGATCCTCGGGTCGAGCCAGGCGGAAACCATATCGACCAGGATGTTGAGCACGACGAACACGATCGCATAGAGGAACACGAGGTTCTGCATCACGAACACGTCGCGCTCGCTCACCGCGATTGCCATGGCATAGCCGAGGCCGGGCGTGCCGAAGGCGCGCTCCACCGGAATCGAGCCCGCCAGCACGAAGCCGAGCAGGATGCCCGACAGCGTCACCACGGGCAGCAGCGCATTGGGCAGGGCGTGCAACGCTACAACGACCCGGCGGTTGAGCCCTTTGGCGCGCGCCGTGCGAATGTAGTCCTCGCGGATCACCTCCAGCAGGCTGGAGCGCGCCATGCGCGCGATATAGGCGGCCTGCCCGAGCCCCAGCACGATCGCCGGTCCGATGACGATCTGCAGGTTGGCCCACGGATCGGCGAACAACGACACGCTGGCGAGCGGCGCGCGATAGCCGAATACGAAAAGCAAACCCAGCACGATCAACATGCCGAGCCAGAAACCGGGCACCGCAAGGAACAGGATGCTGAGAAACCGCGCGACATTGTCGCCCCAGCTGTTGGGGCGCAAGACGCTGATCACCGCCACCGGGATGCCGACGATCCATGAGAGCACGACCGAGATCAACGCAATCTCTGCGGTCAACGGCCCGCGGCGCGCGATCATCTCGGCGACGCTCTCGGCGCGGAAGAACGAATGTCCGAGCTTGCCGCGGATGATGTCGTACACCCAATGGACGTATTGCACCGGCAGCGGGTCGCTCAGCCCCAGGTCGGCCATGTATCGCGCGCGTTCGGCGTCACTGAGCTTGGTAAAGCCCTCGCTGCCGAAGATTGCGACGAGCGGATCGCCCGGCAGGACGCGCAGCACGACGAACACGACAACGGAGACGCCGATCACGGTCAGCGCTCCGAAGGCGAACCGACGCAGGAGGTAGCTGTACATGCCTGATCGAGCCGCGGTCTGTCATGGGAACGACGGGGCGTCCGGTCCGGATAGCCGAGGGCCGAAAATCGCCGATGTCAAGGGCGGCGATACCCCCGAACCGATCGAGCACCACCCACTCCCGTCGCCTAAACATCAGCGCGATGCATCATGGGAATGAACGGAATCGATCAATTGATCGATGCCGGCAGGTTTCCTGATGCTATTCGGGCCGAAATCGCGCGCGTTAGCGCGCTCACAGGGAGTTGACCCGCCGTTATTGCGTCCCTCTTTAAACGAGCCCCGCTGCTCGCATATGAAGCCGTCACTTGCGTCGCCGCAGCCAGGACGATTCCGCGAAAAGTCATCGCTCTTTAAGTGAAAACCCTCACACACGCGGAGCGAAGCCTGCCTTATCTCCGCTGCTCGCGATGCTCCGTCCGCGAGCGTGCGCCAATCCTTAAATGCGAGAATGACCGATGCCGCGCCTGCCTTCGTTGGATACGCTTCGTGTCTTCGCGGTCGCGGCGCGGCATCTGAGTTTCACCAAGGCCGCGAACGAACTGCATTTGACGCAAAGCGCGATCAGCCATCGCATACGCGCGCTCGAGGACGAGCTTGGCGTGGTTCTGTTCAACCGGCTCACCCGCCGGCTCGAGCTCACGCGCGCCGGGCAGGCGCTGGCGCAGCGGGTCGAGCGCGCGGTGGGCGACATCGCCCGTGCCGTCACCGATCTCGATGAGGCGAGCGACGAGCGGCGCCTGTCGGTCACCATGTTGCCGTCGGTGGCGTCACGCTGGCTCGTTCCGCGCTTGCCGCGATTCCATGCGCGCAACCCGGACATCGAGTTGCAAGTGATCGCGGATGCGAGCTTGCTCGACCTGCGCTCGGCGGGAATCGACCTCGCGCTCCGCTTCGGTCGGGGCGGCTATTCCGGCTACGCGGCGACCATGCTGATGCCCGACAGCGTCTTTCCCGTGTGCAGTCCGCGCCTGATCGCAAAGCGTGGGCCGCTCACGTCGATCGAGGCGCTGCTCGACTTGCCGCTGCTGCACGATTCCTCGACCGAGGGTGACGGCAGCGGTTCGGATTGGCGCAGCTGGCTCAATCATCTCGGGCGTGGCGACCTGGACTGGCACAATGGCCAGCGTTTCAGCGAAGCCGGCCTGCTGATCGAAGCGACGGTGCTTGGTCTCGGCGTGGCGCTGGGCCGTGCCAGCCTGGTGTCGGCTCTCGTCGCGAACGGAACCTTGGCCTGCCCGCTCCCGCTGAGCGCGCCGACCGCGTTTTCCTATTATCTGCTGGCGCTGCCCGAAGCGGCCGCGCTGCCGAAGATCGTCCGCTTGCGCGAGTGGTTGCAGGCGGAGGCGGCGGCCACCATCGCCAACGCGGAGTTCTCCGGTCTGCAAATGGACGATGCCGGCCGCTCCGTCGTGCGTTGGCCGAAAGCGTTTCTTCCAGCCGCCGAATAGCAATGCAAAAACAGCGGCGGCCGAGTTTTCCATCGGCCGCCGCTGTGAATGAAATCGGCGCGTGATCAAAACTCGCGTTACTCCGGTATCTGCTGCCCCGAGCCGCCGAACTCGGCGGGAAAGTCCTTGAGCTTCGGCAGACCGTCGCGCATCGGCAGCACCGTCTCGGCGTAGTTGATGTGGACGCCCGGGCGGAAATCGAGCCCCGGCAAGGTCGCGGCGTAGACGTCGATCAGTCCGATGCTCGGGTGTGTGACCATCAGGTGGCCACTGCATTTGGTGCAGTAATGGCGCCGGCTGAACGGCGTTTTCTGCGACACGCCCACGTGCTCGGCGCCGCCGGTGATGCGCACCGCATCGGATTTCCACAGCGTGAAGGCATTGACCGGCGCCCCCGACCACGAGCGGCACGACCGGCAATGACAATATCCCATGCCTTCGGGGTCGCCCGAGGCCTCGACATGAACGGCCCCGCAGAAGCATTCGCCTTGGTACGCCATCATTGGATTCACTCCGCGTTCGAATGAGCCAGGCATCTACCGGCGAAACACCTCGTTCACAAAGGACGATTCCTCATGCCGCCGGCGAAATTAAGTCGCGCATGCGCGCTGTCCGCGGATGCACAAACGCCGTTCATGCGCGGCATGACGAACGATCGTTTGTCATTTCATCCCGCGCGCGCGATGAGGGCGGCCGTAACGGATCATTTTCGGAGGATTTCATCATGGCCGGGATCTTTTCTCTTCTCTATGGCGGGATCGCCTATTCCGTCTTCACGGCATCGTTCCTTTATCTCGTCGCCTTCGTGGGAAACCTGCCGGTGCCGAAAACAATCGACAGCGGCGAGGCCGGGCCGCTTGGCGCGGCCCTGATCGTCGATCTGCTGCTGGTCGGCCTTTTCGCCGTTCAGCACAGCGTCATGGCCCGGCCGTGGTTCAAGCAATGGTGGACGCGGATGGTGCCGAAGCCGATCGAGCGCTCGACCTATGTGCTGCTCTCGAGCCTCGTGCTGGTCGTTCTCTGCTGGCAATGGCGGCCGATATCCGCGCCGATCTGGTCGGTGACGAATACGACCGGCAGCGCGCTCCTAGTGGCAATCTTCTGGTCCGGCTGGGTGCTCGCGTTCACGAGCACGTTCCTGATCAATCACTTCGAGCTGTTCGGGCTGCATCAGGTCTATGCCCGCCTGCGCGAACGCGCGCTGCCGCCGGCGGCATTCAGGACGCCGTTGTTTTACCGGTGGATGCGGCACCCGCTCTATCTCGGCTTCGTCATCTCCTTCTGGGCGACGCCGTCGATGTCCGCGGGTCATCTGCTGTTTGCCGCGGTGATGACCGGTTACATCCTGATTGCAATCCAGTTCGAGGAACGCGACCTGACCGGTTTGTTCGGCGATCAGTACCGTCGCTACCGCGAGCAGGTTTCGATGCTGTTCCCGTGGCCGGCCGCTACCGCCGCCGCCGCGCGGCGGGTGCAGCCGCGGCAGCGTTGAGCACGCCGGCACGACGGAAGAGGCAAACCATGTCGTACGCATACGCGAACAAAGTGGATTTCATCGAGGCCGGCGACGGACCATTGGTGGTGCTCGTCCACGCGAGCATGGGGGGCGCGCGCCAATGGTCGAGCCTCATGGGCGACCTCGACGATCGCTTCCGCGTGAGGGCGGTCAATCTGTTCGGCTATGGCGGCACGCCGGCCTGGTCGCGTGCGCAACCGCCGAGGCTCGGCGACTTCGCGGCGCTCGTCGCCGATGCTGTTCCCGCGACGGAGCGCAAGCTGCACCTCGTCGGTCACTCCTTCGGGGGCGCCGTGGCGATGCACGCCGCGGCGCGCCAGTTGCGCGGGCGGGTCGAGCGCCTCGTGCTCATCGAGCCGAGCCTGTTCTGCCTGCTGGAACAAACGGGCCGGCGCGCAGCGTTTCGCGAAATCTCGTCGCTCGCGCGCGTCACGAGGGAATGCATGGCCGCGGGCGCCGTGCATGAGGCGGCCGAGCTATTCATCGATTATTGGAGCGGACCCGGCAGCTGGGCGGAATTGCCCGAAGGCAAAAAGGCCGCCTTGATCGAGTTGATTCCGCGCCTCGCCCCTGAATGGGACGTCGTCCTCTCCGGCACGACGAGCGCGGCCGAATGGGTCGCGCTGCTGCCCCACCGTACCCTGCTGATATTGTCCGCCCAGGCACGGCGCCCCTCGCACGGAATCGTGCAGGCCCTGTGGCGGCACGCGGGGCCGGATTGGGAGCTCACAAACATTCCGCAGGCGGGACATATGGCGCCGCTGACGCACCCGCACGTCGTCGATCCGGTCGTCAGGGGTTTCCTGACCGACGTGCCCATCGTTCCGGCGTGGTCGAAGCGGACGGAGCGAATCGCGGACAGGATTTATGTATGACGCACGGCATCATCGCGCCCAGTGAAAGCGGGCGAGCCACTTTTTCTGATCGAACAAATGAAAAAGAAGAGAGACAACCGTCATGAGCACCAAAGTTTCTGTTCCCATCACTGCGTCGCAGGCTCCGATAAATCGGGCCTCGGCCCATCGCGACAAGGCGTTTTCGGACTCCCGTGGGATGTTGATCCGCACGAAAGTGATCATTGCGGCCATCGCTCTTTTGTTCGCCCTGCTCTACGCCATAGGCGTAACGCTGATGATCGACGCGACCGAGACGCCGAGCACGTACACGACATTCCTGCGGGGGGCCGATTGAGCGGCCGCCGTTGGTCTCCGCTCAATCCAAATCCAAATCCTTGCTCCGGTCCTCGACGTGGCGCACCGGAGTCTCCGGGGTAAGGCCGCCGCGCCGGCGCGCGAAAGTTTCCGTCCCCGTCGTCTCCCACTCGCCGGCGACGGCGCGGCGCGCATACTCGTCCCACACGGCGTCCCAATCGCCCAGTTCGTAGCCGTGCCAGGGCGGTTGCGGGGCGAGACGCGGCAGGCCGAGTTCCTCCCAGATGGTGCGGGCGCGCTCCATGAACGCTCGCGTCGGCAACGCGAGCGGCGGCATCGGGTGCTTGAGCGTCGCGTCGATCAGCATGGTGGAGTCGGTCGCGGCCGCGTCGGACTTCGGCCCGTGGCCGAGCGAGCGGTAAGGCGCGATGTGGACGTCCTCGTCCGGGTTTGCTCGATAGGCGAGGGACCACAACACGCCGTGCACGTTCTCCGGATCGATGTCTTCGCTCACCGCCACGACCACCTTGCCGCAATCGGCGCGCAGGTTGGCGGCGCCGTTAAGCGCGCGCCATACCTCGGTGCGCGGCGTGCCGGCGGCGAACTGCAGGAACATCACCTTGCGCAAATTGGTGAGCGGCTCGTGCATGTGCACGCGGCGGATGCCGCGCACGTCGAGCTGATCGCGCAGATGGGCAAGGAACAGCGGCTCGTACGCCACCTTCTTCATCACGCTCGATTCGCT
>Ga0153928_1000783_pt1 | contig 15058 bp, 14 predicted proteins | sample TSNJ012MetaG_FD_106656 | JGI IMG/M metagenome (GOLD analysis project Ga0153928, IMG submission 106656) | Attine ant fungus gardens microbial communities from New Jersey, USA - TSNJ012 MetaG | ecosystem: Host-associated > Fungi > Mycelium > Unclassified | place: USA: New Jersey, Wharton State... | reverse complement strand
CCTTAAGAATCCAGTATTCCTTGGCAAACGCTGTTGGCGCGGTGGTGCGGGGTGCGCCGTCGGCGGGCTGCCGCCCGGCGCTGCGCTGCGTGTCGCTTTTACAAAGCAGCTCCCGGAATGGGGTTTTTGGGCCCCATGGAGGGAGCGGACGGTTTGATTTGGGTTTGTGGGTATGCAGTGTGTTACATCCTTGCTGATTTATGGGTTCTTAGGGCCATTATGGCCCTAAGCGGGTTCGGGCGGAGCCCGGCCGCCGGAGGCAGGGCTAATGCCAAGATCAGCGCCAAGCCATTGGCAACGTCCCGGCCAACCGGGGCAAGGCTGGGCAAACAGGATAGTCAAGGTAAGTTCCGAATAGTGTTTTTAAGTGGATTCGCAGAAACTGGTTTGGAGGATGTATAAAATTATGGCGCCACGCAAAAAAACGACCGCAAAATCAAAAGGCAAGGGGAAAACCACCAAGACCAACCTTCAAGCCCAAAAGCAGATGTGGGCGGTGGTGCTCTTTGCGCTGGGTATTTTGCTGGGAGCCCTCACGCTGGTGGAGGGGGACAGGCTTTGGAAGGGCATACACGACCGGCTTTTCGGCTTGTTTGGCTGGAGCGCCTACTTCCTTGCTCCCCTTATGATTTACATAGCGGTGGTGGCGGCCATGGACAAGCCCCTCAGCTCTATCAAGGCCAAGCTGTGGCAGATGGGGGTGCTTATATTCATGATTTCGGGCGCCATCCAGATTTTTAGCGGCAGATTGCCCGAGACAGGCAACGTCATCGAGAATATTCTGGCCCTCTATGACAGCGGCATCGAGCTGGACAGCGGCGGCGTGGCGGGAGCCCTGTTTGCCCTGCCCCTCATCGGCCTGTTCGGTACCGGCGGGGCGTCCATTATCATCCTGCTGGCTATCTTTGTATTTGTGATGCTGATTACCGGCTCCACCCTCATCAGCCTCTATCATTACCTCACCCGCCCGGTGAAGGGGCTGGAATCCGCCTACGCGGCCCATATGGAGGATCGGATGACCAGCCAGGCCGCCCAGCAGCGGGAGGAAAAAGCCAAGCCCCCCGCCAAGCCCCGCTTTGATATTGATGTGGACATCAGCGCCGATAATGAGCCTCCTATGCCCGCGCACCCGGTGCGCAGCCCCAAGCCCAGCCAGGATATTCCCGCGGCGGAGGAAAAGGAAAGCCCGGTGGAGTATATTTCCGCCGCGGAATTTGCCCGGCCCGGCCCGGAGGAGCCGGAGCCCCTTCCCCAGCCTGATCCGGTTCCCCTCCACCCCCTGGAGGAGGAGATCGTCAAGGCCCAGGAAACGGCGGGGGACGACGACATTGCGGGGATTATCGACCGGTGCGTATCCGAAGCGCCGCCGGTGGCGGATGATCTGACGATGGAGGAGAAGGGAGAGGGCGGGAATCCCCAGACCATCCCCCTCTATGAGCTTCCGCCTCCGGCAGCGGTTCCCGCCCAATACCGCAAGCCTCCCGTTTCCCTGCTGAAAACAACCCGCACAGTCTCCGGCGAGGTCATCGGGGACGAGCTGAAAAATAACGCACAAACGCTGGTGGATACCCTGAAAAGCTTCGGGGTGCAGACCCGGATCACGGATATTTGCAGGGGCCCGGCGGTTACCCGCTACGAGCTGCAACCCTCCGCCGGTGTGAAAATCAGCAAGATCACCGGCCTTGCCGACGACATCGCCCTCAATCTGGCGTCGGCGGGGATCCGCATAGAAGCGCCTATCCCCAACAAGGCGGCGGTGGGCATCGAGGTGCCCAATAAAAACGTAAGCATGGTGAGCATCCGGGAGCTGGTGGAATCACCGGACTTCCAGAACGCCGACTCGAAGCTCACCGTGGCCCTGGGCAAGGATATCGCGGGCAATATCATCCTGGCGGATATCGGAAAAATGCCCCATGTGCTCATCGCCGGAGCCACCGGCTCGGGAAAATCCGTCTGCATCAACTCCATCATCATCAGCCTGCTTTACCGGGCCACCCCCGACGAGGTAAAGCTGCTGATGATCGACCCCAAGGTGGTGGAGCTGGGGGTTTACAACGCGGTTCCCCACCTGCTGGTGCCGGTGGTTACCGACCCCAAAAAGGCCGCCGGAGCCCTGGGCTGGGCGGTTACCGAGATGCTCAACCGGTACAAGGCCTTTGCCGAGCGGGGCGTCCGCGATCTCACCGGCTACAACCGGCTGGCGGAGGATCAGGACGAGCTGGCCCCCATGCCCCGCATCGTCATCATTATCGACGAGCTGGCCGATCTTATGATGGCGGCCCCCGGCGATGTGGAGGACTCCATCTGCCGTCTGGCGCAGATGGCCCGCGCCGCCGGCATGCATTTGGTAATCGCCACCCAGCGGCCCTCGGTGGACGTTATCACCGGCGTCATCAAGGCCAATATTCCCTCCCGCATCGCCTTTGCCGTCTCCTCCATGGTGGACAGCCGCACCATACTGGACATGGGCGGAGCCGAAAAGCTGCTGGGACGGGGCGATATGCTCTTTTATCCCGTAGGCTCCAGCAAGCCCCAGCGGGTTCAGGGCTGCTTTGTCACCGACGCCGAGGTGGAGTCGGTGGTGGGCTATATCAAGGAGGGCGAAACCATGGTCTATGACGAACAGATCGTGGCGGAAATCGACCGCCATGCCGTGGCGGAGAAGCCGGGCAAGGGCGGCGGCGCGGGTAACGGCGGCGACGATACCGACGATATGCTGCCCCAGGCCATTGAATGCGTGGTGGAGGCGGGACAAGCCTCCACCTCCCAGCTCCAGCGCCGCCTGAAGCTGGGCTATGCCCGGGCCGCCCGCATCATCGACCAACTGGAGGAAAAGGGCGTTGTGGGGCCCTTCGAGGGCTCCAAGCCCCGGCAGGTGCTCATCTCCAAGGAGCGCTGGATGGAGATGAAGCTTTCCGGCGCGGAGGACGCTCTGCTGGAAAACTCCGGCGTCCCAGAGGAGGCCCCCTTTTAACATTATCCCTAAAAGGAGTTGTAGCAGATCATGAAGCAGACAGAGGGTTCCATTCAGCCCAGGGGATCGGCGTTGATTCCGTTTCTGGTGTTTATCGCGGTTTATTTGGGCACGGCAATCGCGCTGCATCTGCAGGGAGTGGAGATGGCGTTTTACCAGATGCCTGCTCCGGTCGCCGTCCTGGCGGGCATCCTTGCGGCCTTTGTTATGTTCAGCGGCACGCTGGATGACAAGTTCAACCAGTTCACAAGGGGCTGCGGCGACAGCAATATCATTACCATGTGCTGCATCTATCTGCTGGCGGGAGCCTTTGCCGCCGTGGCCAGGGCCATGGGCGGGGTTGAGTCGACGGCCAATTTGGGGCTTTCGGTGATTCCCCCCCAGTATATCACGGCGGGTCTGTTTCTGATTGCCATGTTTCTTTCGCTGGCCACCGGAACATCGGTGGGTACAATCGGGGCCATCGGCCCCATCGCCGTTGAGGTGGCGGCAAAGGCAAACCTAAGCATGGCGGTCGTCATGGGGGCCATCGTAGGCGGAGCCATGTTTGGCGACAACCTGTCCATGATATCCGACACCACCATCGCGGCGGTAAAGACCCAGGGTGTTGGAATGCGGGATAAATTCAGGGTGAACTTTTTTATCGCGCTTCCGGCTGCTGTGGTTACCTTTATTATTCTGCTGTTCACAAGCCGCCCCGAGGGGGTTGCGCCCCTTGGCGACCTGAGCTACAGCGCAGTTAAAATCCTACCCTATATCCTGGTGCTGTCGCTGTCTTTGGCGGGGCTGAATGTATTTGTAACCTTAACCACGGGCATCCTGTCCGCAATGCTGGTGGGCATGGCTACGGGCCAGCTCACCCTTATGACCGGCGTGCAGAATATCTATGCCGGTTTTACCGACATGTTTGAAATATTCCTGCTGGCTATGCTTACCGGAGGACTTTCCCGGATGGTCACGGTAAACGGCGGCATCGAATGGGCGCTGCAAAAAATCCAGACGCTTATCAAAAGCAACCGGGGCGCGGAGCTGGGCATTGCCGCGCTGGTTTCGCTGGCGGACATTGCCACAGCCAATAACACGGTGGCCATCGTCATTTCAGGGCCGGTGGCAAAAAAAATATCCACCAAATACAAGGTGGATCCCCGCCGCAGCGCCTCACTGCTGGACTCCTGGTCCTGTGTGTTTCAGGGCGTCATCCCATACGGCGCGCAGACCCTCATTGCCTGCAGCCTGACGGCGGGGGCCATCAGCCCCTTCAACCTTCTGCCCTGCCTGTGGTACCCATATCTGCTGGGGGTATTCGCGCTGATATCTATCTTTGTACCCTTTGCCAATGGCTATATCAGGAAAAATCCCTGGGACTGGGAAAAGGAGGAACGGCTCCTGGCGGGGCAAGGATCCGGCGCGCATATGGAATAGCGGGTAAAAACTGATATTACCTTTCAGATGCTATTGTTTCAGACGCTTCTACAGTTGAGACATCATTCTGCGCCTGGGCGGAGTCTGTATCATCTGATGATGTAACGGCGCTCAAGGTGCTGCTCCGTTTTTGGCAGAGATTGCGGCGCGCCGCGATTGTGCTCAGGGTATCCCCCAGCTGCGTAAACGCGGCTCCCAGTAATTCCACCGTATCATTATCAAAGCGGTTGGCAATCGCGTTGGCAATCGCCGTAATGCTCATTGTAAACTCACATGAATTCATTGCTGTTTCACCTCGGTACAATATATGCGAAAAAGCGTCCCCGGGATAACGCACGGTTTTCGATGACAGGGCAGCCCTGCAGCGCTATATTGAGGTGAAGCAAGGTTACAGGCGGCAGGGCGCAGCCCCGCAACAACAGGAATCGAGGAAAAAAGTGAAGGAAAACACCGGATATACACCGGGCAGCGGCGCGTTCCTGCCCTTAAGCTGGGAGGACGCGGAGGCCCGGGGCTGGGATGGGCTGGATTTTGTCTGCGTCACCGGGGACAGTTATGTAGACCACCCGTCCTTTGGCGTTGCCATCATCTCCAGGGTGCTGGAGGCGATGGGGTTCCGGGTGGGGATTCTGGCCCAGCCGGACGTGGCGTCTGACCGGGATTTCACCCGCTATGGCCGCCCCAGGCTGGGCTTTTTTGTCACCAGCGGCAACATCGACTCCATGGTTGCCCATTACACGGCGGCGGGGCGCAAGCGGTCGGACGACGCGTACACGGCGGGAAACAGGGCGGGCAGGCGGCCTGACCGGGCGGTTATCGTGTACAGCCGCCGTCTCAAGGCGATTTATCCCCATTGCCCGGTGATAATCGGCGGGCTGGAGGCGTCCTTCCGCCGGTTTGCCCACTACGACTACTGGCAGGACGGGGTGCGCCCCTCCATCCTGGCGGACAGCGGGGCGGATCTTCTCAGCTATGGCATGGGGGAGCTGCAAACCCGGGAGATCGCCCGCCGCCTGGCGGCGGGCGAAAAGGCGGAGGCGCTGCGGGATATCCGGGGCACCTGCTGGATGGCGGGCCCCGGCGAGATTCCCCGGCAGGGGGTATCCTGCGCGTCCTTCCAGAAGGTGCGGGACGATAAAGCGCTCTACGCCAAGGCGTACCGGCTTCAGGCGGAGAACCAGGATCATATCACCGGGAAAACGGTGATTCAGAAGCAGGGGGATAACTACCTCATTCAAAACCCGCCCATGCGCCCCCTCACCCGGGAGGAGTTGGATCAGGTGTTCGCCCTCCCCTTCGCCCGGATGTACCATCCCTCCTACGAGGCGCTGGGCGGGGTGAAGGCCATTGAGGAGGTGGAGTTTTCCATTATGCACAACCGGGGCTGCTTCGGAGGGTGCAGCTTCTGCTCCATCGCCTTCCACCAAGGGCGGACGGTGGTATCCCGGAGCGTGGAGTCGGTGGTGGAGGAGGGGCGGGCCCTCACCCGAAGCCCCCGGTTCAAGGGGTATATCCACGATGTGGGCGGCGCGACGGCCAACTTCCGCGGCCCGTCCTGCAAAAAGCAGGAAACCAAGGGGATGTGCCTCCACCGCCGGTGCCTTGCGCCCGCCCCCTGCCCCAACCTGGAGGTAAGCCACCGGGAGTACCTGGATATCCTCCGGCGGCTACGGGAGCTGCCGGGGGTTAAGAGGGTTTTTGTCCGATCCGGGCTGCGGTATGATTATATAAACCTGGATCGTGACAATACTTTCCTCAGGGAGCTGGTGGAGCACCACGTCAGCGGCCAGCTGAAGGTGGCGCCGGAGCATTGCAGCCCCGGTGTGCTGGACAGGATGGGCAAGCCCCATATCGGAGCCTACCTTGCTTTTTCCAGAAGCTACTACGCCGCCACCAAAAAGATCGGAAAGGAACAGTATCTGGTGCCCTATCTCATGTCCTCCCATCCCGGCTCCACGCTGGGGGACGCGGTGGAGCTGGCGATTTTTCTTAAAAAGCAGAACATCCGCCCCGAACAGGTGCAGGATTTTTACCCCACCCCCGGCACCGCGTCCACCTGCATGTTTTACACCGGGCTGGATCCGGACACGCTGGAGCCGGTGCATGTGGCCCGCACCCCGGAGGAAAAGGCCATGCAGCGCGCCCTGCTCCAGTATTTCAGGCCGGAAAACCGGGAGCTTGTCAGGAAGGCCCTGGAAAAGGCGGGTCGCCGGGATCTTATCGGTCCGGGAAAGGACTGCCTGATCCCCGGCCGTCCGGGCGGGAACGCCGGAAACCGGCAGTCGCGGCCTTCCACCGGCAGGGGGAACGCAAAGGATACATTTAAGTCCCCCCAAAGGGGGAAACCCCGCAAATCCAAACCATAGGGAGGAATTATGGCCAAGAAGAAAACCCGGCGCATCGCCAAGCTCAATTGGGTTGTGATTACGCTGGTGGCGCTGGTGTCGGCCCTCTGCATCCTGCGCACCCTGGAGGACAAGTACCAGATGGGCCTTGGCCTGCCGGGGCTCCAGCTGCCCTCCCTCACCTTTCTCTATGAGTATATCGAGGATATTGCCGGTGATTTAAGCCAGCCGGAAAACAAGGACAGCATGGATAACGCCCTTGCGGTGTCGGGGCCCTCTGCCGACAGCCCCCTTACCATCCATGTGCTGGATATGGGACAGGCGGACAGCGTGCTCATCCGCAGCCCCGGGATGAATGTGCTCATCGACGCGGGGGAAAACGACCAGGGAGCCCTGGTGCTCCGCTATCTGGAGGATCTGGGGATCGGGAAGCTGGATATCGTCATCGGCACCCATCCCCACTCGGATCACATCGGCGGTCTGGATACGGTAATAAGCGGCACGCGGATCGGAAAGGTGATCCTTCCGGCTATCCCCGACGACCTTGTCCCCACCACCAAAACCTACACCGACCTGCTGACCGCCATTGACGAAAAGGGCTTGCGGATTACCGTGGCCCGGCCCGGCCTGGAGCTTGACCTGGGGGACGGCGTGACGCTGACCCTGCTGGGGCCCCTTAAGGATTACGACAACCTCAATGACATGTCGGTGATAACCCGGGTGGACTATGGCGACACCGCCTTCCTCTTGACCGGGGACGCCGAAGCCCAGGCGGAGCTGGATCTGGCGGAACGGTGGGATTTGAAGGCCGATGTCCTCAAAATCTCCCACCACGGCAGCAAAACCTCCTCCGCAGCCGCCTTTCTGGACGCGGTTTCCCCCAGCGTCGGCGTCATCTCCTGCGGCCTGGACAACAGCTACGGCCATCCCCACAGCGAGGTGATGGAGCGGCTGGCCCGGCGGGATATTGAGATCTACCGCACCGACCTCATGGGTACCGTCGTCCTCCGGTCGGACGGAAGGCAAATCGCGGTTTCCACAGAAAAATAGGAGGAATATTATGGATATCATATGGTCGGTTGACCGCATAGAGGAGGGCACCGCGACCCTGGAGTCCGACCGCCGGCAGAGGCAGGTGGCCCGGGAGCTCCTGCCCCCCGGCGTCCGGGAGGGGGACTGCCTTCTGGAGGACGCCGACGGCCATTTTGTGCTCCAGCCGGAGGAGACCCGGAGGCGGCGGCAGCACAACCAGGATTTGTTCCGGCGTCTTTCCCAATAACCATATAAATTGTCCCGGTAAATTCACATAATAGACACAATATATTCGCTCCCCGGCTTGAAATAACGGGGGAGATAGGGTACAATAATATCAGTAACCATAGACTTGTATTATTCATGTTTCTGCTTGAGAACAGGGCGGCTTTTGCGGCCCGGGAGAAATGAGGCGGTAATGTAATGGCAGTCAAGTTAAACACCAAGTATACAGGAGGCTTTATTTCCGCAGGAGAGCTGGAGGGTATATGGCCCCAGGTTCTCGCCGCGCACGACACGCTGCATCAGAAAACCGGCGCCGGCAGCGGCTATCTGGGGTGGCTCGACCTTCCGGAAGCTTATGACGGGGCCGAATTTGCCCGTATCGGGGCGGCGGCGAAGCGCATCCAGGGGGACAGTCAGGCGCTGGTGGTTATCGGAATCGGCGGCAGCTATTTGGGCGGCCGCGCGGCCATTGAGTTTATCCAGTCCCCCAACTACAACCTGCTGCCCAAGAATACCCCGGATATCTATTTTGTGGGCAACACCATCAGTCCCACGGCCTTAAGCGAGATTATCACGCTGTGCGAGGGGAAGGAGCTGTCGGTGAACGTCATCTCCAAATCCGGAACCACCACCGAGCCCGCCCTGGCTTTTCGCATTTTCCGGGAGCTGATGGAGAAGAAATACGGCAAAGAGGGCGCAAAAAAGCGCATTTACTGCACCACCGACAAGGCCCGGGGAACCCTGAAGGAGCTGGCGGACAGCGAGGGCTATGAAACCTTTGTGATTCCCGACGACATCGGCGGGCGGTATTCGGTGCTTACGCCGGTGGGACTTCTTCCCATCGCGGTGGCCGGGTGCGATATAGAGGCGATTATGCAGGGCGCCGCCGCCGCCATGGGGGCCTTTGAAAAGCCCGATATGGCGGGGAACGACGCTTACCGCTACGCGGCGATGCGGAACCTGTTTTACCGCAAGGGCAAAAAAATTGAAATTCTCGTGGCGTATGACCCCGCGTTTGCCATGATGAACGAATGGTACAAGCAGCTGTTTGGCGAGAGCGAGGGGAAGGACAACAAGGGGCTGTATCCGTCGTCCATGATCTTTTCAACGGATCTCCACTCCCTGGGGCAGTTTGTCCAGGACGGCTCCCGCACCATGTTCGAGACGGTGGTGGATATCCAAAGGCCCAGGCAGGATATCTTCCTCAACCCTGACCCGGATAATTTTGACGGGTTGAATTTTCTTTCCGGACAAAACATGTCGGTGGTCAACCGCAAGGCGTTCCAGGGTACGGCGCTGGCCCATATAGAGGGCGGAACCCCCAACCTGGTGCTGGAGCTGCCGGAGACGAGCGCCTATGAATTCGGCTACCTGGTGTATTTTTTCGAGAAGGCCTGCGCCATCAGCGGCTATATGCTGGGGGTAAACCCCTTCGACCAGCCGGGGGTGGAGGGTTATAAGAAAAATATGTTTGCCCTGCTGGGAAAACCCGGCTACGAGGAGCAGAAGGCTTTGCTGGAGGCAAAACTGGTTTGACGCCCCTTCACGGGTGATATCCTATATAAACGGAAAGGAAGTTTTATTTATGGTAAAACTGATTGTCGGCAACAGAGGCACTGGCAAGACGAAAGCGCTCATTGACCTTGTAAACCAGGCCATGAGCAACAGCAAGGGGAATGTGGTCTGCATCGAGAAGGGGGACTCCCTCAGATTTGACCTAAGCCATAAAGTGCGGCTGATTAACATTGAGGATTACACGATTAAGGGCCCGGACGCCTATTATGGCTTTTTCGCGGGGCTGCTGGCGGGAAACTATGATATTACCGAAATTTTCGGGGACGCTACCTTTAAAATCCTCTGTGGAAAGCACGACAAGGATTATGAAATGCTGGGCGACTTTGTAGAGCGGCTGTCCAAGCTGACCGCCGAGTCTGATGTTGTCATCACCTTTACCGTTTCCTGCGACCCCAATGACCTGCCCGCGAAGGTTCAGGATAACATAGTCCGCTAAAATTTCGTATGTTTCCGATCTTTTGTGGAATACATGTTGACAAAAGCCGCGCGATTAACTATAATTGATTGCGTGGCTTTTGCTTTAATGCCGCTTTTAGCAGGATATGGTGTTGATGATGAAGGTAAACCTCAAACAAATTCCCTCCGACGGCCGGCCGTTGCAGGTGAAGGCCAAGTTGGATCTGTCGGATTTATCCCGCTGGGGCGGGTGTCCCCTTCCGCAGCCGGTGGATGTGGAGGCGGTGTTTGCCGTGAAAAACGGCATTGTCACCCTGAACTGCAAGGCGGATTACACGGTGGAGGGAGCCTGCGGCCGTTGCCTTGCCCCTGTAAAGCTGGCGCTGGAGGAGGAGTTTTCCCACATTCTGGCGGAACAGGCGGAGCTTGGGGACAACGACGATTTTATCCCGGCGCCGGACGCACAATTGGATCTGGACGAGCTGATAAGGGCGGATATCAGCTTGGGGCTGGCCGGAACACTCCTTTGCAGGGAGGACTGCCGGGGCCTGTGCCCCATCTGCGGCGCCGACAAAAATGCCGGGGACTGCGCATGCAACCCCCACACGCCGGATCCCCGCTTCGCCGCCCTGAGGGCGCTGCTGGAGGAGGATTCTCAACAAAGCTAACATATGTAAATATTTTAGAATAGATAAAGTGATGTAAGGAGGTGCCGGGATGGCAGTACCAAAGAGAAAACACTCACAAGCACGGAAAAACAAGAGGAGGTCCAACGTTTGGAAGCTGGACGCGCCTGCTTTTTCTAAATGCACGCAATGTGGCGAGCTGAAAACACCACACAGGGTTTGCGGGAATTGTGGCTACTACAATGGCAAGCAGATACTCAAAATGGAGGCCTAGTGATGGGCTTGGGGGTGGAGTGTTCCACCCCTCTTTTTGTATATGGAGGTGAAGCGGCTTGGCGGTAACAATCAGCGGGGTGGAGCCGGGCTCCCCCGCCTTCCGGGCGGGGATTGGGGCAGGCGACCGGCTGGAAGCCATCGACGGGCATCCCATCAACGATGTGCTGGACTACCGGTTTTATATGACCGCCCGGTGCCTGACGCTTCATCTTGGCGGGGAGGGGGAGCAGCCTCGGATCAAAACCATCCGCAAGGGCGAATACGAGGATCTGGGCCTGGAATTTGAAACCTATCTCATGGACAGCCAGCGGCTTTGCAGGAATAAATGCATCTTCTGCTTTATCGACCAGATGCCCCCGGGCATGCGGGACAGCCTGTATTTTAAGGACGACGACAGCCGGATGTCCTTTTTATTCGGCAACTACATCACCCTCACCAATCTGGAGGATCGGGATGTGGAGCGCATTATTGCCATGCGCATCAGCCCGGTGAACATCTCGGTGCACACCACAAACCCGGCGCTCCGGGTGAAGATGATGGCCAACCCCCACGCGGGGGAGGTGCTGGAATACCTGCCCCGCCTCGCGGCCGCAGGTATCCGGATCAACGCCCAGCTGGTGCTCTGCCCCGGCGTCAACGACGGCTCCGAGCTCCGGCGCAGCCTGGAGGATCTTACGGCCTTGGCCCCCGGCCTGCAAAGCGTGGCGGTTGTTCCGGTGGGCCTCACCCGGTTCCGGGAGGGGCTGGCAAAGCTGCGGGTCTTCACCCCCACCGAGGCGGCGGGGGTGATCGGCGAGGTGGACAGGGTTGGAAACCGGATGCTGACCCTCCACGGCCAGCGCGTCTGCTACGCCGCGGATGAATTTTACCTGGCGGCGGAAAGGCCGGTTCCCGCCGCGGAGTTTTACGAGGAGTTTGCCCAGCTGGAAAACGGCGTGGGGCTGCTGGCGCTGCTGGAGGATGAATTCCGCCAGGCACTGGAGCTGGAAGCTCCCCGGCGGGTGTCCCGGCGGGTAGGGATTGCCACAGGGTATGCGCCCCAAAATCTCATAAGGTCGCTGGCCCGGCAGGCTATGGAGCTGTTCCCCGGCCTGGAGGTCAGTGTTTTCCCCATCCGCAACGATTTTTTTGGCCCCGACATCACGGTGGCGGGGCTGGTTACCGGGGAGGATCTGACAGGCCAGCTGAAGGGAAGGGATCCGGGGGACGAGCTGCTTTTCCCGTCGGTTATGCTCCGCCACGAGGGGGATTTGTTTCTGGACGGCCTCTCGATGGCGGAGCTGGCGGAGGCGCTGGGGCTGCCGGTTCGCCCTGTGAACAACGACGGCTTCCAGCTGCTGGAGGCCATGCTGGGCGAAGGCGGGCAGACGCCTCGGGGGTAATGTTATGCTGATAAGAGAAGCCACAACGGACGATTTGTTACCCTTGCTTGGGTTGTACACCCAGCTGCATGAAAACAAAATGCCGGAGATAAATTTTAGACTTGAAGGCTTGTGGAGCGGCATATTGGCGGACAAAAACCATCATATTATTATGGGAGTAACCGATAACAAGCCGGTATCCTCCTGTGTTCTTGTTGTCGTTCCAAACCTTACCCACAGTCTGCGTCCCTACGCTTTGATAGAAAACGTAATCACCCATGAGGCATGCAGGAATAGGGGCTATGGGACGGCAATTCTTGAGTACGCAAAAGAAATAGCCCTCAAAGAAAATTGTTATAAGATGATGCTGCTCACCGGCTCAAAGGATCAAAGCACTTTAACCTTTTATGAAAAAGCGGGATATAATCAGAAGGATAAAACAGCCTTTATACAATGGCTCTGACCCGGGCGGTAAAGCTGGTTTCGCAATGCGCAAATCGGAGGAATTTATTTATATGGGACATAAATCCGCTTCTTATGAACAGATGACGGCTGAACCGGTTATGATTAAAGCGCTGTCGGAATTCCTGAATATCCCACTTGAGTGTATTGCGCATAATAAAGCGATATATTTTGAAAACACGCATGTTAATGTGGACTTCTATTCTGAAGCTTTTGGAATTTTAGGCGAGGTCTACGCCCATGTCGGCCAAATCAAATCCGCGCAATGGGATAAAATACTGCGGGATGTGGTAAAAATGCTTTATATAGAAGAAAAGCTGGGAAAAAAGTACCGGAAAATGATTGTTGTGAATAACGAGGCGCTATACAATCAATTGAATGGCAATTCCTGGAAAGCGAATGTCCTTGATGTTTTTCACATTGAATTACATAAAATTAATATAGATTCCGGCCTGGAAGATTCTATTCTAAAAGCACAGGAACGGCAATACAGGTAACAGGATACCGACCCAATACGGAAAAGCAAAAGAAGGAGGCAATCATGTCAAAACCGGTAATAGCCATAGTCGGCCGGCCCAATGTGGGGAAATCTACATTGTTTAACAAGCTGGTGGGCAGGCGGCTTTCCATAGTGGAGGACACCCCCGGCGTCACCCGGGATCGCATCTATGCGGAGTGCGAGTGGCTGGGCAAGGAGGTGATGCTGGTGGATACCGGCGGCATAGAGCCCTTTGCGGATACGGAGATGCTGGTGTCCATGCGCAGGCAGGCACAGATCGCCATTGACAGCGCCGACGCCATTGTGCTGGTGACCGACCTTCGCACCGGGGTTACCGCCACCGACGCGGATGTGGCGAGTATGCTCCAGAAAAGCGGCAAGCCCATTGTGGTATGCGTTAACAAGTGCGACAGCATCGGGGAGCCTCCGGCGGATTTCTACGAATTCTACAACCTTGGCCTGGGGGATCCGGTGGCGGTATCCGCCGCCCACGGCCACGGCACCGGGGATCTGCTGGACGCGGTGTTCGCCCACATCGACTTTGACAGGGCGGAGGACTACGATGAGGAATACATCAAGGTGGCGGTCATCGGCAAGCCCAATGTGGGCAAATCGTCCCTGGTGAATAAAATAGCCGGGGAGGATCGGGTGATTGTGTCGGACGTGGCGGGCACCACCCGGGACGCCACCGACACGGTTATTGAAAATGAGTTTGGAAAATTCGTGTTTATCGATACGGCGGGTATCCGGAGAAAATCCAGGGTGGACGAGGCTATCGAGCGGTACAGCGTGCTCCGCGCCTATATGGCGGTTGACCGGGCGGACGTCTGCGTCATCATGATCGACGCCACCGTCGGCTTCACCGAGCAGGATTCCAAGATCGCGGGGTATGCCCACGAGGCCGGAAAGGGCTGCATTGTGGCCGTCAACAAATGGGACGCCGTGGATAAGGACGGCAAAACCATGCAGGAGACGGAAAAATCCCTGGCGGTGGACTTTTCGTTTATGAGCTACGCGCCCTTTGTGTTTATCTCCGCCAAAACGGGACAAAGGCTGCCCAAGCTGTACGAGCAGATTCACTATGTGGCGGAGCAAAACGCCCGGCGCATCTCCACCGGCTCCCTCAACGACCTGCTGGCCTATGCCACCGCCCGGGTGCAGCCCCCCTCGGACAAGGGGAAGCGGCTGAAAATTTTCTATATGACCCAGGCCTCCGTCAAGCCCCCCACCTTCGTTTGCTTTGTCAACAAGGCGGAGCTGTTCCATTTTTCGTACCAGCGGTATATAGAAAATCAAATCCGGGAATCCTTTGGGTTGCAGGGGACTCCCGTCCGAATGATAGTCCGTGAACGGGGAGATTGACAGGTATGCTGACATCAAAATTTTACTTGGCGTTCGTTTTGATTGCCGTAATATCCTATCTGCTGGGAAGCCTCAATTTTGCGCTGATTCTCTCCCGCCGGTTGGCGGGGGACGACATCCGCAGGCATGGCAGCGGCAATGCGGGGATGACCAATATTTTGCGCACCTATGGCAAAAAAATGGCCGCCGCCACCGCCGCCGGGGATTTTGTAAAGGCGATGGTGGCAATCGGCCTTTCCAGATATATCTTTATCCGGCTGGGCATTACCATCCTGGACGCCGGGTATCCCTCCGGCCTTTTTGTTATCCTGGGCCACCAGTTCCCCCTTTACTTCGGGTTTAAGGGCGGCAAGGCGGTGATAGTCTCCCTGGCGGTGATATTCCTGACCAATCCGCTGGTATTCCTGATTATTATGGTGGTATTCGTACCCTTTGTCTTTATGGTGAAAATCGTTTCCCTGGCGTCGGTTCTGGGTGCGGTCGCTTACCCGGTTCTGACCTGG
>Ga0153928_1000782_pt1 | contig 15066 bp, 14 predicted proteins | sample TSNJ012MetaG_FD_106656 | JGI IMG/M metagenome (GOLD analysis project Ga0153928, IMG submission 106656) | Attine ant fungus gardens microbial communities from New Jersey, USA - TSNJ012 MetaG | ecosystem: Host-associated > Fungi > Mycelium > Unclassified | place: USA: New Jersey, Wharton State... | reverse complement strand
ATAGCCTTCTGGAATCATTAAATGGTTCATGGTATACTCCTTTAATTATAGTTATGAAATTTCTGTTTTTAACAGTATAACATTAATTCAATGAAAATGCCAAAAAAAATTAAATACAAAAAGCAGCATAAAGTGGAACCGTCTTTTTCTTGTCCTCAAAGCCAAAGTTTTTAGCCGAAAGTTTTATCGCATATTCCATTGCTTGTATCAAAATTAAGAGATATAATAAAAATGAGTTGGTTGAACATTTATGTTTATCTTAATAAAATTACATTAAAGGGGGATTTTGAAATGATTGAAGTGCTGTTTAATGATAGTGCAGCCGGAGCGCTGGCGTGTGCAAAAGAAGATGGAGATGGTACCTCGGGAGGAACGGAAGTAGTGATTACCGCCGACCAGAATGGCAATATGACCAGCGAACCCTGGGAGCCGGAACCATATTCCGGACCCACCATTGAGGGCTCTCCTTCAGATATAGTGTTAATCTGGCTAATGGCTGATATTGGTGATATATCAAATTTACCGGATTCACGCAAGAATCTCTTGCAGAAAATGGATGAAATTTATGCGGGAGAAGACGACTGGAAAGATGACGTTAATTGGCCCGCAGAAGCGATAATACGTATGTACGCGGAAGCTGACCGCCTGCGGGAAGCGGCCAAGGCAGGAGAGCACGTAAGGATATGGTGGAGCGACGCAGTCGGGGAAGTTTGTGGATTTTATTGGGTGATGGAAATTTTGAAAGGGTCTGCAGGACCTGTTTCCAGTATTAAAATTCCAGTAAGTGCAGAAGAGCTTACTCCGGAACGGTTTGTGCAATTGCTTAGTTCAGAACAGAGCATAGAATCAACCAGGCGAAGGTCATTGGCTTTGGAATGGAAAAAACTTTCAGCGGAAAATGCGCCGCTGCGGGCTATGGTAAATGGCCCACTGTGTTCAGTTCCGATAGATTTTTATGATTATGTCTTACGAGGTGTTATTTCGGAGGGCGAAAGCAGAGTGATCAGCATAATAGGTCAGGCAATGATAAAAGGACCTGACGGTATCAGTGATTGGTGGTATGCCGGAAGATTGAAGGAAATGATTGCCGCTGGTGAGTTAAAGGTCGTAGAAAAGAATAAAACATTTTATACTTCGATAATAAAAAGTGTAGTATAAAAATATTATTTAGATAATAAAAAATTTCAAATATGCCCATTTAGAAAAAAGCTCTGTACCAATGCTGCTATTGGTATCGGAGCTTTTTCTTTTGATTGAATATAATTAGAAGGAACCATTCAGGTAATACTAAGTTTATGGGCCAGTACACTAATCCACTAAAATAATATTTTCTATGGGGAAATTTGGCTTTTCATCAGTAATTAAAGTGACATCTGCAATATTGGCGAATGTATATAATCTTTTAATATGAAACTTCGAATGATCGGATAACACATAATTTTGATTGCAGCGTGCCAAAGCGCTTCGCTTGATAGCGGCATCGTGCTCATTCCGGGTGGTATAGCCGGCCCATTCGTCTATGCCGCTGGTTCCCAGAAAGACCAAATCGAAATTCATATTGGCTAACTGTTTACTGGTTTCGGAACTCATAATAGCAGATGAACCATAATTAATGTATCCGTTGGGGACATAAGTACAAATATTTTTCTCAGCCAGTATGCGGAAATTGTTGATGCCGTTTGTAACGACCGTGATATCATTTGCAGTAATATATTCTGCAATAAAGGATGTTGAAGAACCGGCATCCAGATAAACACAATCGCCATCTTTAATGATAAAAGCGGCATATTTGCATAGTTTTTTCTTCGTGTCTACATTCCGCTCAAATTTTAGAATATAGTCATCCTGCCAGTGGGCATTTTCATCCGTTTCATGTTCGATGGTGCTGGCACCACCCCATAAGCGCTTGATCATATTGTTATTTTCCATTTTGACTAAATCCCGTCGAATGGTTGTTTCACTGACAGATAGCATATCGGCCAATTCCTTTATGGAAAGAGAACCGGAATTGCTCAAAATTTTTTCGATTTTTTGCCATCTTTTTTCTACTTTCATAATAACACTCCTTTTTCATCTTTATTGTAATGTCATTTATTAGGAAAGTCAAGCGAAAAATGAAGAAAATGATTAAAAAAGTGATTATAATGATTTAAAAATGGATGAAATGGTTTGATAGTGACTAACAATAGATAGAAAAGAAAATATAATGCTCAAAAAGTCGAATTCATAATTGACAAATGATCAAATAATGATTATAATATAAGCAAATCAAACAAAGAACGAACAGGGAGGAAACCTATGATTACCCAGATGAATATTGGACAAACCCGACTGGTATTTGGAGCAAATGCAATCGGGCTGATAGTAGAAGAACTAAAAAAAATGAGGTTGGTCTGTCCGCTGATTGTAACAGACAAAATGTTAAATGAAATTGGTCTGTTGGATTTTCTGACAAAGACTTTACGGGAAGCAAAGATTTCTTTTGAAGTCTATGATGAGGTAACTCCGGACCCAAATGGCTCTGTTGTCGATGAAGCAGTTTCTTTCTTAAAAGAAAAGCAGTGTGACAGCGTGATTGGGTTTGGCGGAGGCAGTGTCATGGATACGGCTAAATGTGCGGCAGCCATGGCAACCAATGATGGAGTTCTGATGGATTACGATCATGCCAATTTGCAGTATAGAGAATTTGTGGAAATCAGTTTACCTTTGATAAATATACCGACGACCTCAGGTACCGGATCCGAGATGAGTCCATACGCAGTCATTACCAACGAACAACAAGGAAGAAAAGCTACCATAGGTTCCCCGTCTTTGCTTAGCAGAGTGGCTTTGGTTGATCCGATGCTGGTATTGAATTTGCCAAAGCGTGTTACGGCAGCTACCGGTGCTGATGCACTTACGCATTGCATCGAAAGCTATACCACCAGAAAATCTATGGAATCGCCGAATCCGATTATAGATGCTCTGGCGCTGACCGCAATCCGGTATTTGTATGAATACCTTCCGATTGCATACCAGAATGGCCGTAATTATGAGGCAAGAGAAAAGATAATGTGGGGCAGTGTCATAGGAGGCATCGTATTGCAATATGGTTCAGGCGCCAGTCATGGATTGGGCAATGTTCTCGGCGGTGAGTATCATGTACCTCATGGAGCCGCAGTAGGTATTCTGCTTCCATATGTTATGGCATTTAATCAGGATGTCTGCAAAGTACGGTATCAACAAATCGCTGACAAGCTGGGGCTGGCAGATGACAAGGCTTTGATAAGCGGTGTGGCGGATTTGATGGAAAAGATACAGATGCCAAGATTATCAGAGTATTTGAAGGATGCTTCTGATATTGAAAGACTTGCAAAGATAGCAGTGACAGATAAATGCAGTAAAATTAACGGAAAAGAATTAAATATAGGAGATGCTAAATCAATCTATAAAAAAGCATTATAAAAGAAAAGGAGAAGAGAAGCATGAGAAAAAGGGATGTGATTAAGCAGAAATTCGAAGCATTTGTCATGGCTTTAGAAGCGTTTCAACCAGAGCAAATCGAAAATCTGCTAACAGAGGATGTCAGGGGACATTTTTCCAATGTGGGTGAAACCAAAGGGAAAGAGGATTTGATAAATGCTCTTACGTGGAAAGGAATGGAGATGAATGTATCCCGCAGGCGGATTGCTAATTTTGTGGTCAGAACATGTGATGATAAAGCACAGCAATCTGCGTACGTAATGTCCCTGATCGGATATGACAACGGAAGTTTTCTGTTTCCATTTGAGTTTGGCGGAAAGTTCCTGATCAGCTGGATTCAGGCAAAAGATGGCTGGAAGATGACAGAAATCAGATACGATATGGATTGGGAAAAGGGGAATACATATTTTGCAAAAGACTGGAACTTTATAGATTATAAAATTTTTGCTGGACACAAACCGATGATAAACAGCGAATTTGAATCTCCCTGGGCAGTAATTCCTGAAAATGATGAAGCATTGACGGATAAAGAACTTATAGTTGAGAATATGTTCAAGTATTCTTTTGGCTTAGATAATTGTGACTGGACCCTGCATCACGACTCTTATACGGACGATGTAGTATTTTATACCGGTAATAGCGTCATGGAGAGCGGTGCCGGAAATCTGATTAACAATTTTAAAAATACAAGCCACAAAGAACCGGCTTTGCAGCATGCTATTAAAATTGTAGATGTTCAGATTGAAGACGATGAGGCTATCCTGTATGGCTATCGTATGGAACCTCATCGTTTAGGGTCCAAAAATCTGAATCGGGATACTTTACATCAAAGCTTCTACAGCGCAAAATACGAAAACAAACTGAAAAAAGTGAATGGAGCGTGGAAAATGTATCAGTTACACTATAAAAGCGGCGTGTTTTTTGAAATAGATGAGCAGAGACACTACGTGGACAAAATTTAAGATGGGAGGCATTTATGGAAGAGTTACAGATGATTGCTTTTGAGATGATTAGTATTGTGGGAGAGGCCAAAGCATTTTATTTGGATGCGGTCAATCTGGCCAGAGAAAACGAGATGGAAGAAGCCAAAGCAGCCATTCATAAAGGAAATGAAGTTTTCAAAGCAGCTCATGGAAAGCACTTTGAATGCATTCAAAAAGAAGCATCAGGAGAACAATTACCATTTTCGATTCTCTTTATGCATTCGGAAGATCAGTTACTGTCAACAGAAACGATGCGGGAAATGGCAGCCCAATTGGTAACTGTTTATGAAGAAATGAACAAATTAAAGGAGGGAAAATAACATGAGTAAAGAAAAAAAGAACAGTCCTTTGGTAGATAAAATTATTAAAATAACTGAAAAATTAGGTTCCGAGGTGCACTTAAAAGCGATACGGGATGCGTTTCTTTTAACTATTCCATTCCTGATTTTATCCGGATTTATGGTGTTCATCGCCTGGGTTATATTGGCAGAAGGTACGTTTGTGTACAATGCATTGCCACCTGGAATGGTAACGGCAATTCAAACCACCTGCGGTAAGGTTATCAATGGCGGACAGAATATTTTGGCAATACTGATGGTTATCCTGGTTTCTTATAATTTGGCAAAATATAAAAAGTATACAAATCCGGTTATGCCTGCAATCGTAAGCTTAGGTGCTTTATTCATCATGATGCCGGATGAAATGAGTTTTACACCAATGGGAACATATGGCATGTTTGTAGCTCTGATTACCGCTCTAGTGGTAACGGAAGCATTTTTGGCATTAAGTAAACAGGAAAAATTGAAATTGAAAATTTCCGGAAATGTTCCGCCGGCAATTATCGAAAGTTTTAACAATATGTTTGTGATCATCATTATTGAGTTAGTGGTAGCAATCCTGGCATATGCCTGTGTTGCACTAAGCGGTATGGGTATTCATGATTTAATTAATACTGTGATTCAGAAGCCGATGGTAGGTGTGGCTACTTCCCTGCCGGCATTCCTGCTTTACTTTGGCTTTGGGCAGTGCCTGTGTTACTTCTTTGGTATCCATCCGGCCGGTGTTATCAATCCGATTTTCGAACCTGCATTGATGGTTGCAATCAACGAGAACAATGAAGCCTGGCTGGCAGGAAATGAAATTCCACATATAATCAGCCTTCCGTTCCGTGATGTATATGGCACTCTGGGTGGTATTGCCAGTACCCTCGGTCTGATTATTGCCATCTTCTTAGTAAGTAAGCGAAAAGATTTAAGGAGTATTGCAAAACTGAGTTTACCGGTCAGCATTTTTAATATTAATGAGCCAATGTTGTTTGGCTTACCGATTGTATTTAACCCGATTATGTTCATTCCATTTTGCTTTACCACAACCGTAATCTACATCGTAGCCTACTTTGCAACGGCAATTGGCCTGGTGTCTAAACTGGTCGTTTTCACGACATGGTCCACACCAATCTTTTTGTCCGGTTATATGGCCAGTGGCGGTGATATTCGAAATGTTATTCTGCAAATAGTTTGTTTGGGCATTGCGGTTATAATTTATCTGCCTTTTGTAAAGATTATGGATAAACAGCAGATCCAATCGGTAGAAGAAGAGGATGATTTTACTGATGAAGAATTATCGCTATAAACAGAAATGCTCAAAGAAGGAGGACGTTTATGAAAACAGTATTGTTAGTATGCAGCATGGGGATGTCGACAAGCTTCCTTACGAAAAAGATGAATGATTTAGCGAAGGAGAAAAATCTTCCAATCACTATTTACGCGAAAAGTGAAACTGAGATTGAGACTGAACTGGACAAAGTGGACTGCATTTTATTAGGTCCGCAGATTGCCTATTTGGAAGCACAGGTGAAAGAACGTATAAATGGTAAGGTTCCGGTAGAAAAGATTGATTCCATGGAATTTGGAAGGATGAATGCAACGGCTATTTTGAAACAGGCGATAAGGATGATTAAGTCTCAAAATTGAAAGGTCTTCAAGGGCGGACGCCAGGAATCCCTGCAGAATAATCTTCTGCGAACAACCGCCGAAGGAGTCTGGTTCGCGTAAGCAGTTTTGCGAGCGTTCCTGGCGTCCTGTTATCTGATGCTCCCCCCTCCTCTAAAGAGATATTTACAAAAAAGAAAGGAAAATTAGTATGAACTACATAACATATAATTTAACCGGAGTGCAGCTTGTTTTAGGGCAGGGTGCGTTGAGCGGACTGGAAAATGAATTAAAACGACTTGGTGTGACGAAACCTCTGCTGGTAACGGATTATGGTATTGTGAAAACAGGCATCGTCGACAGAGTGACCGCTTATTTGCAGGAACATAATTTCCTGTATGCATTGTATGATGGCATACAGCCGGATCCCCTGGATACGATGGTAGACGAAGGGCTGGCGGTTTATCAGGAAGAGGCTTGTGATGGTATTGTCAGCATTGGCGGCGGCAGTGTGATGGATACAGGAAAGTGTATTTCTATCATGTCCGTACACAGTGGGAGAATCCTGGATTATGCAAGGAGTAAGCCGGATCATTTGAATTTTGAAAAGCGGGGCTGTCCGATTATTTCTGTTCCAACGACCTCCGGTACCGGCAGTGAAGTAAGTCAGTACGCGGTAGTAACCAATGCACTTACCCATAGAAAGACTACGATTGCAACGCCTTTTATTTTAAGTGACGCAGCCATTATGGAACCGGAATTTGCAGCGATGATGTCAAAGAACGTGACAGCTTATACGGGCATGGATGCATTGGCACACGCCATAGAAGCATATACATATCGAACTGCAATTGACCATAATGTGCGTATTTCCGATGCGGCGGCATTGGAAGCTATTCGACTGATTGCTGAAAATTTAGTGAAGGCATATGAAGATGGCAGCGACATTGAAGCCAGAATAAATATGCAATGGGGCGCATTACTGGCAGGCGTGGCACTAAACATTGGTGCAGGTGAATCACATGCATTAGGTGCCATGCTTTCCAAGTATTACGGTGTATGTCATGGTATTTCCGTAGGTATCCCGTTACCATACTGCATGGAATATAATTTGTCTTCCAGTTATGAAAGATACTATAACGCAGCAAAAGCACTTGGTGCGGACGTTTCCAAAATGACTCTGGAAGAAGGTGCAAAAGCCGGAGTGGATAAAGTAAAGGGAATACTGAAGGATTTGAATTTCCCGAAAATGGGTGATTATATCAAGAGCATGGATGAAGTTGGAAAATTCAGTAAAGAATGTGCAGGCAACAGCTGCTGTACCAGCAATAGACGCATGGATAATAAAGAGGCTATCGAAACGGTATTTCGTATGTGCCTGAAGATGGAGGAATGAAAAATGAATTATCCAAAGTTATTGGAACCAATTAAAATAGGTAATGTGACATTGAAAAACAGATTTGTAATGCCGGCCATGGATAGTTCAACGACTACTTTGGAACACAAATTCACCAGGCAATCAATTGACTATTTTTCCGCCAGGGCAAAAGGCGGATTTGCGTTGGTGATTGCGGAATTCATGGCGGTGGACCCTTCTGGCTTTGCTACACCAAACCAGGTGGGGATTTATGACGATTCCTTTATCCCAAATCTAAAAGAACTGACGGATGCGATTCATGAAAAGAATGGCAAATGTTGTGCTCAGATTCATCACGCCGGTATTCAGACGAAAACTGACACCATTAGGATGACGCCCCTGGCTGTTTCCGGCATTCCTTCCACTAAATACAAAGAACCGGTGAGAGAGATGGGCACCAAAGAAGTCTATAGTATGATTGAAAAATTTATTGATGCAGGTTATCGGGCAAAAAAAGCAGGGTTCGATTTTGTGGAAGTTCACGGTGCCCATGGTTACTTAATTGCCCAGTTTTTATCCAAAGCAACCAACAAACGCTGTGATGAATTTGGAGGTTCCTATGGCAATCGCGCTCGTTTTGCTGCTGAAATCATAAAGGGTATTAAAGTTCGCTGCGGCAGTGGCTTTCCGATTTTATTTCGTATCAGTGCAGAAGAGTTTATGAGTGGTGGCTCCAACATTAACGATGCTGTTGTTTATGCCCAATTGGCAGAAGCGGCAGGGGCGGATGCTATTCATGTATCTACCGGTTCGGCAGCAGGCGGGAACATTGTAACCACTTATTATAACGATCCTGGTTTCAACGCAGTGAATGCAGCGAAGATAAAAAACAGTGTCAATATTCCGGTTATCTGTGTAGGACGTATCAACGATCCGGCATTGGCGAATGAAATTATCACATCAGAAAAAGCCGATATGATTTCACTGGGGCGGCAGTCCATCTGTGACAGTGAGTTCCCCAATAAAATATATGAAAACAGAGAACAGGAAATATTCCATTGCACCGGCTGTATGCAAAGATGTTATTACTCTTCGGGATGCGATGAACTGGACAAAGGCATTTCTTGTATGATAAATCCGTTTTCAGGAAAAGAAGGACGCTGGACAACAGAAAAAGCCCAAAATAAGAGACGGATTTCGATTGTTGGAGGCGGCGTGGCCGGTCTGGAGGCGGCATGGATTTTGGCAAAACGTGGGCATGAAGTATCCCTGTATGAAAAAAACGCAGTACCGGGCGGGCAATACCGTCTTGCGGCAGTAGCGCCCAAGAAGCAGGATTTGGGAAAGACCATACATACTTATATGGAACTTTGCAGGCATTACGGCGTAAGGGTTTTCTTAAATACAAAAATTACGGAAGAAGAATTAAAACACATGAATGTGGATACTGTACTTTTAACCACAGGAGCCATTCCCCTGGTGCCGGATATTCCGGGACTGAAAGACGCAGGGGCGAAATTGGCCCATGATGTATTGAGTGGTAAGCATGTCATTACCGATGAAAAAGTATTGATGATTGGCGGCGGGCTGGTGGGCTGCGAGTGTGCGGAATTTTTAAATCAGTATCATAATGTAGTGGATATTGTTGACATGATACCGGAATTTGCAAATGGTTTAAATAAATATCCCAGAGCAATCATGCTGCAATCATTAAAGGATCGTGGTTCCGTATTCTATCAGGAAACCAGAGTAAAGAAAGTAATGTCTGATGGAATCGCAGGTATTCGCAGAGAAGAAGAAATTACTTTGCGTGGTTATGATTCAGTTGTACTGGCATTGGGATCCAGACCGTACAATCCGCTGGAGGAATGCGCAAGAGAACTGGGACTGGAAACTTATGTGATTGGCGATGCAGCGAAGGTAAGAGATGCAAAATTTGCTATTTTTGATGCAGCGAAATTGGCATTGAAGCTTTGAACAAGCGAAAGGGGCGTTTGACATGAATGCATTTCCAAAAAACTTTTTATGGGGCGGCGCAGTGAGTGCCCATCAGTGTGAAGGGGCCTATGATATAGACGGGAAGGGATTAAGCATTGCCGATGTTACTACCGCAGGCAGCCGTAACTGTTCCCGCCGGATAACCGATGGCGTACTGGATGGGGAGGACTATCCGAACCACTATGGTATTGATTTTTATTATCAATATGAAGAAGATATCAAGCTATTGGCAGAACTGGGTCTGAAATGTTTTCGTACCTCTATAGCCTGGACACGGATTTTTCCGCAGGGAGATGAAGAGGAGCCAAATGAAGCAGGGCTGGCATTCTACGACCGAATGTTTGACACTTTAAGAAAGTATAATATTGAGCCGGTGATTACGCTGTCTCATTTTGAAACACCATATTATCTGGTGAAAAAGTACGGCGGTTGGAGAAACCGCCGGCTGATTGATTTTTTTGAACGTTATGCAAAAGTGGTATTTGAACGTTATCAGAATAAAGTCATTTATTGGCAGACCTTTAATGAAATCAACCACTGCAAGGCTGATTCTGACTTGGGAATGTGGCTGGCCGGAGCCATTCAATGCGGGGAAGGAGATCATAAAGCGCAGATATGCGCACAGGCAGTCCATAACATGTTTGTGGCTAGTGGGAAAGCAGTAATTTGTGGGAAAGAGGTCAATCCGAAGTTTCAGATTGGCTGTATGATTGGCTATATTCCATATTATTCCGATAGCTGTAACCCAGAGGATGTACTGGCTACTATGAAACGGGAAGAAGAGGATTATTTCTTTTTGGATGTAATGGTAAAAGGAAGGTATCCATATTATAAGCTGAAGCAGTATGAAAATCTGGGCATTGTCATTGAAAAAGAGGAGGATGATGATAAAATCATCAGTCAGGGTGTGGTGGACTATATAGGGTTTAGCTATTACATGTCCAATGTTTATGGAACTGACCGGAGCAAATTGAAGATTTCATCTGGCGGTATACTGCAAACCATGGAAAATCCTTATCTGCAATCTACCAGATGGGGGTGGTCGATTGATCCGGCAGGTCTCAGGATTTCTTTGAATCGTCTGTATGACCGTTATGGGCTTCCGCTGATGATCGTTGAAAATGGTTATGGTGCATACGATAAAATCGAAGAAGACGGCATAATCCATGATGACGACCGCATTTCTTATTTTAAAGCTCATATAGAGGCATTCAAACAGGCAGTTTTAGAAGACGGAGTGAACCTGATTGGTTATACTCCATGGGGATGTATTGATTTGGTCAGTGCTTCCACCGGAGAAATGGACAAGCGCTATGGATTTATTTATGTAGATAAAAACAATAAGGGAGAAGGAGATTTCCATAGGGAAAAGAAAAAATCATTCTACTGGTATCAGAGGGTCATTGAAACCAATGGAGAAATATTATGAAATCAGATCTAATTATCTTTATTGATATTGATGACACGATACGAAGCACAAAAACTGGGAAAATACCGGTCAGCGTGTATCAGGCGCTTACGAAGCTTCGGGAAAATGGATATACGATGTGCATTGCCACGGGGCGAAATTTTGGTATGATACCACAAGAAATAAAGGATTTACATCCCTGGGATTATTTTGTTTGCTGTAACGGTCACGTAATTAATAATGCCGGGGGAGACACTGTTTTCAAGAAACTCTTTCCCAAAGAAGTGATAAGAGAATGTATCCGCATTTCAGAAGAAACAGGTATTACACTGGAACTAAAAACCGAGGAAGAACGCTTTATCTTAAAGCCGCTTAATGGTCAGATGAAGGAAACCTTTGGCTATTTCGGGACACTGCTCCCCAAAGTACAGCCTTATACAGATCAGGAAGTGATCAATATGCTGATTTTTCCGGAGTATGGTACCAGAGCAGCCGGCTTTGATGACTATGATGCCATTGAAACGTTATATGGAGAAGCCAGCTATTGTGACATTTCTCTGAAAGGATATGACAAAGTAAGCGGTATTGAAAAAATATTGTCCATGACCGGATATCATAATTTTACCGCGATTGGTGATTCCTTCAATGATAAGAAAATGATTGAAAAAGCGGCTTTAGGAATCGCCATGGGCAATGCAAGACCAGATATCCAAAATATTGCGGATTTCGTGACGGATACCGTTGAAAATGACGGTCTGAAAAAAGCCATTGATTACATTTTAAAAAACGGAGGGAACCATGAATCGAGAAATACAGGACATTCTGTCCATACAGGAAGACTTTGTGAAAGGGATAAAGAGGAATGATTTTTCTTTCATAAAGCAGATTTTCACGGAGGATGTATGGATAAACTATTACATGACAGGTAAAGGCTGTGGATATGAAGCGGTAAAACGCCTGCTGCATTATCCGGGACCAAAACCAGCTTATGTAAAGCAAAATGTGGAAAATCGAGTTACCCGTTATGAAAAAAATCAGGCACAGCAAAGCTTTCATATGTTGATGTTGTATACTCTAACCGGTGAAGATGGTCAATTTCATTTTATGCATTATGGCGGGACTTTAATTTTGTCATATAAAAAAATAAATAAGCAATGGAAAATCAGCCGTATTTTGTATGATTTATGCTGGCTGGAAGGCAATAGCTATTGGGTGAAGGACTGGAAGATGATTGATTTTCATATGCCGAAAAGGCATAAGCAGATCATTGATTGCAAGAAAGATGGTGTCAGTCATGTAATTCCGGTTTGTCATTATGAGCGAACCGATCAGGAGCAAATTGAGGAAACACTCTTTCATTATGGCTGGGTCATTGATACGGAGGATTATGAACTGTTTCGTCAGATAGCACTCTCCGATGTAGTTGTGGAAGATGGTTATCATGGGAAAATATTTAAGGGAGTTCAAAATTGGATAGATTTTCTGACTTTATTAAATACCAGAGAGCCTTGCCTGCATCATACCTATCGCGTTGGTGAGATTCAGGTAAATGAAAATCGGGCTGTGGGGAAAATGTCCCGCATAGAACCAAATCGAATTGGTTCAAAAGCGATTGGAAATCATAATTATTTTATGGATTGGTTCACACTGGACTATATTGTTGATTTAGTAAGAGTATCTGGAGTATGGAAACTGAAAAGGATAAGTTTTATGAAGAACCTGTGTAGCATACCGGCATATTTAACTTGAAAGTATATAAGACTCCCGGCAAAGCTGATGCGCCGCTCGCAGCAAATACGCCAATGCGCATTTGATAAAAAGGAGGAGACAGATTTGAAAGTAAAGAAAAAATTACAGATTACAGCGGAAGAATTCTTCCGGGTATTGCGGGATTCTCTGGAATATGACATTGAAACTTATGGAAAGAAAGAACATGGAAGCTATAAGATTGAAGATGGGTTTGTCTATGGGAAGAAACTCAAACGTGGGAAAAAGACCTTTCGTACGGTCGTAAAAGTTGTAAAATTTACTCAACCTTATTATTATCAGTCCATTATGAAAAACGACGGCGGTATGTATCAGTTAGAGTATGGAATCGAAACAATATCGGAAGACTCTATTGAGGTTACCTATCGTGAAGATACTTTAGATACCAATGGCAATGTGAATACATCAATATTAAAAAGTTTATTTGGGAGGCTGCAGGCAAGAAATATCAAAAAACGTTTATCCGGCATGGAAAAAGCGATTCTTGAAAAACGTAAAACAGTGCAGGAGGAACAGCCTTGAGACAGACAGCAATTATAACCGGAGCAGCAGGCGGTATAGGGTTTGCTACAGCCAGAATACTGGCCGCCCGGGGATATCAGGTGGCTTTAATTGATATGCAGGAACAGAGGCTGAACGAAGCCAGGCACCGGTTGGAGCGGGAAGGATATCCGCATGTTTTGACATTTGCGTTTGACATATCAAAGGAAACACCCTGGAAAGTAATGGTTCGGGATGTTGAGAAAACATTTGGAACGATTAAGGCGTTGATCAACAATGCCGGTGTCTCAACCCGGGATAAAATAACAGAGTGCGATCTGGACTATTGGCACAATGTAATGGATATCAATTTGACCGGTCCCTTTCTGGGAATGAAGACCATAATACCCTATATGCAGAAAAATGGCAGCGGCGCCATCGTGAACGTATCGTCCATAGGAGGTTTAGTCGGAATTGGCGGCGGTACTGTATATCCGGCCAGTAAAGGCGCATTAAAATCTTTGTCCAAGCGGGTTGCAGTTACTTATGGCGCAGACCACATTCGAGTCAATACCGTGTATCCCGGATGGATCGAGACACCTATGACGGAAAATGCCCGGAAAGAAAAGAAACAGCAGTTTCGGGAGAGACAGGCGCTGCCATATCCGGGGACTGCGGAAGATGTGGCTTTTGCCATTGCTTTTTTGATATCTGACGAAGCCAGATTTATCACAGGAGCCGATCTGGTAGTGGATGGTGGTTTCACGGCAACTTAAAAATATTTATAGATTTTGGCGCTGGTTCCTGGCGTCCTCTTTTCACTCAACCTATTATTTTTTCCCTTCATTTACTATTTCTTTTTTTATCTATTTATGATATGTTATAATTAAATTTGCGTAGGATAAACAATAAATTGAAACTTAGATCATGATGGTATCCCAGATGCAAGAATACAAGCATTCTTGCACCTGGCTTATTGCCCACGGTAATTAATATGAAAAGGTGATATTATATGTTTATCAAATTAAAAAACATCTATAAAAACTTCTCAATAGCTAAGAAGTTCTCACTTCTAAGCATGCTTCTTATCTTTATCCTACTGATATCCTTTACTATAATCATTCGTTTTTTCTTCGAAAAATCAGTGTTAGAGATCGCAGGTGATGGATATGCTCAAAAATTCGATACCGTTTCCAGTAATTGCACGGATATTCTGTCAGATGCAGCAAGGCTGACGAAAGTACTATGTACCGATGAAGTAGTGGAAAGCTGGTTTCTCTATGATAAAGAGCGTAATACAGCACAAGATTTAAAAATGAAATTGCAGGTAGAAAAACGTCTGGATTATATAGACGCGCTTTATACAGGAAATCAGTATAGCAGCATCTCTATTTTTTCTGTCGATGGAGCAATGGCCAATACCAATAATATACGTTCCCAAGCCAGCATATACCAAAGATTCTATGATGAGATAAATGGTCAGACAGACAAACCTAAATGGATTGACCTGTATGAAATGAAAGTAGAAGAATATCAAAATGCAGGAATTGCCTATGTAAGACCTTATCGAGACTATACTACCGGTAAGATACGGGGATTTATTATGGTTGAATATCGTTCAGATGTGCTGATTAATAATTTTGCACAACTACGTTATGGGACTGCCGGAGATTATATGGT
>Ga0153928_1000780_pt1 | contig 15072 bp, 14 predicted proteins | sample TSNJ012MetaG_FD_106656 | JGI IMG/M metagenome (GOLD analysis project Ga0153928, IMG submission 106656) | Attine ant fungus gardens microbial communities from New Jersey, USA - TSNJ012 MetaG | ecosystem: Host-associated > Fungi > Mycelium > Unclassified | place: USA: New Jersey, Wharton State... | reverse complement strand
GGGTCCATAACATAATAATCCACTCCGCTGCGCAGTAGCAGGTTTTGGAATGCTGCAAAATCCTCATTCAGCTTTTCAAGCCGTTTCTCAATCTCCGTCCAGGTGCTGGTAACCGGATCCAAAAGAAGGACCTGCACCTTTCGTCTTCCATTCATGAGAAAATGATTCAGTTTCTCCACATACGACGAGAGTTCATGAGTATTCCGCCACCATGGCATCTGATAGAAAAACGACGGTGGTGCATCATGTTTCTTTAAAGCATCAGTCGTATAATAAGCACCATGAGTGGCAAACCAGTCAATTCCCATAACGGTCAGCCAGTCAAAAATCCATTTGGCATCCTGAAGGGTCATGCCCCAGCCGATACTGTGAAACGCTTCGCAAATAGCGGCCGGTTTCCCATAAAAATGAGCGGCGGAGGAAACAATTTTGCCATTGGCCCGGTACTTATTTGCTGCCAGAACTGCCCGGCTGCCAAATTTTTGATGACCAGCATCAATCCCTGGGATATGGGTAAACTGCAGCTCCTTGCTTCTTAAAATTGGCTTCTCACCAGTGTACATCAGATTGTTTTCATCACACCACTGATAAACCTGTTGTTCCCAGCTCGCAATAAACTGCTCGGCAGCAGCGTTCCAGTAGGCATATCGGATCTTATGGGTAATCGCTCCCATATCCTCCGAAAGCGCCGGAAGATGGGAAATCAAATCCAGTCCCGACATGGATTTCACCAAGCCGGGTAAAAGCGGTGACCATGGGTGAAACGGTGGAAATGCCGTCACTTCATCCGTAAACACACCCCTGATGGTCTTTCCAAACTCGTCCCCCACATATTCTTTATATCTCTCGTGGGTGGTTTCCAGAAAATACCGCACTGCCTCAGGATTAAGCGGATCAATAAAATATTCAAAATACTTAAAATTCTTCATGACCGCTTCCGTGTACAGATAAATCTTCCAACGCCCCGCCGGCACTTCCCAGCAGAGCAGTTGGCCCAGATCACCCTGAAAATACCGCTTCTTATTGTACTGGGTCAGACCGCTCATCTGGAACACGTCCTGCCGGTACCCGCTACCCACGTAGTCGGTCAGATCCACATAATCTTCCCAGCAGCAAGTTTCATTCTTCATCCGGTAGGCCCTGGCCATCAGCACCTTGCCCCACGGCCCGGACAATCTGGCGGTCTCGCCGCCCTGAAAGACCTGACAGGTTTTCGTCAATTCCGTGCATGCATATTCCGGATGATCCAGCGTCACCCGTCCGCCGCTGATCCCGCTGGGATATGGAAATTCATCATACAGCCAGACCTCCATCCGGTGTTCCTTTGCCGCTGCTATCGCCACCTTTACCCGCTCGAAAAATGGTTTCGAGAGATATGGTATCTCCATCCCCTGCCTGGGATGAATGAAAAATCCCTGAAATCCCTGACTTTTCATTTCACCTATCTGCCGGCGGATTTCCCCTTCATCCATCGCTCCGTTCCAGAACCAAAATGGCTGGATTCCATGCTTTAACGTCTCCATCTCCATATTCCTTCCTTAGCTATATCATCACCGCAGTTCCTCGCCCGGAAATACCTTCCGCTGTCCGCATTCCTGCTTAGGCGCATGTACAATCTCCGCTCTTTGTTCTCCTGCCAGTTCCATCTGCCGCAGCAATTTTTCTTTCAATATATCACACAGCGCCCGATGGGATGGCATACCGATCAGGTTTTCCAGTTCATAGGGATCTTCTGCCAAATCGTAGAGCGCAGATTCCACATAACATTCCGAGCCGCTGTCCGCGACCGGATCTTTTTCTGGCGCAGTCACCGCATATTTCCAACGGTGCGTACGGATCGTACGACCCACCTCCGCCTCACTGATCTGGGTAAAGACCGCATCCCGCCATTCACAAGGCTGCCTGCGAATAATGGGCAGGAACGATTTTCCCTGCATATCCCCGGGCAAGGCGATTTTGCAGGCATCCAGCAGTGTTGGCGCAATATCCACCAGACTGACCAACTCCCGCAGTGTCCCACCGCCGGTAAAAGGGCCACCGGTAAACGCCATCGGAATCCGGATCGAGCTTTCATGACAGGAACGCTTGTACTCAGCATTCCGCGTCTTAAAATGACACCCATGATCCGTAGTAAACAATAGAATCGTTTCCTCCTCCAGCTGTAGGCTTTTCAGTGCATCCTGGATTCTCCCCAGACACTCATCCAGCCGTTTTACCATTCCATAATATCCGGGCAGGTGCTGGTGGGCCGTACCGCGAAGGGCCGCTAAATCCGGCGGTGTGTAAGGGTTCATCAGCGACTTCATCGAAGATGGTGCTGTAAAACTGTCATTGTCATAAACCACCGTGTCATACGGTCTGGAACTTGCCTCCAGGGCGCCGGCTCCCAGCCAGTATTGATATCCGCCCCGCTCCTCCTCCGGCACAGCCAGCCGGGTGGTGCCAAGATGCCACTTTCCGATGTAGGCCGTATCATACCCCGCCCTGTTAAAATAGTGCGCCATGGTTTTGTGGGTCTTAGGCAAAGGGATGGAATTCCGGTAATTCCCCAGGGCTGTCGCATATTTTCCGGTTTGCAGACAGGCCCTGGCCGGTCCGCAGACCGGCTGTGGGGTAAAAGCATATTGGTTAAAGGTTCCTTCCAGGGCTATCCGGTCAAAATTCGGTGTCAGTCCATCGGGATTCCCATGGACTCCCATCGCATCATAACGCTGCTGGTCTGTAAAAAATACAATCACATTCATCGTCTATTGCCCCATAGATGCTAAATAAGCGTCGTAATCTTTTTTCAGTCCGGTCATGGATTCTGCCCAATCATCCAGATACTGCTGTGCACTGATTTCTTTCAGAAGCACCTGCTGGAAGCCCTGAACCAGTTCATTGTTGTGAAGGTCATAGTAACCGATCACATTGATCGGAACCGTAATTAACGTACAGTTACCTGAAAGGATCGCATCCGCCGCCGCCTTCATATGAGTTACTTCAACTACCCAGTCATCCTGCAGTGCCTCTTCGTTACACGGAATCTGGCCAATCTGGGAATTGAAATAGCTGCACGCATAGTGCTCATTTAAGTAAGCGACAAAACGGAAAGCCGCCTCCGGATTCTTCGAATCCTTAAATACTGCGTTGCAGGTTGCACCATTGGAGATAATCGCCTGGGTTTCCTTTTTGGATTCCAGAGTGGTAATCGCCGTGAAATTCCCTTCACCAAGCGTCTTTTTGTGTTCCCCATAAGAACCCAGGTTGTGGAAAATCATCGCTGCCGTACCGGAATCAAAGGCCGCTACCATCTCTGCATAACCGTTGGTTAAATCGGATTCCGGCGTTGCCTTCATATACAAATCGGCGAAGGCCGCCAAAAGCTCTACATGAGCCGGATCATTAACTGTCGAATTGCCATTTTCATCAAACATCATCTCTTCACCGGAATGCATGTACATCATCTGCTCAAACTGCTGGGAAGAACCTGCACCGCCGCGGATGGAGAATCCGTACAGGCCTTTGGATGTGTCGGTCAGTTCCTGCGCCAGTTCACACACCTCCAGCCAGTCACTCGGCAGTTCCTTGCCAGCGTCTGCCAGCATCTGGTTGTTCAGCCACACCGTCGGCAGGGTCACCCTATGAGCCAGGGCATAAGTCTTGCCGTCAGAGGCCATATCCCTGATCGACTGCTGATACATTTCCAGCAAATACTGGCCATTATCCCATCCTGCCATATAATCGTCCAATGCCACCAGTGCATTCTGAACAATGAAATCACTCATCCAATACTGGGACACACCGCCACAGTCCGGAGCCGTACCCGACTGAATTGCCACATCATATTTTGCTTTGGCATCCGATGCCGGAATGGGTACGAAATTCACTTTAATATCATGATTTTCTTTCTCAAACTCCTCAATCAGATGGGTGAAAATCTGCGTATGGATCTCACTGGCACTATGGTCCCAGAACGTAATTGTTACCTGCTCACTGGAATCCGCAGGCGCACTTTGACTCTGTCCCTGCGTCTGCCCGTCTGCCGCTGTCCCTGGTTGTGCCGCCTGTGTCGTCGTCGGTGTCCCAGACTGACCGCCGCAGCCGCACAGCAAAACGCCCGTCAAAGCTGCACTCATCAATAATGAAAACCCTCTCTTCTGTTTCTTCATAATTCACACTCTCCTCTTCTTGGATCATATTTTATAAAGGTGTCGTAATCAACCTTTTACCGCCCCTGCTCCCATACCGGTTACCAGGTATTTCTGCAAATAAGCAAACAATGCCACCGGAATTGACATCGCGATGATGGCCCCGGCCGCCAGCGCTCCATAGCTGATATTATACTCGCCCTGCATCATCTTCAGACCGATGGGAATAGTATAGTTGTTCGCATCATTTAAAAACATCATGCTGAACAAAAATTCATTCCAGACACCAATAAATGCAAATGCCGCCGTCGTGACAATCCCGGGAATCAGCATCGGAATTACCACCTTCCACACCGCCATCAGCCAGCTGCAGCCGTCAATCTGCGCAGCCTCCTCCAGCGTGTATGGAATTCCGCCGATAAATCCACGTATCAGAATGGAATTAAACGGAAACTGAAAGGTAATACAAACCAAAATCACCGACAGCGGTTTCCCGATCAGCCCCATCGTATTAAAGATCTGAAACAGCGGAATCAGGAGTACCGCATGGGGAATAAACTGGATACAAAGCAGCATCAGCATAAATCCGTTTTTTCCCTGGAACTGGAACCGACTCAGCGCATATCCGGTAATAATGGCAATCACCACGATAAAGAACACCGACACCACCGCGATCCTCATCGAATTAAAAAAGTATCGGTCAAAGCGGCAGTTCACCCAGGCCCGCATATAATTTTCCAGTGTGGCCGGATCAGGAATATATCGAACAGGCTTTTTTAAAATATCCCCTTCCTGCTTCAGGGATGTCACCAATGTCCACCAGATGGGAATCAGCACAAAAATATTGATCAGCACCAGCGGAAGCCACCGCCGAAATATTTTATCGCTCAATTTTGTCTTCATACCGCATCATTCCTCCGTTCCGAATCTTGAAGCTTTCAGATATATCATCGCAAATATCGCCAGAATCAGGAAGCTGATGACAGAAATGGCTGAGCCATATCCGTAGTTACTGGTCTTGGTTGCATGGTTGGCAATAAGAATACTGAGTGTCGTGGTTTTTCCCACCGGCCCGCCGCCGGTCAGGCTGTAAATCAAATCCACACTGTTAAACTCCCACACCGACCGCAGCAACGTAGTTAGGATAATCGTCTCCTTCAGGGACGGCAAGGTTATGTATAGAAAACTTTTCCATTTGGAAGAGCCGTCCACATTGGCCGCTTCATACAACTCCTCGGGAATACTCTGCATTGCCGCCAGCAGACTGATGGCGAAAAACGGAATTCCCCGCCAGAGCTCTGCCGTCACCACCGAACCAAACACCAGACCGGAATTCGCCAGCCAGGCATTGGGCGACTTGATCAGGCCGGTTTTTGTCAGGATATTATTCAGAAGTCCCACGCTCTGATTATAGATCAGGCTCCATAACACTGCTGTCAGAACCCCAGACATCGCCCATGGAATAAAAGTCAGGGCGCGGAATATTCCCCTTCCTTTAAATTTCTGATTGAGAATCAGCGCAATCAGCATACCGAACACCAACTGCAGCAGCACTTCCGAAATCACCCATTTCACCGATACCTTCAACGCATTCCAGAAGTCCTTGTCCGACAAGATATCCACGAAATTCCCGAATCCGGCAAAACCGTTGATCCACGGTTTGGTGGGATTATAGTGCCGGAGGCTCAGATAAAACACATTGCCAATCGGATACACCATAAATGCCAAAACTAAACATACCGCCGGTGCCAGCAAAATATAGGGGACATAGGTTTTCTTCATTTCGTTCACCTTTCTTTGCCTTTTTGTGATACTATGATTAAACCATAAGTCGCTGCTATTATAAATAAAATATGTTTTTCTTTTTTTATACTATCTTGGGCTTTTTCTTATGATATCTTTTATGAATTTCTTCAGATGATTGACTGTCAAATCGAAACAAATTATAATATTTTTAATAAAAACATGAAAACATTCACACAATTATCATGCGGGGGGCAAGCGACTTTGATGAAAAAATGGTTAAAATCTTTTTCAATTCATTCCATTATATTTTTTTCTTTTCTGCCTTTGTTCCTGTTGATAATGGCTACTTACGGCGGTTTTTACCTGATCAGCAGTCAGCAGTTAAAGAATCAGACCTACAAAAGCGCCAATAACATCAATTCCCAAATCAGCAATTCCTTGGGCCAAACCCTGGATAATGTCTATCTGTCCACCACGGAGATAACGTCAAATTGGTATTTCTTTCAATTTAAGCAGAATATAGAACGGGACATTGCCCCAGCCATCTCACCGTCCAATTACCGCCGCCTCTATAACCTGCTGGAAGGCCTGATTATATCAAATCCCAATTATTTCAACAGTATTTCTCTGTTCACCGATGACCGCTCCATCCTTGTCTACAAGAGTACTCCAGCCGAGCCGGTGCGTAATATCTCATTCCGATATGAAGATTATTCGGACACGGTCAGTTCCCAATATTTAACCTGGATCCTTCCCAGAGACATGCACCCCTACAAGCTTGACTCCGGAAACTATTCTTCACTGGGGCTTATGATGCTTTTGGGCGATGAGAATTCCAGGCTTCACGGGTTTATTCTGTTCGAGATTAACGATGAACTCCTACAAAAGGAAATCCAGAATGCCATCATTACTCCGGGCAGTCAGTTTGCCATCATCTGCCAAAACCAGCTTTTGCTGGATCGCAGCAAAACTATGGAAGCAGCGGAGCTGGACCAATTCCCTGCGGGCATACCGGAACAGTTTGATGTTGGTGACAATTGCTATTTTTATACCCCCGTCACTTCCCATGCGGCCGAGTTAAGCCTTGGAATCCTGTCCCGGGTTCCTTTGGCGGAGATTTCCCTGAATCAGAAACCACTAAGCCAGGCGCTTTTTGCCATCATTGCCTGTTTTCTGTTCTTCTGGGCGCTGGATTATTATATGATTCACCTCACCGTATCCCAGCCGCTGATCCGTTTAAACCGGTGCCTGGCCAAGCCCTACGACATTACCGCTCCCATCGAATTTAATATCTCGGGGAGCCGTGAGATTCATACCATCACCGGCACACTGAACCACTTTCTCGGCCGTATCCACATGCTGGTTCAGAATCTAAACCAGGAGATGGATGACCGGCGCATTGCCGAATTGAACGTTCTTTACGAACAGATCAATCCTCATTTCCTCTACAATGCCCTGGATACCATCTATCAATTGTGCGACATGGAAGATATCCGGAATGCCAAGGAAATAACCCACTCGCTGGCGGCATTTTACCGCATTGGTGTCAGCAAAGGCGCCAACTATATCTCACTGGAAGAAGAATGTACCCACGCCCAGGTTTACCTGTCCATCATGCAGATCCGATTTGAGGATTTTACTTACGAGATTGTTCTTCCCGAACAGTTAAAATCCTGCATCACCATCAAGCAAATCCTGCAGCCCATCCTGGAAAATGCGATTTACCACGGGATTCATCTTCTGGATGATCGGACCGGGCACATCTGCGTTGTTGTTTCCGAGGAAACAGCCGGAATTAAGATTGAGGTCACTGACAATGGCATCGGCCTGGTGGAGGATGACCTGGCCAATATCCGAAAAGGGTTGGCGGAACCGTTCCACCCTTCGCAAAAGGGGAAAGTGTATGGACTAAAAAATGTTCATGCACGGATTCGGTTAACCTATCATTCTCCTTATGGAATTGCCGTTGACAGCGTGACCGAGCAAGGGACTGCAGTTACTATAGTTATTCCGAAAATTATCGAAAAGCAGGAAGGGAAATTAGAAAATGATGAAGATACTGTTTGTTGATGATGATGCCATCGCCAGAAAAAGCATTGCCAGGCGGATTCCCTGGGCTTCCTATGGGTGGGAACTGCTTTATTGTGCCAGGGACGGCATGGATGCGCTGAAATATATGCAGGATCACCAGCCGGACGTGATCCTGTCCGACATCAAAATGCCAATTATGGATGGAATCCAGATGGCGATCATCGCTAAAGACTATTATCCGATGGTAAAGTTTCTCTTTCTCTCCGGCTATAAGGATTTTGAATATGCCCAGCAGGCCTTAAAGCTCAATGCCATCGATTATCTGACCAAACCGGTTATGACCGAAAACCTGATCGAAGCACTCAGGAAAGCGGAGTCGGTGATTCGTCAGGAGCAGAAGGTCACTCACGTCATGGAAAAGGGATATCCTACTATCCGCCGGCATTTTCTCTCCCAGTTGATGTACAATAATTTTACCCAGGCCGACGACACCGTGTTCCAGGCTTTTGACATCAATCTGGATGATGGTTTTGGCACAGTGGGATTTGTGGATTTGAAAAGTATCGAACATCTGTCCGCCGGAGAACTGATAACACTTCTGCAGCAAGGCTGCCAGCAGTTCAGTGAACAATTTTACGGGAGTTTCTTTATTCCTATCGATACCACCCAGATATTTTTTATTTTCACAGCAAACAAAACATCGGAACGAGCGGATTTCCAGCACAAAATCCAACAGATGCAGTCCCACCTCAACGAATGGTTCCAGAATAACCTTCACCTGTATGGTACTTTTTATTATGGCTCCTTCTTCCGGGAATTGAATGAACTGTACCTCTCCTACCAGACAGCTCAGAAGGTGCGCAACAATCAGACCACCGATTTGCTATCCCAAATCCGCCGCTATATTCTGTCGGAATACAGCAATCCGGGCCTGACACTGCACAACATCGCCAATCATTTTAATATTAACCACTGCTATCTGACCGTTCTTTATAAGGATAAATATGGGATTAATCTCTATGATTATCTGATCCGGGTGCGAATGGAGAAGGCCGCTGAGCTTTTGAAGACCACGGACTTGAAAAGCTATCAGATCGCGGAACTTACGGGGTATAGCAACAGCCAGTATTTCAGTATTAGTTTTAAAAAATATTATGGGTGCACGGTGACCGAATTTAAGCATAAGACGTGATTTTACTGTTCATTAGTCAATTGCATTTTTTTGTTGCTTAAAACACCTTCATTTACACCTTCCCATAGCAATGTGGCTCTTCTTGCCGGAATCATCTCTTTTACAATAAATGATTCCGGCTCACATTTTAACTCATAATTGATTTTTGTGTGGCTTTTTCATTTTTCTCTCCTTAATATCACATGACCAGTTTTTCGATATCTTCCGGTATTTCCTCCATCTCATGCGTGCCCATCATATAGTCCGGAATTGGAACAGACATTAGTTGGGATAGCTCCGTCAGTTTATCGGATTCAAAGGTGAACGATTCTTCCCACAGTTCCTGAACAGCCTTCTCCTGCCCATCAAAAAAACGCAGCAGACCATCTGGAAAATCAGTTAAATCTCCATCAAGGGAATCGTTGGAATGCCCAATCTGAAAAATATCGTTGGCGGTATCACCATATCCCAGGATGATGACATCCTCATCAAATACATCATATAAGATCACAGGCATCTGCCAGATTTCGGCGCATTTCCTGAGCGTGATTTCATGTACCTGCTGATGAAGACTGTCACAGTCAATGCCGATCCAGTTTTTGTCAATTAGAACCAGTGCCGTTTCCTGCATCCTTAAAGGAAATAATTCTTTGAGTCTTTTGATATTTTCTTCGAGTGTTTCTTTTGATATTGTTTGATTCGTATAGATAAGCAAATCCGTCCGGTACGTGTTTTCTCCAAAATAGTTCATATTTGCTTTAAATCCAGAATTATCCTCAGCATAAGCCAGCGTACTCCAGACAACAGAAAATAAAATTGTTAGCAAAAATAAATGTTTTTTCATTTCTCTCTCCTTAATATTTCGGTAGTATAGTCTTCCTTGAGGTTACATTATCTAGTTGACAAATTTCGCTAATTTGATACTTAAAAACAGAATACTGGAAAAATGCTGAAAATGCAATAGAAAAAGTGCAAATTTTTCAAAAAATACAAAACATTAAAAATTCGGTTACAAATCGCCGCTTCTGATACCTGTAACGCTACCAAAACACCTGACAGAACACAAAAACAAATCCATTTCATGGCACAAAAAAAACAACCAGCAAAGAACACCCCCGTTGGAATATTTTGCGTTTTCAAAACGCTGATTCCTACGGGGATGTTCTTATTTTGTGTTGAAAGGGTTAAAATTCAGTATTAACCGACGTGAAATACAAAGAAGAGTGGCTGTTCATGTGAAACGCCAGCGTAATTAAAGATTCATCATTTTGATGTAATTAATCACTCTCCAAAATGTAACATACATTAAATAAGATTTGCTTTTTGATCAACATTTCCTTAAATTTGCTTATCTTGATTACCCCTAAAACAACTTCCTCATCCCTTCCTTGGTACCGTGTTTGAAATAGAATTCTTTTTTGAGGAGCACAATTAAGTAAATATTGTATTATATTAATAAATTCACCATGTAAACCATCCCGAATTAATAAAGGTGTTAAATTTTCTTTAATTTTTGTGGAAATCCAAACAGGAAATAAATTTTCAGGAACAGCCCCTTCAAAATCAGAATCACATAGTTTAGATGCATTGTAAAATCCATCATTGATTTCTTCCACGATTGTATATAAAATTCCCTTGTTACTTGAAAAGAATGGCCAAATTTCAGCATATCTGTTAACTTCACTATCCTCAATCTCGTTATGCAGCAAAATTCTGGTTGAGTGTTTCAAGTGTACAGGAGTACTCTGGTTAATCACAATTATATTAATCTCATAAGACATAATTATCCTCCTCTTAAGAGATACTTTCCACAAATAGTGAAGAAAATATCTCCGAATTATTTTATGGCAGAAAACCTGCTATATTTGAATCTGTTATAAAAGACTTTCCTTACGATTTCTTTTGGCTCATACTTATTATAAGATTCAGATCCCCCCGTACCCTCAGGTGGAAAGCTGTGACCTCTCACGAACAGTGAATTTTTATCTCCTCATTTTAAAAAGTATACAGAAATTCCGAGTATGACAAGGAGCTTAAAACTGTGTCCGAAACAGAAGAAACATTACTGTCTCTCCTAAATGATGCTGAAAAAGAACTATTTCAAGCTTTCTCAGATGCTTATGGTAACATGAGCCGAATTGCAATTGTGGATGGCTTCGAGGATGGCTTCTGTTTGGGAATGAAGATTGCTATCTATTCATTTTTAGTTTATTGAATCTTTTATATCTTTATATTTATCCGTTTCCGCTTCTAAACTCACTATGATATCCTTCTTTTCTTTCAAGATGTCGCTCAAACGCTGATTTTCTTTTTGTAATTGCTCAATACATTGGTCAATATTGGTGATCCCAATAAAATATTGTATTTGATACTTCTCTGCCAAGTCCTGATTGTCCCAGTATATATTTTCCATGCGACTCTGCACCTTTTTTATTTCATCTTTAAGCACATGGTTTTCACTTTCCATTGTTTCATATCCTGTTTTGTATTTTACTAAATCAGAACGCATTTCACCATATAAGGGGCTTGCTTTAAAAGCTGTTTCAGCTTGCTTTGATTTAGTCCTTATAAACCTTTCATCTTCCTCGTGAACTTGTTTTAAATATTTGAATTTCATTTCCCAATCATTTAATTCTTGCTGCAATTCAATTACAGTTGGCATATTACCATCATCAGATGTCTCATCTTGCAATATAGACTCAAACATATAATCTTTATTTTTTGCTAATGGATTACTTGCAATAAGTTCATATAGTTTCAGGTCTTTTTTTAATTGTGTCATCTCATAATCTATATTTTTTAAATCATCAATTAAATCTGCGTTCCGTTTTCTTAATTGGTCGATGTTCTTATGTTCTTTGGTGTTCTCACTATTATATAGCACATGATTTTCTTTTACCAGGTTCTGCTTATCATAAAGCATATCATCCATAATACCCTTTAAGCTCCGCAATTCTTCTTCAAGTGTTTTGTTTTCGTTCTGTGCGGCTTCATACTTTATCTTGTATCTTTTTATATCTTCAGTTAAGTCGAGAAATAAATCACTTCCTCTAAACCCCTCTTTTTCATATTCTAACATTAGTTTCCTGGTTCTCTTTGTAGCCGGACAACATTTCCAATAAATCGGGACAAAATAAATGAGAAAAATTAAGCCGTTTCTAAGAACTATTTCTAAGAAACGGCTGCTCCTTTGAACAAGGATTATTTCTGCTTTTAGGCTCTCTCTTTTTTCTGCTCTTCCCGTCTCTTTTTCGCTTGATTTAACATTAATTGTGTCCCTGCCATCATAGCGGCTGTATTCATCATAGTGATCCTTTTCCTGCCTTCATTAAAATTCGGCAATGCTGAATTTACATTCTTGATTGTAAAGAACATCACCTGCATACAGTTCGCATGACGGTAAAATCCAGCAGCCAGTCGGTACAACACCAAAACAGGTATAGGCTTTGCCTTCATAAATCTGGAATTTATGCCATTCATCCCTGTATAAAAGAGTGGCATAAGTACTGGTAGAACTTAAGCTCGTTCCGATTTGAACAGCAATTTTCCTCAAAGGATATTCATTGGTTGCCACCTCTCCAAATTCTAAATGTAACTGGATGATAACGCAAATGGAGTTGCCTGAATTATTTCGCCACACAGGTCCATATGTAATATGGGAAGCTGTGGCGAGCCGGGTACTTCTAAGCTCATAGGACTGGGTAAAATCCAGGCAGTTAAGCCCGCTTACTTTTTTTATCGCTGATAGTTTCGATGTCAGGAAAATCTTATTCCTGATTTCATCATAAACAAAGGCTGTGTTGGCTATCTGGATTGAATTATTCCCAAGACTAGCCTGTGGGGCGGTTGGTGTACCCAATAAACTTGTATTTCTTCTTATATGGTAAAGCGCACTTGGTGTAACAGCTTTCGTATCATCAAGGCTATCTGTGTCATTTGATAGCTGTACAATCCCTTTTTGAGATAGCGTAGCATCTTGAATCTCCTGTTGTGGCGGAAGTTGGCTTTCCGGAACCTTTCCGGCGGCATCAAGCTGGGCGATCCCATTCGGCTGTCCGATGGAATTAGTTGCCTCTTCCAAGTGTTTTTTATTGTAATAGGTATTGTTGAAAAGCTGTTCAATCTCTACGGCCATTTCCTGGCCGTCTGCCATGGTTTCCCGATCCCACTTCCGGATCTGATCCGTATATTCCGGGGGATTCTTTTTATCACAAAATGCCATCTTTTAAGCCTCCTTAAAATATTTCCGACATTTCATAACTTTGGGGGATATCTGCATCCTTCCCCTTACGTGAGAATGTTCGGTAAGCAACCAGATCCCCTTCGGAATCGAATAGTCCGATTTCTGAGATTTCTTCTCCAACCAGTTCATCCGCTCCAATCGTAGCAGCATAACAACAGGTCGTTTGCTCTGGGTTAGTAAAAACACGGGATTCTATTGCCTTCTGCAGCAGCTGATGATAAAGATTTATCTCAAGGCCAGTTGCCTCCTTTGGCTGTCCATTTTCATCAACTCCGCCGTTTCCCCATGCCATATGAGTAATGGAAGGGAGGGCAATTTCCCCCGCATGGGCCTTACAAAGCTTTTTTCTTCCGATCACTGTCATAATCCCTGTGACTGCCATAATAATCATCCTTCTTTCTATCAAATTTATAAGAGTGTTGTTCCGCCGTTTAGCTTCCGGCTGTTATCTAAATACCAGGTTCCATCTAATATATTTAAAACCGTAACACTGGCTTCATTACGGATTGCTTCTGAGATTGTCATGGAAAGCTTTATTCTGGCTGGAAGCTTCTGCGGGATCAAACGATAGTAAGGATAACATTCCAGCAAGAAACGAATCCGGTTTCCGTAGCCACTCCATACCTCGTACCCGGCAAAATAGGCAAATAAATAATTATCCTTTGCGCTTCCCGGTTTGATTTTCCGGATCTGGCTTTTTAAAGTATCCACATTGATAAAGAGGGTGTCATCCAAAGCACAGTATATTTTTACCAGAAATTCCGCCCATCGCTTACGGTCCAACATATAGTAAGGAATGATTTCCCCATTTACTTCCAAAGAGATCAGGCACAGCTTTAAGCCCTCCATTGTTCCCGCTTGGGCTGCAATCAGTGCTTTCATGGAAAGTCTTGTCCGGTAGCTTTCTGCTGTTTCATTTAAAAGCCGCGGCATATCCCGGTCCTGTCCGTGCACCGGAAGCATGATTGGACTTGCACTGGCTACGTTAGCCTCATCACGGATCCGAAAGACATCTTCTTTCATATGGTCAAAAATGCGACCGATCACCTTGAAAAAGATGAAAAACTGGTTGAGTACCTGCCTGCCCTTCTTTAGCGGTCCAAACAGAAGGTCATACATATACTCTCCAAAGGTATCAAACCGTTTCATTGCTTCACTCCCTTATCACATTGACTGTCACACTGCCAAGAATCAAGACCTTGTCACGGGATAGCTTCACATCCTGATCGGGTTCTATGATCTGGGCGTTCGTAGTTTCCTTATAGCCATTTCGTATGGCATAGTTTAAATCAGAACAGATTAGCTCATAAAGCTTTCTGCCCTTTCGGACGGAGAGGTATTCTGATATCAATGAGGCGGTTTTGTTTCTTGCTTCTTCATCTGTGATCGTGTCACTAATGGTGATATTGACCATGATGTCCTGTGGAACGGTCACGGAGCTTTTCACGAGGACATCATCATAAGGTCCCGTGATCTTACTGACTGCTTCCCGGACATTTTCCAGAAGTCCCTCGGTCGACTGGCCCGCCGTACCTGTAACAATCACATCCACGGTACCCTGCCCCCTGGGGTGGTTACAATCAGCCTGGGCAAATAGAACCCCCGGCACACTTTCGGCAGCATTGATAAAGGTGTCTTCAATAGCCCGCATGGCAAGCTCTGACCAGGCTCGCAGGGTCCGGCTTCTAAGCCCTTCATCATCTTCCGTATCACTGCCTTCCCTGACAATCCATTTTTCTCCGTTATGAATC
>Ga0153928_1000775_pt1 | contig 15133 bp, 12 predicted proteins | sample TSNJ012MetaG_FD_106656 | JGI IMG/M metagenome (GOLD analysis project Ga0153928, IMG submission 106656) | Attine ant fungus gardens microbial communities from New Jersey, USA - TSNJ012 MetaG | ecosystem: Host-associated > Fungi > Mycelium > Unclassified | place: USA: New Jersey, Wharton State... | reverse complement strand
CTGGACGGTATTTGTCTGGTCGCCGGATTGGGAAATACGGAAATGCGGGAAGGCACCTTTGATTATTACATGCGGGAACCAATTGTAAAGAACGAAGCCAAGGGTGTTGCGCCGCTCATTCTGGCTTACATTGAAATTTTATATCGAAATAGCAAATAATAAATTTATCAAAAAACAAGTAACCCCGGTGAGCATGGAACAAAGCACCCATGCCCACCGGGTATTCAGGGGATCTCGCTGATTTCCCCCTGTCGGTATTGTACTAACCCAGCAAAAATTCACTAAGAACCATATTGCTGACATCAATCCCCAAATCCGTCAGCCGGATAAATGGCGCTTCCACCGCCAGCAATCCCTGCTCTGTCAGTTTCTCCAACACCGTTCCATAGACATTCCACATATTCTGGCCAAACCGGCTTAGGAATTCACTGCCGGATACCCCCTGCATCAGCCGCAAGCCCAGAAACATAAATTCTTCCATGTGTTCTTCCATGCTTAACTCCTGAATATCCCGGCTGGCAATTCCCGGCTGGCCAAGATCCAGCGACAGGTATTCGTTCAAGTCGACCGTATTATGATAGCGGTACCCGTGAGTATAGGACGATGCCCCCAGCCCCAGACCCAGATATTCCACGCCGGTCCAATACCCAAGGTTATGCCGGCACTCATATCCCGGTTTCGCATAGTTTGATATCTCATACCGTCCATATCCCTGGTCAGCCAGAAGTTCTTTGGTCAGATGGTACATCTCCCGATCAGTCTCTTCATATTCCGCCGAACGCAGGTGAGGGGGACTTTCCCCACCCGGACAACTGGTATATCGCTCAAAAAAAGGGGTTCCCTCTTCCAGGATTAAGCTATATGCCGAAATGTGCTCCGGTTTCAGCATCATGATCTTCCGCAGTGTATTCTTCCATGACAACAATGTCTGCCCCGGCAGACCGGACATCAAATCGACATTAATATTCGTAAACCCGGCCTGTCTGGCCCGCTGATAACTCTTTAAAAACTCATCATAGCTATGGATTCGCCCCAGCATTTTTAATTCCGTATCATCACCGGACTGTAAACCAATACTAAGGCGGTTCACACCACCCTCCAGATAGGTTTCCAGTTTTTCCATGGTCAGCGTTCCCGGATTTGCTTCTATGGTAATTTCCGCTTCCGGTAAAATGGTAAAACATCCCTGCAGGACACCCAGCAGTCCCGCCATCAACTCCGCCGGCAACAGTGACGGCGTTCCGCCGCCAATAAAGACACTGGTCACCTGATACTCACCGAAAACCCGGCTTTGACTATGGAGTTCTTCAATCAGCTTTTCCACATACACATCATATGCCCGTTCCGGCACAGCAAAGGACAGGAAGTCGCAGTACGCACACTTCCTGGCACAAAACGGGATATGAAGATATAATTCTAATTCGGGTTTATTCATCATCCAATTTTAGTACGCTCATAAAGGCCTTTTGCGGAATTTCTACATTGCCGATCTGGCGCATTCTCTTCTTTCCTTCCTTCTGTTTTTCCAGAAGTTTTTTCTTTCGGGTGATATCACCGCCATAGCACTTGGCCAGAACGTCTTTACGGACCGCCTTGACCGTCTCACGGGCGATGATCTTCCCCCCCACCGCCGCCTGAATCGGAATTTCAAACAGGTGCCGCGGAATTTCTTCTTTTAGCTTCTCACACATCTTCCGGCCCCGTTCATAAGCCGACCCCGCATGAACAATAAAGGACAGCGCATCCACCTCTTCCTTGTTGATCAGGATATCCAGCTTCACCAGCTCGGACCGCTCATAGCCCTTCATCCCATAATCAAAGGAGGCATAACCGCGAGAACGTGACTTCAAAGCGTCAAAGAAGTCATAAATAATCTCATTCAACGGAAGTTCATACTTGAGCAGCGCCCGAGTCTCTTCCATGTATTCCTTACTCTGGTAAATGCCGCGGCGTTCCTGGCACAGCGTCATGATCGCACCGACAAATTCGGTTGTCACCATAATCTCGGCGCTGACAATCGGTTCCTCCATATAATCAATTTCGGTTGGCTCCGGCAGATTAGAGGGGTTGGTAAGCTCGATCATGTCACCATTCCTTTTGTGAACACGGTAGATTACACTGGGCGCCGTCGTCACCAGATCCAGGTTATACTCCCGTTCCAACCGCTCCTGGATAATCTCCAGATGGAGCAGCCCTAAAAATCCGCAGCGAAAGCCAAACCCCAGAGCAACCGACGTCTCCGGCTCGAAGAACAGGGAGGCGTCATTTAGCTGCAGCTTCTCCAATGCTTCCCGCAGATCATTATACTTGGCGCCATCCGCCGGATACAAACCGCAGTACACCATCGAAGTGACTTTTTTATATCCCGGCAGCGGCTTTTCACAAGGACGGTCCGCCTGGGTAATGGTATCACCCACCCGGGTATCCTTCACATTCTTAATGCTGGCCGTCACATAGCCGACCATACCGGCACTTAGCTCTTCACAGGGAATAAACTGTCCGGCACCAAAATAGCCTACTTCCACAACTTCTTCCTGGGCACCGGTGGCCATCATGCGAATCCGGGTCCCTTTTCTCACAGTCCCCTCTTTGATCCGGCAAAAGACAATAACTCCTTTGTAAGAATCATACAGGGAATCAAAAATCAACGCCTGCAGCGGCGCTGCCGGATCACCCTTCGGCGCCGGAATCTTGCGGATAATCGCTTCCAGTACATCCTCTGCATTCAGTCCGGTCTTAGCCGAAATCCGGGGAGCATCCCGGGCTTCGATGCCAATGACATCTTCAATTTCATTCATTACCCACTCCGGACGGGCACTGGGTAAATCGATCTTATTAATTACCGGAAATACATCCAGGTCGTGATCCAGGGCCAGATAGACATTGGCCAACGTCTGCGCCTCAATGCCCTGGGCCGCATCCACGACCAGAATCGCCCCATCACAAGCCGCCAGGCTGCGGGATACCTCATAATTAAAGTCTACGTGTCCGGGAGTGTCAATCAGATTAAAAATATACTCCTCACCATCCTTCGCCTTGTAGACAGTGCGTACCGCCTGGGACTTGATGGTAATACCGCGTTCCCGCTCCAGATCCATATTATCAAGCACCTGCGACTGCATCTCCCGGTTGGTCAGTAAACCGGTCATCTCGATGATCCGGTCCGCCAGCGTGGATTTGCCATGGTCAATGTGGGCGATAATACAGAAATTGCGTATTTTACTTTGGTCTATTGCTGCCATATATGGTTTCCTCTTTCTAAATCATGTTAGATAAATATATCATTTTTTTAATTTCCTTGCAACACCCTATCTAAAAGTTCTGCAAGTGGTTCTACCGCATTCCGTGCTTCCTGCCAGGTATTGGTCTGGGCGCCCAGCTCAATCAGCGAGGCGCGGGGCCGCACATGCAGATTATAGCGCAGACCTTTTAAATAGATTTTCCTGGTCAGTCCGGGATAATCCCTGGCCGCCATCAACTGCATCTGAAAGGAAAAGGCCATATTATCTGCAAAGTTCGGATTGGGCAAATATTCGATCGGGCCGTCCGGCGTGCGGCTGGTGCCCTGGAAAAACATGATCCTGGCTGTAGTTTTCCCATTCACCTCGGAAATCAGGCGCAGACCTTCAGCTACTCCATCCCGGTGCACATCCAGTACCACCTGAATACTGGGATTCTGCTCTAAAATCCCGCTGATGCCCTGCAGAGCATACGTATATGCGCGGTTGCGGTCCAATTCACCGCCCTGAATGTCATACGTCGAAGTATCATGAATCACATTCCAGCCCTTTGCTTCCAGCAGCTCCGTCAGATAATTCCCCGCCCCGACTACCGTCGCCTGGGTATTTCCCGGCCCGTAATCGGCATACGTCTCCTGCGAGTGGGTATGGTAGATCAAAATCTGCGGCACGTTGGGATCTTTCTCTATTTGCATGTTCTTCTCGGCAAAAGCCCGGGCATTGATCAAATCCGGTCCGGCTGCTGCCGAGGAATGGACGCTGTAGAATTGTTTCATAACCATATCATAATCGTCCAACTGTTCCAGTCCATATTGCACACCTGCTCCCGGTTCTCCGGCAGGAATCACTCCTTCCGCTGCCTGATCGGCAGCCGACATCCCAGTATCTTCCAGTATTTCCATCCCTTCCTCCTCCGTCAAAAACAGGTATCCGTAATTTTCATACGCATACCTGTAATCCTCATAAATCTCCCAGGACGGATCTCGGCCCGTAATCGCTATCATTTCCGGCTCGGCCAGCGTCGGGCCCTGTAATTTCAGCGCCCCGATCAGCAGCCAGGTAATCCAGGTGCCCGGATCACTCAAATCGGACGATTTCCTTCTTCAGCCGTTTCATGATTTTTTTCTCCAATCTTGAGATATATGATTGAGAGATTCCCAGAAGATCCGCCACTTCTTTCTGTGTCATTTCCGTTCCTTCCTCACTTCGCAGTCCGTACCGAAGCTCCACAATCTTCCGTTCCCGGGGACTTAACCGGCTGATTGCATTGTTCAGTAATTTCTTTTCCGTTTCGTCTTCCAGACCCCGATAGATGATATCTTCATCGGTTCCCAGAATATCCGACAACAGAAGTTCGTTGCCATCCCAGTCCACATTCAGCGGCTCATCGATGGACACTTCCATTCTGGTTTTATTATTACGCCGCAAATACATCAAAATCTCGTTTTCGATGCAGCGCGAAGCATAAGTGGCCAGTTTGATATTCTTCTCCGGATTAAAGGTATTGATGGCCTTGATTAAACCAATTGTTCCAATCGAAATCAAATCCTCCACTCCGACACAGGTATTGTCGAATTTCTTTGCGATATAAACCACCAGGCGCAGGTTATGTTCGATCAGCAGCGAACGGGCCTCTTTCTCCTCCTGCGAGCTTAATTTGGCAATCATCTCTGCTTCTCTTTTACTGTCAAGGGGCGGCGGCAGAATATCCGCTCCGCCTATGTAATGTACTTCTCCCTGCTTCTGCCACAGCATCGTCTTAAATGACCGCACCGCCTTAAATTGAAACCGGTTCGGTATGGAAACCTTCACAATCATATCTATATCCTCCATGTTTTTTCAGCACTAGTCTTTTATTAATTTTGTTCTTCTTGATGCAGAAGCATTTCATATTGGTGATCAGAGCACAGGGGTTCCTTGCTGACTGCCAGCCAGGGCTTCTTAAATACCATCACAACCTTGCCGTCCCGCACCACTTCCATTTCATCCACCTGGATTCCCGGCAGCATTCCATACTCGGTCCCGACCGCCTGAAACGGGATGTAAATGATCCGGGAAACACTGTCACAAAACTGCCGGCAGGCTTCGTAACTGATGACATGTACCGGTTGGTGGCCGTATGGTTCATACAGTTGATTCCCCGTATCCATCAGTGCTGTCACGGTCTTCTTTTTTCCCTGATAAGACAATATCACCTCATAGTAGTTTTTTTGCTCCTGTATCCGTGACCTGATAAAAAGGATGCAGGCGCAAATCCCATAATAAATACCAACCATTCCGCATAGTAATGATACTGCCGACCAGCGGTTTGGTATTATTCCTCCGGTCAAATACTCATTTCCCCGAAGATGGTCGCCTAACGCTCCCAGGACTCCTCCTGATGCCGCGCTGACCAGCCAAAGAGTACAAAGTATTTTAACAAATTCCGAAATATTCCTTCTGCCAAATGCCACCAGGATCATCAATGCGCTAATGAAAAACCATGTAAAAACAAGCTCTGCCCAGGCCGAAAAAAGTGGAAACAGCAATGATGCACAGGCCCATACCGCTCCCAGCAAGGCGCCCGCCAACATACGCAGCCGTTTGGCCGGCAGCTTTAATATTTTTTTTACCAGAGTCAAAAGCAGATAGTCCATGATAGAATTTACCAGAAAGTATAGGTCCAGATACACAGTTATAGTCACGAATTCCGGCCTCACCTCCTAAAAAATCTACTTAGGCAAGTATACCGGAAAAACGATGCATATTTTGTCAAAGCAAAAGAGGAAAACCTGTTTTTTTACCGACAAATTTTGCCATCAAAAAGGGAACCGTCTGATCGGTTCCCTGGTTTTGTAATTACTTATCTTTTATTTTTCAAAAAATCCGGAATATTGATCTGCATCTCTTTATTCAGCGGACGGTAGGATGGTGCTGCCTGCTGCTGTGACTGCCCTGCCGGTCGCGGAACTGTCGTCCTCGGCTGCTGAGCAGTATACCTTGGTTCAATGACCGGTTCTGCAGTTGCTGCTGAAGCCTGCTGTCCTATATTCGGGACATTCACACCCAGATTGGTTGGCATCTTCGGCTTATAGTTGTTAAATCCAGCCATGGCCTTGTTTACCGGGGTATTGATTCCATGAGCATCCAGACCGGTAGCGATTACGGTAATGGTCGCTTCATCCTGAGCGGTCTCATCATACATGGCACCAAAAATGATATTGGCATCATCACCAGCCAGTTCCTGAACATAGCTTGCCGCCTCATTGGCCTCGATCAGGCTGATATCGCCGGAAATATTGATAATAACATGCGTAGCGCCTTCAATCGTGGTCTCCAGCAGCGGACTGGATACCGCCTGCTTCACCGCATCTACGGCTTTCTCATCTCCCTTGGCATGTCCAATACCGATATGAGCAATCCCTTTGTCGGTCATAACGGTCTGTACATCGGCAAAATCCAGGTTGATCAGGCCCGGTACATTAATCAAATCGGTAATTCCCTGAACGGCCTGCTGCAGCACTTCATCTGCTTTCTTAAGAGCATCCGGCATCGTGGTTCTGCGGTCAACGATCTCCAGCAGCTTATCATTAGGGATGACAATCAAGGTATCCACACTTTCTCGCAGGTGCTCAATACCGGTCAATGCGTTCGTCATACGGGTCTTAGCTTCAAAACGGAAGGGCTTGGTGACGACACCAACGGTAAGAATGCCCATCTCCTTCGCAATCCTGGCAATCACCGGTGCCGCACCGGTTCCGGTTCCGCCGCCCATACCACAGGTAACAAAGACCATATCGGCACCTTTGATGGTCTGGGCCAGTTCTTCTGAACTTTCTTCAGCAGCTTTCTCGCCGATCTCCGGTCTGGCACCGGCACCCAGTCCCTTGGTCAGCTTCTCACCGATCTGCATTGCCGTCGGTGCTTTACAAAAGCCCAGGGCCTGCTTGTCCGTATTGATACCAATAAAATCTACCCCGGCGATATTCTCATCAATCATGCGGTTGACGGCGTTATTACCGGCTCCGCCAACACCAATTACAACAATTCTTGCTGCATTTTCAGCCTCATTTATTTTAATCTCTAACAAGATTTTACTCCTCCTTAACCTCTATGCGCATACTTTTGTAACATTTTTGTAATATGTTTTCTTATACTAGTCTATCTAATACTATATTTGATTTTTCAAAAAATATCAACCTTTATTTTATCAAAATTAAAGAAGTATCCAAATGAGCTTATTACATTTTAGGTTTAAACGAATACATCGCTGACGAATTGGTTTCATCATAAGTGTCCAGATACAGCGTTCCCTTGCGTCCTTTCAACTCCGGGAGGATATCGCCAAGGGTGGCAATCTTCCCGTTCAGGTCCTCATTACTCCCAAGAATTACCTCGATATCCGCCACATAAAGAGTGGCTTCGCCAAAGCGATTGTATTGAATCTTGTCGACCTGCAGGTTATAAATGGAAAGAATCTGGGTCAGGTTCAGAATTTCTTCAAATATTTCCCGGCTTTCCACCGGCAGCTTTTGATAGAGGACGATATGGCCGAACTCAAGTCCGGTAATCCAGGGAATTCCTTCCAGCTTGTTATTGGCACTCTCCACGATAATACCGTCCTTATCAAAATACATAAAGCTGCTCATGTAGGATACATATCCCACCACGCTTTTTTCATAGACAATCACTTCCACGCTAAAAGGATCCTGAAAAGCAATTTTATAATCCTCGACAAAAGGAATCGTTTCATGCTCCTGGAACCGGTTCTTTAAATAGCAGTACACCACATTACGGCTCGCCCGGTCCGGAAATAAAATCGACCTCATCTGCTCATCGCTATAACGCTGATTGCCGGTTACTGTAATCGTTGATATGTTCACTGACAGCAACACGATCACGAGAATCAAGCCCGCAATAATGGCGACCATCAGCCCTGTTCTTTTTTCCCTTTTTTGTGTATTCTGCATAACCTTTTATTCCTTTTATCCTTTCAAAGCTGCCAGCGCTTCCACCAGCGCAATGTCCGCGCCAACTGCGGCCAGATCCCGGCAAATATCTTCATACCCCCGGCAAATATGGCCATATCCCTGAATCCAGGTCTCCGGCCCGGCCGCCAGGCCAGCCACCACCAAAGCAGCACCCCCCCGTAAATCAGTCGCCTCGGCCAGCCCGCCCCTTAACATCGGGCGGCCGTTCACCCAGGCAATGTTATCTTCAATTATAATATGTGCACCCAATTTCTGCAATTCTTTTGCAGTGGCAAATCTTCCCTCAAATACGGTTTCTTCAATTTGTGAAACACCATCAGCGACGGAGGCCACTGCCATCATCACCGATTGCAGATCGGTAGGGAAGGCCGGATATGGTCCGGTTTGAATCTTCACCGGGGCCGGACGTTGTTTCATGGCGATCAGGATCCCCTCCGGCGATTCGGTAATCCGGGCCCCCATCTGCTGAACCTTGGGCAAGACCTCCTGCATATGCAGGACCGGCCCCTGCCGTAAAAACACCTCACCGCCGGCCGCCATCACCGCTCCCAGGTAAGTCCCGGCGACAATCCGGTCACCTGCCACCGAAAATGTACAGTCATGCAGCGGCCGCCGTCCCTGAATCGTCAGCACTTCCGTACCAACACCGGCAATCTCCGCCCCCATCTGACATAAGAAGCGGCACAGTTCCATAATTTCGGGTTCTCTGGCCGCACCGGTGATCCGGGTCACTCCTTCCGCCGCCACTGCCAGCATTACCGCATTTTCCGTCGCTCCCACACTGGGATAACGAAAATCAATCTGCGCCCCCCGCAGCGTTGCTGCCGAAGCGGTAATCTGTTCTCCTTCCGCCCGGATCTCCGCCCCCAGACGACGCAGCGCATACAAATGCAGGTCAATCGGCCGTTTGCCGATGGAGCATCCGCCCGGATAACTGGTCACCGCTTCGCCCAGCCGGCCCAGCAGCGGACCCAGCAGCATCACGGAAGAACGCATTTGTTTTACCCGCAGCGCCGGTATCCGCATCGAAGTCAGGTTTCTGGTATCAATCGTAAGCACATGGTCACTGAGGCTTATCCCACACCCCAGATATTCTAAAATCCCCATCATACAGAACACGTCCTGTATTCCGGGGACATTGGTAATTACGGTCGTTCCCTTATGCAAAAGTGCTGCTGCCATGATCGGCAGCACCGCATTTTTGGAACCCTGTATGGTTATCTCACCTTTTAAGGAATGTAAGCCGCTTAAACGAATCGCCGACAATCAGATACCCCCTACTGTCACACTTATACTCCATCTTATGTTAATAGCAGGGAAATTGTTTTTATTTTTCCAATTTTATCTGATTTGAGACACTTAGAACCATTCCCATCTCAATCATCAAAAACAGCACGGAGGTCCCTCCATAACTGATAAAAGGCAAGGTGATTCCGGTATTGGGAATGGTATTGGTGACCACTGCAATATTTAAAATAACCTGAATCGCAATATGAGCCATGACCCCGACCGCAATCAGGGAACCAAATAAATCAGGCGCATTGTTGGCAATCAGCATGAACCGGTAAATCATGAACAGGAAAATCAGAATCACCGACACCGCCCCAAACAACCCCAACTCTTCGCAGATAATGGAAAAGATCATATCATTCTGGGCCTCCGGTACAAACCCCATCTTCTGGATGCTTTCACCCAGCCCCCGGCCGACCAGTCCGCCGGAGCCAATGGCATACAGGCCCTGAAGCACCTGATATCCGCCATCCTGCGGATAAGCCTCCGGATTCAGCCAGACAAAGATCCGGCTAAGCTGATATTTCTTCAAAAGACCCACATTTTCCAGTGCCAGTGCCAATGGTCCGGCCACCGCAAACGCCCCCAGCCCCAGCCCACCACACAGGAAAAAGGGCCACCTCTTCTCACAGGCCACAAACAGCATAACAAAGGCGATACCGACAATAATAATCCCGGAGCTTAAGTTGTTCGCGGCAACAATCGCGGCAATCGGCAATGTAGCACCGATCACCATCGCCATCGCTTTCCACTGGTTGATCTGCTTGCCCATCTGGACAATCATTGCTGCCAATAAGACAATCAATGCAATCTTGACAAATTCTGTCGGCTGGAATGTGGCACCGCCGACCACCAGCCACCGGCGCCGCCCATTAACCTCTTTACCGATGAGCGATACCACAATCATCAGCACATAGGAAAGAATATAGGCAAACACGGCAAAGCGTGCATACCAGTGATAATCCAGCTTAGAGATGATCACTGCCATCACCAGACCGGCGCCGGCAATCTTAAGCTGACGCATCATAAAGTAGGCGGGATTTGAATAGTTGATCTGTGCCATATAGGAACTGGCACTATAAATCATGACCAGACCAAATGCCGTCAGGAATATGACGCAAAATAGCAGACTGTAGTCATAAAACCGCTTTGGTTTGTTTTTTTTCGCCATCGGTCCCTCCTACAGATTTCTTACGCATTCTTTAAAAACATCGCCACGCTGTTCGTAGTTTTCAAACATTCCCCAGCTGGCACAGGCCGGCGACAGCAGGACACTGTCGCCGGAATTGGCATAGGCGGCACAGACACGGACTGCCTCGGCCATATCATCGGCGTACATAATCTCATGAAAACCATGTGCTCTGGCACACTGGGCAATCTTATCCCGGGTCTGCCCCAGCAGCACCAGGTATTTCACTTTATCACCAAAGGATTCAATCCATTCATGATACTCACTGTTCTTATCATAACCGCCGGCAATCAGTATCGTCGGTCCGGTCATCGCCCGCACCGCCTGAATCGCCGCATCCGGGTTCGTCCCTTTGGAATCATTGTAATATTTTACTCCGGCCCGTTCCCGGACAAATTCAATCCGGTGTTCCACCGCTTTGAATTCCCTGATTGCCGTCCGGATGACCGGCATCGGAACCTTCAGCTGAATGGCGATGGCAACTGCCGCCATAACATTCTCATAATTATGTTTGCCCAGCAGTTGAAGATCGCGGACATCCACGACCATTTCTTCCCGTCCGTCATGGCGATAGATCATATCCAGACCACGCAGGTACAGTCCTTCTTCCACGATCTGGCTGCCGGAGAAGAACATCACCCGGGCCTTAAGCTCTTCGCTTTCACCAAACTCCCGGAGCACCGCATCGTCATAATTCAGGACAATCGCATCTTCTTTGGTCTGGTTTGTTGCAATTCGTTTTTTTACTTCTATATAATTCTCCATTGTACCGTGACGGTCCAGATGATCCGGCGTGATATTTAAAATCGCACTGACATGGGGATGGAAATCCATGATCGTCTCTAACTGAAAGCTGGAAACCTCTGCTACCGTTACCGAATCCGCTGTAGTCAAAAGCGCTGTCTCGGTATAGGGAATGCCGATATTGCCAACAACAAATACCGCACCTTCCGCCAAACGCAGGTGAGCACTCATAATCGCCCCTACCAGAGCCGTCGTCGTCGTCTTGCCGTTGGTTCCGGTAATCGCTGCCAGCTTACCCTTAGCCACATGATAAGCCAGCTGGATCTCACTCCAGATCGGAATCTTTACCTCGTCCAACACCGACACAAACGGTGCATCTAACGGAATCCCGGGACTGATAATGGCCAGCTCCACCCCTGATAAATCGGTTCGGCTAAGCTCACCCAGGATGATATTCAGCTTTTTGTGTTCGCCAAACGGTTCTTTGATCTTCTCCGGATCCAATTGTTCATTCCCGTCATAAAGAACTACTTCGCCCCCCATCTTCAGCAGAAGTTTTGCCGCGGCAATCCCACTTTTGCCAGTTCCTGCAACTAAGACCTTCTGATCATTCATGTTGTTACCCTCCTATAATCCTAAGTACGCCAACAGGCAAAGGATTGCCGTAGTAATGGAAAAGACTGCCACCACCCGGGTTTCGGACCAGCCGCCCAACTCAAAATGATGATGGATCGGCGCCATCCGAAAGATCCTTTTGCCATGAGTAGCCTTAAAATAACCCACCTGCATGATTACCGACAACACCTCAACCAGGTAGATCAGACCAATAATCGGAATAAAGAACGGCATCTGCATCATAAACGCACTGGAAGCTACAAAGCCGCCCAGAGCCAGAGAACCGGTATCGCCCATAAATACTTTCGCCGGATAGACATTGAACAGCAAAAAGCCCAGCAGGCTTCCCACTACCGCTCCGGTAATCGGGCTGATACCACTGTCCTCACCGATTGCAATGATGGTCAGGAACGTCGCCACCAGAATCGTCACACTGGTACAAAGGCCATCCAGGCCATCGGTGAAGTTCACACCGTTGTCGGTTCCCAGCACCACCAGAAATACAAAAGGAATAAACAGGATGCCCATATTCAGGTAATATCCCTTTTGAAATCCGCCGGTAAAGGGAACCAGGACGGCCGTACTGACCTCATGTGAATTCATCAGATAATAGATAAAGATACTGGTGATGACAATCTGGCCGGCCAGCTTCTGTTTCGGATTTAATCCTTCCGAACGCTTCATTACAATCTTGATGTAATCATCCAAAAAACCGATAATACCAAATCCCACCGTCATGAACAGCACCGGAATGATCTTCGGATAATCCCGGATGTAAAACAGCGACGTGATAATAATACTGGTCAGAATCACCAGGCCGCCCATCGTCGGCGTCCCCTGCTTTTTCAGATGGCCCTGCGGTCCGTCCTCCCGGACCTGCTGCCCAAATTTCAACTTATGAAGAAATGGTATTACAATCGGACACAGCATTGCGCTGATTGTAAATGCTATTATAATCGCCAGTATCGTTTCGTTAATCATATCGCACCCCTATATATTATGAGCCTATTATGTATCGTTGGTGTTTTGGTCTGTTGTTAGTATACGTCTTTTTAAGGGAATAATCAACCACTGATTCGAATCGTGGATACAGAATTTTCCTTGTCTGCCTCAATTCCCAGATATGGCAAAATATTCATAAAAATGTCGGAAATTACCGGAGCTGCAATCGTTCCGCCGTAATAAACCCCTTGTGGTTCATCAATGGTGATCAAAGCCATCACCTGGGGATCATCCGCCGGGGCAAAACCGATAAAGGAGGAGATATACCGCTTCAGGCTGCGCGGCAATTTTTCGGAGGTTGCCGTCTTGCCGCCGATCCGGTACTCCGCAACAGCGGCATTTTTGCCGCCGCCCTCGGCTACTACCTGCTCCAGCATATACCGCATCGTCTCACTTGTCTCTGCTGATACGACGCCTGCCTTTACCGGATACGTAAAATGCCGGACCGTATCCTGTTCGGCGTTGACCACCTTGACGCCAAAATGCGGGGTAATCCGGTTCCCGCCATTGACAATGGAAGCGGCCGTGGTGATCAGCTGGATCCGCGTAATCTGAAAAGACTGGCCGAAAGAAACGGTGGCCAGCTCCACCAGGCCCATATTCTCTTTTTTGTGCATAATCGTGCCGGCTTCTCCCGGCAGGTCGATGCCGGTCTTATCTTTCAGCCCGAATTGCTCAAAATACTGGTAATACCGGTCGATCCCCAACCGCTGTCCCACATCAATGAACACCGGATTGCAGGAATTCATCGTACCTTGCAGAAAGGTCTCGCCGCCGTGTCCGCCCACTTTGTGGCAGCGAATCTTGCGGTCCTCCACAATGCGAAAGCCCGGGCAGGAAAAGGTATCCCGCATGCCCACTACGCCGGCTTCCAGCCCGGCCGCTGCCGTGATGATCTTAAACGTCGAACCGGGTTCATAGGTATCATTGAGGCAGGGATTGCGCCACATCTGGTTTAACAGTTCCTGCTTTTCGGCGGCGGAAATTCCGTAAGCTGCTTCTGCATCCTTCGTATTCAGTGTGAACGGTTCGTTTAAATTGAATTCAGGGACATTGACCATTGCCAGAATTTCCCCATTTTGGGGATTCATGATAATGATCGAAACCTGCTTTGCCTGCTTTTTCTCCAGCACCTCATAAGCTGCCTGTTCCGCATATTGCTGAATATTGACATCCAGGCTAAGATACAGATCATTGCCGGCGATCGGTTCAACCCGGTCCTCAAAGGCATTTTGGATCTCCACACCGGCAGCATCGGTCATCGTCAGAATCGTACCGTTGATGCCTTTTAAATATGGTTCATATTTGACTTCCAGGCCGATGATGCCCTGATTGTCCCCGCCGGTAAAGCCCAAAACCCTGGAAGCCAGGGAATCAAAGGGATAGTATCGCTTATAATCTTCATCCACTTTTACCCCTTCCAGGTGATAACTGCGGATTTTATCACCGGTTTCTTTATCAATATTCGTCCGAATGATCTCCCGGGAGCTGCGCTTCTCCACTTTCTTACGCACCGTTTCCTCATCCAGCCCAAGCTCTTCGCAGAGAATCCTGATTACTTCTGACTCGTCCTTGACCTGATTGTGAATCACCGAAACCGTACAGACGGTCCGGTTCGTGGCAATCACCACGCCATTGGCATCCAGAATATTGCCTCGGGCCGCCTTGATCGTACGCTCTCGCTGATGTAACTCTTCCGCCATCTGACTGTAATGTTCCGCCCGACAGGTCATCAGATAAAACAGCCGCCCCATTAATCCCGCCATGCATAAGCAAAGCAGAAAACACAGGACGGCTATCCTTTCTCGATGATGGGTCTGGTTCGAATTCATAACCGGCTCCTGTATTCATTTATTGCTATAATATATGAGCCAGTCTGAAATTTATGTTTACTATCCCGGATTCGGTTCGACAACCGGAATCTGTCCGGGCTGATCACCTGCCGACGCTTCCTGTTGGGCCGGTTCGGGCGCTGCTTCCGCTGTCGCCCTGGCCGTCGTTGTCTCTGCCTGCGTCTGCCGCTTAGTGGTCTCCGCCGCTGTCGTCGCCGCCTGCGTCTGCCGTTTAGTGGTCTCTGCCGCTGT
>Ga0153928_1000773_pt1 | contig 15181 bp, 16 predicted proteins | sample TSNJ012MetaG_FD_106656 | JGI IMG/M metagenome (GOLD analysis project Ga0153928, IMG submission 106656) | Attine ant fungus gardens microbial communities from New Jersey, USA - TSNJ012 MetaG | ecosystem: Host-associated > Fungi > Mycelium > Unclassified | place: USA: New Jersey, Wharton State... | reverse complement strand
TGGTGCGCTGCTCCATCGTGCGCTCGACGCGGCGCTTCATTTCGAGAAATGCGTTGGCGGCGCGGCGCACCTCGCGCGCGCCGCGCGGGCGAAAGCCCGGCACCTCGCGGCCCTTGCCGAAGCTTTCCGCCGCGTCCGCCAAGGTCAGGATCGGCCGGATCTGATTGCGCAGGAACAGCACCGAGACGCCCAGCAGCACCAGCGATGTGCCCACCATCCAGAACAGGAAAATCTCCGAGTTGGACGCGTAAGCGGCATTGCGCGGGGCGAACACGCGCATCACCGAGTTGTCGAGCGTAATGCGGATTTCCACGAGCGCCGATCGCCCGACGGTATCGATCCAGAACGGGCGCGCGATCTGCCGGCTGATCTCGCGCGAGAGCGCCTGGTCGAGCAAAGAGAAAAACGGCTTCGGCCCCGGCGGCGGCAGATCGGCGCCGGGCAGGAAGTCGACCACCAAGCCGAGGCGCTGCTGGGCAATGCGCCGCAAGGTCGCGTGGTCGGGAGTGTCGGGATAGCTCTGATAGATGTCGATCAGCGACGAGATGTCCTGGGTGACGGCGGCCGAAAGCCGGCGCGTGACCGTGTTCCAGTGCCGCTCCATGAAAACGAAGGCGACCACCGACTGCAGGATCACCATCGGGGTCACGATGATAAGGAGCGAGCGGGCGAAAAGCCCGGTCGGCATGACACTGCGCACCGCGCGGCCCCACCAGTCCCACGCGGCGGAGACGTGGCTCGCGGCCGAGCGCAGCGTCGCGAGCCCGACGTCGAGGGTGGTCATGGCGACACCACCAAGCGATAGCCGATCCCGCGCACGGTCTGCACGATCAGCGGATGTGCGGGATCACGCTCGATCTTGCGCCGCAGCCGATTGACCTGGACGTCGACGGCGCGCTCGTTCGAGCCGGCGCCGTTGCCGGCGAGCGCCAGGCGCGGAACCGTCTCGCCCGGCGTCGCCGCGAGCACGCGCAGCATGTCGCGCTCGCGGTCGGTGAGATGAACGACGTCCTCGCCGCGCCGCAGTTCGCCGCGGCCGATGTGGAAAATAAACTCGCCGAATTTGATGCTCTCGACTTGCGGCGCGGGGGCGGGGTGCTGGCGCTTGAGAATGTTCGTGATGCGCAGCGACAGCTCGCGCGCCTCGAACGGCTTGGCCATGTAGTCGTCGGCCCCGAGTTCCAGCCCCTTGATGCGATCGGGCGTTTCATCGCGCGCGGTGAGCATCAGGATCGGTACTGTCGAGGAGGCACGGATCGCCTTGGCCAGATCGAACCCGGATTCCCCGGGCATCATCACGTCGAGCACCAGGAGGTCGAAGCTGAGGCCATCGAGCTTCGCCCGCGCCTCCGCTGCGTTGCCGGCAGTGGTTACGCGATAGCCCTCGCGCGCGAGATAGCGCGAGAGCAGGTCGCGGATGCGGCGATCGTCATCGACGACAAGGAGGTGCGGGGCGTCGTCCGAGAGCGAGGCGACCGGCGCGCTCATGTCGGCTCAGCGGCGCGTGCGGCCGCCGCCCTCGGCGCGGGCAATCAGCCGCAGCACCTCGTCCCGATCCGTTGCGTCGATCATGGCGGCGAGAAAGCGGCGCGCGCTCTCATGCGTCCCGGGGCCCACTTCGGCGACCGCACGGGCGATCCGGGTGGTCTGCAGGCCGGCAAGCTTGAGGGCCAGCGCCTCGCCCTTGGGGGTGGCGAACAGCAGCCGCTGCCGCCGGTCGTTGGCGCCTTCCCGCTGCACCACATAGCCCTCGTCGACCAGCTGCTTGAGCACGCGCCCGAGCGACTGTTTGGTGATCTTCAAAATCACCAGCAGATCCGCAACCTTGATGCCGGGATTGCGGTTGATGAAGTGCAGCACTCGATGATGCGCGCGGCCGAAGCCGAATTTGGCGAGCACATGGTCGGGATCGCCGACGAAATCGCGATAGGCGAAGAACAGGAGCTCGATGATGTCCCAGATCGGCTCGTCCGCCGCCAAGCCGGTATCGCTGGTGCGGGCCGGGCGCTCCGGGGGAATGGTAAAATTTAGGTCAGCCATATTGACGTATTTCGGTTAAGCTGTTATCCGTGCTGGCGTCTTCGCGTGGGATCGTGCCCGGGCGATCCTCCTCCGGCCGTTGCGCCGGTCCGCGAAGCGCGGTTTCATGGACCCGGGCGAACCATAACGGGACTTGGGCCGGGAGGCAAAAGCCGGCGGCCCCGGTTCCGCCAGAACCTTCCAGGAGGAAGCCATGACCCTGCCATTCGACCAGCGCGACGGCGTCATCTGGTACGACGGCAAGCTTGTGCCCTGGAGGGACGCCAAGCTGCATGTGCTTTCTCACGGCCTCCATTACGCAAGCTGCGTGTTCGAGGGCGAGCGCGCCTATGGCGGGGAAATCTTCAAGTGCAGCGAGCACTCCGAGCGGTTGCGCGAGTCGGCCCAGTTGCTCGATTTCGAGATTCCCTATTCGGTCGCGGAGATCGACGCGGCCAAGCGCCTGGTGCTGGAGCGCAACGGCCAGCGCGACGCCTATGTGCGGCCGGTCGCCTGGCGTGGCTCCGAGATGATGGCGGTCTCGGCCCAGAACACCACCATTCATGTCGCGATCGGAACCTGGGAGTGGCCGAGCTATTTCGATCCGGCCCAGCGCCTCAAGGGCATCCGTCTCGACCTCGCCGATTTCCGCCGTCCCGACCCGGCCACGATTCCGGCCAAGGCCAAGGCCGCGGGCCTCTACATGATCTGCACCATCTCGAAGCATAAGGCCGAGCGCAAAGGCTACGCGGACGCCATGATGCTCGACTGGCGCGGCCAGGTCGCCGAATGCACCGGCGCCAACATCTTCTTCATCAAGGACGGCAAGATCCACACGCCCACGCCCGATTGTTTCCTCGACGGCATCACGCGGAAAACGGTGGTCGACCTCGCCCGCCGTCGCGGTATCGAGGTGGTCGAGCGGGCGATCATGCCGGACGAACTCGACGGCTTCTCGGAGTGCTTCATCACCGGGACAGCCGCCGAGGTGACGGCGGTCTCGGAAATCGCGCGCTGGCGCTTCACGCCCGGAGCGATCACGCAGCGGCTGATGGAAGACTACACCGCCGAAGTGCAGCCCAAAGGCAAGAAGGCGGCGGCCTGACCGCCATCGCGAGCGGAGCGCTACGCGGTTCCTCGCGATGACGGGGCAGCCGTGGCGCTGCTATAACCTCGCGGCATGCTCCGATTTGTGATCCGCCGGCTGGTCGTCGCTTTCCTCGTGGCGCTGACCGTGTTGTCGCTCAGTTTCGCGTTGACCCGGCTCGCCGGCGATTTGGCCGTCGCGATCGCGGGTCCGAACGCCACGGCCGCCGACGTCGATGCCGTGCGCCTCGCCTACGGGCTTGATCGGCCGGTCGTCGCGCAATTCGCCGACTGGGCGGTGCGCGCCGCGCAAGGCGATTTCGGCCAGTCGTTCTTCTTCAAGGAAAAGGTCGCGACCTTGATTGCCGACCGGCTGCCGATCACCGGCACGCTCGGCCTGACCGGCATTGTCATCGCGCTCGCTGTCGCGTTGCCGCTCGGCATCCTGGCGGCGGTCAAACAGAACACGTGGATCGACCGGGCCGCGACGTCGATCGCGCTGTTCGGTCAGGCGATGCCGACCTTCTGGTTCGGCCTCATCCTCATGATCGTGTTCGGCCTCAAGCTCGGGTGGCTCCCCGTGTCGGGCACCGGCAGCTGGCAGCATTACGTGATGCCGGGCGTCGTGCTCGCCTTCACGGCGATCCCGGCGCTGATGCGCCTCACGCGCACCGGCATGATCGAGGTGCTGGCGTCCGATTACATCCGCACGGCGCGCGCCAAGGGGCTGCGCGCGCGCACCGTGGTGCTGCGCCATGCCTTGCGCAATGCCGCCATTCCGGTGGTCTCGATCGCAGCGGTGCAACTCGGCTTCATGCTCGGCGGCTCGGTGGTGATCGAGCAGGTGTTCGCGCTGCACGGGGTCGGCTATCTCGCATGGGAATCGATCAGCAAGAACGACTATCCGGTGGTGCAGGCCGTCGTGCTGGTGCTCGCCTGCATTTACGTCCTGCTGACGCTCTTCGCCGATCTGCTCAACGCGTTCCTCGACCCGCGGCTGCGGACCGCGTGAAGCCGTGACCGACGACGCCTTGCGAGCCACGATTGCCCTGCCGCATCGCCTTCGGCACGGCGGCTTCGTCGTCGGCGCCGCGATCGTCGGCTTCGTCATAGTCACGGCGCTCGTCGGCCCAATGCTGGTGCCGCACGATCCGTTCGCCCAGGATCTTGTCAATCGGCTGGTGCCGCCGATGTGGACGGACGGCGGCAGCGCGGGGCACGTGCTCGGCACCGACCAGGTCGGCCGCGATTATCTGGCCCGCCTCGTCTACGGCGCGCGCATCTCGCTGCTGATCGGCCTCTCGACCGTTCTGGTGTCGGGGCTGATCGGGACGACGCTCGGCGTCGCCGGCGGGTTCTTCGGCGGCCGGGTCGACGACGTGGTGACCTTCGTCATCACCTGCCGGCTGGCGGTGCCGCTGATCCTGGTGGCGCTCGCGGTCGTGTCGCTTGTCGGCAGTTCGTTTCTCGTCGTGGTCGTGACGCTTGGGCTGCTGCTGTGGGAGCGCTTCGCCGTGGTGGCGCGCGCGACCAGTTCGCAGATCCGCAATCTCGATTACGTCGCTGCCGCCCGCGCGGCCGGCTGCAGCCGCGGCTACATCCTGCTGCGCGAGGTCCTGCCCAACATTCTCAATCCCCTCATCGTGGTGGCGACATTGGAGATGGCGCTTGCGATCCTGCTCGAAGCGGCGCTGTCGTTTCTCGGGCTGGGGGTGCCGCCGCCGTTGCCGTCGTGGGGACTGATGATCGCCGAAGCGCGCGACTACATGTTCTTTCAGGCCTGGGTCATCGTCATTCCCGGCCTCGCGCTGCTCGTCTTCGTGCTCGGCATCAATTTGCTGGGCGACGGCCTGCGCGATCTGCTGGCGCCCGAGAGCCGCGCGTGACGCCGATCCTCACGGTCGAACGCCTGCGGGTCGAGATTCCGGTCAAGGCGGGCCTGCTGCGGCCGGTGCGCGGCATCGATCTCGCGCTAAGCGCGGGCGAAACCCACGGGCTGGTGGGGGAATCCGGTTCGGGCAAATCGCTCACGGCGCTCGGCATCATGGGCCTGCTGCCGCGGCGTGCGCGGCGCAGTGCCGCGCAATTGCGCCTGGGCGATCTCGATCTCCTGCCGCTCGGTGAGCGCGCCATGGAGGACGTGCGCGGCGATCGCCTCGCCATGATCTTCCAGGAGCCGATGACCAGCCTCAACCCGGCCTTCACGATCGGCGCGCAGCTCACCGAGACCTTGCGGCGCCACCGCCGGGTGTCGCGCCGCGAGGCGCTCGAGCGCGCAGCCGCGATGCTGGCGCGCGTCGGCATTTCTTCGCCGCGCACGCGGCTTGCGCAATATCCGCATCAGCTCTCGGGCGGGCTGCGTCAGCGCGCTATGATCGCCATGGCGCTCCTGTGCGAGCCTCGGCTGCTGATTGCGGACGAGCCGACGACGGCACTCGACGTCACCGTGCAGGCGCAAATCCTCCGGTTGCTGGCGGAGCTTCAGCGCGCGATGGGGCTCGCCATTCTGCTGATAACTCATGACCTGAGCGTGGTGGCGCGCGTGGCCCAGTGCGTCTCGGTCATGTACGCGGGCGAAATCGTCGAGACCGGCGCGGTGGCCGATGTGTTTGCTCGCCCGATGCATCCCTACACGCGCGGCCTGCTCTCGGCAGTGCCGGTGCCCGGCAAAGTCAAGCGCGGCGAGCCGCTCGGCACGATTGCCGGCGTCGTGCCCAGCCTCGTCGGCGAGATCGACGGCTGCGCGTTTCGAACGCGCTGCCCGGCGGCGCATGATGCCTGCGTCCGCCCGGTGCCGGTGAGGACCGCCGGGGCAGGGCGGCGCTATCGGTGTCATCTCTCGCCCGGGGCCACGGAGGCGCCGCCGTGATACCGGGGGCCGCTCCGCCGATCCTCGAGGCTAACGCGCTGTCGCGCTCGTTTCAGGTCGGCCAAGGCTTGTTCGCCGCGCCGAAAACGATCACGGCCGTCGACGACGTTTCGTTTGCGCTGCGGCCGGGCGAGGTGCTCGGGATCGTCGGCGAATCCGGCTGCGGGAAGACGACACTCGCGCGCATGCTGCTCGGCCTGATGGCGCCGAGCGTGGGCGAGGCGCGCATCGACGGTCGGCCGGCGCATGGCCTCGACGGGCGGAAGCGCGCCCGGCTGATCCAGCCGGTATTTCAGGATCCGTATTCTTCGCTTAATCCGCGTCGGCGCATCCGGGACATCGTCGCCTTGCCGCTGATCGCGCAGCGTAGGTTCGGAGCGCGCGACATCGATCGCCAGGTCGGCGCCATGCTGGAGCGGGTGGGCCTCGCGCCCGAGCTTGCCGCGCGATTGCCGGTTCAGCTCTCGGGCGGTCAGCGCCAGCGGGTCGCCATCGCGCGGGCGCTGGTTGCCGAGCCCAAGGTCGTGATCTGCGACGAGCCGACGTCGGCGCTCGACGTGTCGGTGCAGGCACAAATCCTCAACCTGCTCGACGACCTGCGGCGCGACCTTAACCTCACCTACCTGCTGATCAGTCACAATCTGGCAGTGGTCGAGCATCTCGCGAGCCGGGTCGCCGTGATGTATCTCGGCCGCATCGTCGAGGAGGCGCCGGTCGAGCAGTTGTTTGCGTCGCCCCGCCACCCTTACACCCGGGCGCTGCTCGCCTCGGTGCTCACGCCCGAGCCCGGGCTGGGCATCCCGGACGTGGGCCTCGGTACGACCTTGCCGGACCCCACCAATGTGCCGGCGGGATGTCGTTTTCATCCCCGTTGCCCGCAGGCGATGGACACGTGCCGCACCGTCCCACCGCGGCGCGTGCCCGCCCAGGACAGCAGCGTCGAATGTCATTTGTTTGGTTGACGGTCTCCGTCATGCCGACCTTGTGCCGGGCATCCGCGTCTTGATTGCTTCAAACAAAAAGGCGTGGATGGCCGGGCCTCCCCGGGACGAAGTGCCCGGGGGCGGCCATCACCTGGGTTATTTCCAGCTCGACAGATAAAAGCGCGGCAACTCGTCCGGGTAGCTCTTGAAATTGAGCTCCTTCGAAAAGGCGTAGCGGGTTACGAACGTGTGCATGGGCACGACGTAGGCCTGTTCGGTTGCCCGCTTGATCAGCGCCGAATACGCTTTGCGCCGGACGGCGGGATCGTTGGTCGAACCGCCCGTCTCCACGAGCTTGATCAGCTCGGGGTCGCGCGCGTCATCGTCAGCGCCGCCGCCGAACAATACCGGGAGGACCGTCGACACGTCATTGACCGAATACGAGCCCCAATTGGTGAAATAGAGCGGCGCCTCGCCTTTCTGATTCCTCTCGACTGCCGCCGCGACCTGCAGGTGCGTGATCTTGGCGTCGATGCCGACCGCCTTAAGATAGTTCTGCACAGCCGCTTCCCACGAGGAGAGCACGTAGGAAACGATTTCGGTCTTGAACCCGTCGGGATAGCCGGCCTTGGCCAGCAGTGCCTTCGCCTTGGTGGGGTTGTAGTCGTATTTGACCGCCGCCTCGATGTCGCATCCGAACTGCGTCGGATAGCAGGGCGCGTCGATCACTTTGGCGGTGCCTTGCACCAGTTGGCGGGTGAAGGTCTCGCGATCGATCGCGTGCATGATCGCCTGGCGCACCTCGAGCTTGGTCAGCGGATTATCGGCGCCGGTGCGGCCGGCGGCGTCGATGCCGATGTAGCCGATGCGCATCGAGTCGCCGGCCACCGCCTGGAGATTCGGCATGCGGTTGATCGCATCAGCCTGGTCGGCGTTGTACTGCCAGATCCAATCGGCCCGCCCCGAGAGCAGCTCGGCCATCTCGGTGGCGGCATCAGGCACGGCCCGGATGACGAGTTTGGAAATCTTCGGTTTGCCCTTGGGACCGTCGAAATACGCGTCGTTGCGCGCGAAATCGATTTCCGCAACGCCGTCAACCTTGGTGATCTTGTAGGGGCCGGTGCCGATCGGCGCCTTGGCATAGCCCTCCGGCCCCACCTTGGTGCGGTAGTCCTTGGGCCAGATCGGGACCACGAGCGCGAAGAACTCGAGCGCCGCCGGGAACGGTTTCTTGTAGGTCACGCGCACCGCGTAGTCGCCGATCTTCTCCGCCTTGGCGATCCAGTTGTAATTGGACGGCACGCTCACCTTCGAGTCGGGGGACGACACGGTGTTGATCGTATAGACCACGTCGTCGGCAGTGAATTTGTCGCCGTTGTGGAACTTGACGTCGTCGCGCAGTTGGAACTCGATCGTGGTGTCGTCGACCAGCTTCCAGGACTTCGCCAGTTGCGGCTTGATCGTGAAGTCTTCCGGATCGCGATAGACGAGCGTGTCGAGGTAGTGATGGGCGACGATGAGGCCGACGCGCAGTTGATTGTAATAGGGGTCGACGTTGGGAATGGCGTCGCGCCACACGATGCGCAACGTGTCGGTCGCCTTTTCGGCCGCGGCCGGCGAGACGAAAGTCGCGGCGAGCGCGGTGAATGCCGCCAACAAATGGCGTGGTTTCATGGCGTCCCCTCTTGGTTTTTCAGTTCTTATTGCGCCGCCTCGGACCGGCGCGGCGCCGGCGCCCAGCGTTCGGCCGCGGCGTCATCCGATTGGCGCGCCTCGACCCAACGCGCGCCGGCACCGCGCTCCTCCGATTTCCAGAACGGCGCGCGCGTCTTGAGGTAGTCCATCAGGAACTCGGCGGCCGCGAAAGCGTCGTGCCGATGCGATGCCGCGGTGACGACCAGGACGATATTCTCGCCCGGCTCGATGCGGCCGTAGCGGTGAATGACGGTGACGCCGAGCAGACGCCAGCGCGCGTTGGCCGCCTCGACGTGACGGGCGATCTCGGCTTCCGCCATGCCGGGATAGTGCTCGAGCGTCAGCGCGGAAATCGGTTCACCCGCCTCGGTGCCGCGGCAGATTCCGGTGAAGGTGACGACCGCGCCCATATCCGTGCGGCCGCGGGTGAGCGCGGCGACTTCCGCATTGGCATCGAAATTTTCGCGCTGCAACCGAACCGTCATGGCACAGGCCCTGGCACGCGCGGCCATCATCCGCCGGTCATGGGCGGGAAGAAGGCGATCTCGCGGGCACCGGCGATCGGCGCCTCCGCCTTGACGTGGGTGCGGTCGATCGCGGCGCGGACCACGCGGGGATTTTCAAAGGCGTAGGCATATTCCTCGCCGCGCGCGGCGAGCCATGTCATCAACTCGCCTACCGTGGCGACGTTCGCCGGCGCCTCGATCTCCTCCTCGGGCTTTCCAACGCGCTCGCGCACCCAGGCGAAATAGAGAATCTTCACGCTCACTCCTCGATCAGGTGACGCACCCCCGCGCGGAAATAATCATAGCCGGTGTAGAGCGTCAGCAGGGCAGAGAGCCACAGCAAGTTGAGCCCGATCGGCGTAACCACCGGCAGGACGCGGTCGCCGGCCTCGCCCAGCACCAGGAACCCGACCGCCACCAGTTGGCCCGTGGTTTTCCATTTGGCAAGACGGGTCACCGGGACGCTGACGCGCAGTTCGGCGAGATATTCACGCAGGCCGGAGACGAGGATTTCGCGGCACAGGATGACGATTGCCGCCCATAGCGACCACCCCTTGATGGTGCCATTTGCCGCGAGCATCAACAGGCAGGAGGCGACCAGAAGCTTGTCGGCAATCGGATCGAGCATGCGCCCGAAGCTCGAATGCTGCCCCCAGGCGCGCGCGAAATAGCCGTCGAAAAAATCGGTGACGCCGGCAGCGATGAAGAGCGCCAGCGCGACCCAATGCAGCCACAACGCCCCATGCAGGATATCCGACACGTAGAGGCACCCCACCACCGCCGGAACCGCCGCGATCCGCGCATAGGTCAGCACGTTCGGCACCGAGAAGGTGCGCGTGTGCGAGGGCGGATTCGACAAGGTGGTCATGGCTGCTAGGAGCACGCGGGTTGCAGGGGCGTCAACCCGCGCGGCCCCTTTCTGTGCTCACCTTCGTGCGATGGCGGTGGAATATTTCGGGTCATGCGGGGGTGCCATGAAAGAAATCGTAGACCTTGCGGGCGGTTTCCGCGCTGATGCCGGCAACCTGCTCCAAGTCGGCCACGGAGGCGCGTTCGATTGCCTTGAGGGTACCGAAGTGGCGTAGCAGGGCGCGCTTGCGGGTCGGGCCGATCCCGGCGATTTCCTGAAGCCCGGCTTCGCGCAGGTCACGCTTGCGCCGCTGGCGATGGGAACCGACCGCGAAGCGGTGTGCCTCGTCGCGCAGCCGCTCGACGAAATAGAGCACCGGGTCGCGCGGCTTGAGCTTGAATGGCTCACGGCCGGGCATGAAGAACGTCTCACGCCCGGCATCGCGCTCAGGTCCCTTGGCGATGGCGGCGATCGGCACGTCGCCCACCCCGAGCTTATCGAGGGTTTCGCGCGCCGCGGTGAGCTGGCCGAGGCCGCCGTCGATCAACACCAGGCCGGGCCACGGTGACTCGTCCTCGCTCTCGTGGGCGGGCTCGCCAAGGCCGGGCACGGACGCTTCGGAAAATCCGCCGGTACCGTCCGTTGCAGGCTCGCTCGCGGGTGCCGCGGCTTCCCGCGGCGCTTCGGCGAGCAACCGTTTGAACCGGCGGGCGAGGACCTCGCGCATCATGCCGTAGTCGTCGCCGGGGGCGAGATCGGACGAACGGATGTTGAATTTGCGGTACTGATTTTTGCGGAAACCTTCCGGCCCCGCGACGATCATCGCGCCGACCGCGTTGCTGCCCTGGATGTGGCTGTTGTCGTAAATCTCGATGCGCCGCGGCGGGCCCGGCAATCCAAACGTGTCGGCGAGCGCGCGCAGCAGCCGTTGCTGCGACGACGTCTCGGCCAGCTTGCGGCCGAGCGCCTCGCGCGCGTTCGCGAGCGCGTGTTCGACGAGATCCTTCTTCTCGCCGCGCTGCGGCACCACCACTTCCACCTTGCGGCCGCTTTTCACGCCGAGCGCCTCGGCGATCAGCGCGCGGTCGGTCACGTCGTGCGACACGAAAATGCACCGCGGCACGGGCTTGTCGTCGTAGAATTGGGCGATGAACGCGCCCAGCACGTCCTCCGGCCCGAGTGAGCGATCGGCGCGCGGGAAATAAGCGCGATTGCCCCAGTTCTGGCCGGTGCGGAAAAAGAACACTTCGACGCAGGAGAAGCCGCCCTCCTGGTGCAGCGCGAACACATCGGCTTCCTCGACGCCGCGGGGGTTGATGCCCTGGTGCGCCTGGATCGCGGAAAGCGCGGCGAGGCGGTCGCGGTAGATCGCGGCGCGCTCGAAATCGAGGGCGGCGGAGGCCTTCTCCATCTCGCCGGCAAGCTGCTCCTTCACGGCGCGGCTTCGGCCCGACAGGAACGCCTTTGCCTCGCGCACCAGCTCGGCATAGTCGACGTGGGAAATCTCGCCGGTGCACGGCGCCGAGCAGCGCTTGATCTGGTGCAACAGGCACGGCCGTGTGCGGCTTTCGTACACCGGGTTCGAGCAGGAGCGGATCAGGAACGCGCGTTCGAGCGCGGTGATGGTGCGGTTGACCGCCCAAACCGACGCAAACGGTCCGAAATAGTCGCCCGGCCGATTGCGCGTGCCGCGGTGCTTGAGAATCTGCGGCGCCGCATGGTCGCCGCTGATGAGAATGTAGGGAAACGACTTGTCGTCGCGCAGCAGCACGTTGAAGCGCGGCCGCAGGCGCTTGATCAGATTTGCCTCGAGCAACAACGCTTCGGTCTCGGTCGCGGTCGAGACGAACTCGATCGCCGCGGTCGCAGCGATCATGCGCGCGATCCGGGCCGGATGCGCCTGCGGACGCCGATAGGCGATGATGCGCTTCTTGATGTTCTTCGCCTTGCCGACGTAGAGCACCTCGCCGCGCCGATCGATCATGCGGTAGACGCCCGGCGAGGCCGGCGCGACGCGCGCATAGCGGGCGATGACGTCCTCTCCGGCGCCGTCCGGGAGACCGGCCTCGCCCGGTTCGTCCAGCAGCGGCAGCGTCGGCTCCTCGTCCTCCTCCTCGAGGTCGATGTCCGGATCGATGTTCTTTTTTTCCTCGATCATGCCGGCAAGGTAGGACTTCGGGGGCCGGGTAACCAGGACCGCCTAGTGCCGCGAACCCGAAGTTCGCAACGCCGGGGCTGGGAAATATACCGCCGATTAAGCATAGGACTTTTAAGGCGGTGGCGATTCACCCCCGCTTAACCTGAAGAAATCGATACACCATCAAGGCAAATTCCGCCGATCGGCGCCGGCCGGGGCTTCGGGCCGCTGCCGATCGGGGATCGTAAACCGTGAGGGAGGGAACCCCATGAGGCGTATTCTGCTCGGCGCCGCGCTCGCATTGGCATGCCTCGCAACGCCCGCCGTTGCCGCGGACCTGCCGCGCGGGCCCTACGTGGCGGACACCTACGGCCCCTACAACTGGACCGGTTTCTATGCCGGTCTCAATGTCGGCTACGACTGGGCCAAGGCCGGCAACACCGGGCTATCCCCCTCCGGGTTCAACGGCGGGGCCCAGGGCGGCTACAACTGGCAAACCGGCAGCATCGTGCTCGGCGGCGAAACGGATCTGCAGCTCTCGGGCGCCTCCGACAATGCCGGGCCGTTCAAGTTTTCCAATCCGTGGTTCGGCACGCTGCGCGGACGCGCCGGCTACGCGCTCAACAACATCTTGTTCTACGCCACCGGCGGGCTTGCCTATGGCGGCGGCAAGGCCGAACTGTCCGGGTTTTCGGAAAGCCACAGCACGCTCGGCTGGACGGCGGGCGGCGGTCTCGAAGTGGGGCTGACGCGGCGCTGGTCGGTCAAAGCCGAGTATCTCTACGCCGATCTTGCCGCGCAGAACTACGCGATCACCGGCCTCTCGCACGAAATCACCGCGAACGTGCTGCGGCTCGGCGCCAATTTTCACTTCTGATACTGCGCCGTCTCTCCGGCTCGTCATAGCCGGGCTTGTCCCGGCCATCCACGTCTCCAGTTTGTTTGTACTTCAAGACATGGATGCCCGGCACAAGGCCGGGCATGACCCGTGAGTATGAGACAGGCCGGTTCTTAGCCGCTGGGCTGGGTTGCCGCGAACGCGGGAACCGCCGCGGCGAAGCGCTCAAGCCATGCGACAAGCCGCGGGTGATCGCGCCGCCAACTGCCCTCGAAACGCAGATCGAGATAGCCGAGCACGCAGGCGGCGGTGATCTGCCCGACGTGCGGCGGGGCGTCGAGGCCGGGCGGTTCCGCTTCCAGGGCGGAAAGGGCCCGCATCATCTTGCCGGCCTGGTGTTCGACCCATTTCGCGACGTGATGCTCCGGCGGGCGCCAGCGGCCCTCGTAGACGCGCAGGATCGCGGCATCGAGAATGCCGTCGCACAGCGCCTGCTGGGATAGCGCGGCAAACCGCGCCGCCGGCGCGGTCGGAATGATGCGGCCTCCGCCGGCGCGATGATCGAGATATTCGAGGATCACGGGCGAATCGTAGATCGCCGTGCCGTCGTCGAGGATCAGCACCGGGATTTTGCCGAGCGGGTTTTGCCGCCGAACGCTGTCCGAGGGATCGACGGTGTCGGCCGCCTCGATCTTGATGTCACGCTCGAGCCCGAGCACGGCGGCGGCGATGCGGACCTTGCGAACGAAGGGAGACGATGGGGAGGAGCGGAGAATCATTTCGACAGCGGCGGGCTCGAGGAAAATAGGATTCGTATGCGCCTATGGCGCAGGCACTGGAAGCAACGAACGTGCGGCCGTTCAGCCGGTGACCACGAGGTTCACCGCTTTGGGTCCTTTGCCCTTCTTGTCGGGCTCGACGTCGAAGCTGATGCGCTGTCCTTCGTTGAGCGACTTGAGCCCGGCGCGCTCGACAGCCGTGATGTGCACGAACACGTCGCGCCCGCCGTCGTCGGGCTTGATGAAGCCGTAGCCCCGCTCGCTGTTGAAGAACTTGACCGTGCCGGTCATCGCCATTGGGAAGCTCCTTTCCCCAATATCCTCCCCGCCGGCCCCTACGGCGCGGCGGCTCGGCCGGACATTCACAGTCGGGGAAAGGCATCGGCCGCAGCGGGCCTCAGTCACCTCCGCCGGCCCCCATCGAGAGGCGGAACGTCAAAGCCAGCCGCGGTTAGGAGTAAACTAATGCCGCCGCACTGGAAAGGGGAGAACGGCACGCTACGTCAATTTTCAGTGGTCGGGCGGTCGAGCCGAAACTCCCCGGGGCGGTCGCGGCCGAGCACTTTGGCGAGCGCCGGCAGCAGCACCGCGAACTCGGCCTCCAGGGTCCAGGGCGGATTGATCACGATAAGCCCGGTCCCGGCGAGACGCGCCGCCGCTTGGCCGGGCGCGATCATGAGTTCGATCCGCAGCAGTTTCGGGATCCCCGTGCGGGCGAGCTTGCGGCAGAAGGAGTCCGCTTCGCGCCGGTCCTTGATCGGATACCAGGCGAGGTAAGTGCCGGTGGCCCATTTCCGGTGCGCTCGGGCGATGCCTTCGGCCATGTGCGTGAACTCGCCGGGGTCTTCGAACGGCGGATCGATCAGGACGGCGCCGCGCCGCTCCTTGGGCGGCAGGTAGGCGCCGAGCGCGGTCCAGCCGTCGATGGCAACGACTTTGAGGCGCGGGTCGCCGCTCATGCGGCGCCCGAGCGCAGCCGCCGCGCGGGGCTCGAGTTCGCAGGCGACGAGCCGATCCTGCGGCCGCAACCAGGAGCGCGCGAGGACGGGCGAACCCGGATAGACGACCAGTTCACCGTTCGGATTGGCGGCGTCGACCGCGGCGAGATAAGGCGCCAGGAGCGCGCGCACGCGGGACTCAAGCGGCGCCGCGCGCAGCCGCCCGATGCCGTCGCGCCATTCGCCGGTCCGGCTCGCCTCAGGCCCGCAAAGGTCGGTGAGCCCGGCGCCCGCATGGGTATCGAGGAGGCGGAAGGCCGCCGGTTTTTCCCGCAAGTGCGCCACCACGCGCGCCAGAACCGCGTGCTTGACGACCTCGGCGAAATTTCCGGCGTGGTAGGGGTGACGATAATTCATCGCTAAAGCGGCTGCCGCCGGATTTGAATCGGCGGGATTCCCATGAGGCTAGCAATGAGCGAGTCTTTCGGCATTGATTCTCCTTTGCGGGGGTGGACGATGCCAAAGGCCTATTCTGGTGACT
>Ga0153928_1000772_pt1 | contig 15198 bp, 14 predicted proteins | sample TSNJ012MetaG_FD_106656 | JGI IMG/M metagenome (GOLD analysis project Ga0153928, IMG submission 106656) | Attine ant fungus gardens microbial communities from New Jersey, USA - TSNJ012 MetaG | ecosystem: Host-associated > Fungi > Mycelium > Unclassified | place: USA: New Jersey, Wharton State... | reverse complement strand
CGGCGGACAAATCTATTGACCCCTCAACGCCGCACCGGAACAATTCGCGCGGTCCATCCGGACGATCCATCATCAACGGGAGGAAAGCGTGCTCGTCGACCATCGCACCTATCGCATCAAGCCGGGCGCAATGAACGCCTATCTCGACAACTACGAAAAGTTCGGCCTGGTGCCGCAGACGCGCCATCTCGGCCAGCCGGTTGCCTACATGTTCTCGGAATCCGGCGAGATCAACACGCTCGTCCACATCTGGGCCTACGAGGACGCTGCCGACCGCATGAAGCGCCGCGCTGCCATGCAGGCGGATCCCGATTGGCAGGTCTTCGTGCGCAAGAACGCCGAAGGCGGCAATCTCGTGCAGCAGACCACGATGCTGATGATCCCGGCGAAGTTTGCGCCCATCAAACGCTGACCGGCGAGAGGAGATAATCGCATCGATGCCCGGCCGCACCGCGCGGCCGGGATTTCCATGAGACAGGTGAGCCATGCGTGCCAAGGACAACATGCGAAGCGGCGGCGAAGTGCTGGTGGACCAGCTTGTGGTGCACGGCGTGCGCCACGCCTTCTGCGTGCCGGGCGAAAGCTACCTCGCCGCGCTTGACGCGTTCCACGACCGCCCGGTCCAAATGACCGTGTGCCGGCACGAGAGCGGCGCCGCCATCATGGCGGAAGCGGTCGGCAAGCTCACCGGGCGGCCCGGCGTGTGCTTCGTCACGCGCGGTCCGGGCGCCACCAACGCCTCGCCCGGCATCCACATTGCGCGCCAGGACTCGACTCCGCTGATCGTTTTCGTCGGCCAGGTCGGGCGCGAGATGCGCGAGCGCGAGGCGTTCCAGGAACTCGATTATCGCGCCGTGTTCGGCACCATCGCCAAATGGGTCACCGAAATCGATGACGCCCAGCGCATCCCCGAACTCGTTTCGCGCGCGTTCTACACCGCGACCGACGGCCGCCCCGGGCCGGTCGTGATCGCGCTCCCTGAGGACATGCTCACCGACCGCGTGTCGGTCGCCGACGCGGCGGCGTTCGAGCCGATTGAGACCTGGCCCGGGCTCACCGATATGATGCGCCTGCAGAAGTTGTTGTGGACGGCCGAGCGTCCGATCGTGCTCGCCGGCGGCAGCCGCTGGTCCGAGCCGGCGCGCGCCTCGCTCATGCGTTTTGCCGAGCGTTTCGCTCTGCCGGTCGCGACCACGTTCCGGCGCGGCCATTTGTTTGATGCGCTGCATCCCTGCTACGCCGGCGATCTCGGCATCGGCGCCAATCCCAAGCTCATCGCGCGCATCAAGGCGGCGGATTTGGTCGTGCTGATCGGCGGCCGGCTCGGGGAAATGCCGTCCCAGGGCTATACGCTTTTCGACATTCCCAACCCGCGCACGCAATTCGTGCACGTGCATCCGGGCGCCGAGGAACTCGGCCGCGTCTATCGTCCCGATCTTGCGATCCACGCCGCGCCGAGTGCGTTCGCGGCCGCGCTCGAAGGGGTCGAGCCGCCGGGCGAGATCAAATGGCGCGAGGCAACGCGCGCCGCGCATGAGGATTATCTGGCCTACAGCGAACAGCCGACCAGGGTGCCGGGCCCGGTGAACCTGGGCGACGCGGTCGCCTGGTTGCGCGGCACGCTCCCGCCCGACGCGATCGTGTGCAACGGCGCCGGCAATTTCGCCGCCTGGGTGCACCGCTTCCATCGCCTGCGCCGGTTCGGCACGCAACTCGCCCCGACCTCGGGCTCCATGGGCTACGGCGTGCCTGCCGCGATCGGCGCGAAACGGCTTTATCCGGAACGCACGGTGGTCGCTTTCGCGGGCGACGGCGACTTCTTGATGACTGGCCAGGAGTTCGCGACGGCGGTGCAATACGATCTGCCGGTCGTCATCGTGGTGGTCGACAACGGCATGTACGGCACGATCCGCATGCACCAGGAGCGCGAGTATCCCGGCCGCATTACCGCGACCGCGCTGCGCAATCCCGATTTCGCCGCCTACGCGCGCGCCTTCGGCGGCCACGGCGCGGTCGTCGAGAAGACCGCCGACTTCGCGCCGGCGTTCACCGAGGCGGTCAAATCCGGCAAGCCCGCGATCCTCCACGTCAAGGTCGACCCGGAGGCGATCACGCCGACGACGACGCTCGCGGCGCTGCGTGAAAAGGCGATGGCGGGAAGGGGAGGGTAATTGTCTGCGATTGTGCTATGTTTGCCCGTGAATGAAGGAACAGAACATGGCTAGTCGCACAACCGGACACGTTCTCGGTCCCCCCACGGCCCCTGAGAAGCCGGCGGCTACAGAGTACGAGAATGATTTCTATTCATGGTCGCTGCAGCAGGCTCGCTTGCTGCGCGAAGGGCAGTGGGCGCAGATCGATCGCGAGAATGTTGCGGAGGAAATCGAGTCCTTGGGGCGTGAGCAATTCAACAAGTTGGAGAGCGCTCTTCGAGTGATCTTAATTCATATCTTGAAGTGGGATCATCAATCCGACCGACGTTCTCGGAGCTGGATTCTTTCCATAGAATCGCAACGTATCGAAATCGACCATGTCCTTGGTGATAATCCGGGTCTCAAGCCGCGGGTTTCGGAGGCGCTGGCGCGCGCGTATCGTCGAGCGCGCATCGAAGCCGCGAATGAAACCGGCCTTGAAAAGTCGGTTTTTTCCGATGTTTGTCCGTACTCCTTCCATGACATTATGTCTCGGGAGTTCGGGCGTTAAATTAACACGCGATAACTTCTGAATACTGCTTCAGTTATGCTGGGCGCTTGCCGCGCTGCGGGCAGCCGCCGATGCCGGGCCGGGGCCGCTCTCGGCGCTCGCCGCCGCCGTGACAACCTTTGCCGCCCGTGCTTTGTGCCAGCGCTGCCTCGCCTCGGCCGTGCTGGCCGAGCCGGTCGATGCGAGAAGCCATGCAAGCGCTGACCCTCTTTTCATTGCGCGCGGTTGGGATCGTCGACGCGCGTGCGCGCGGACTCATGGTTGCAAAGCGCGATGCCGGAACCCGACGGAGCGTGATCCGGTCAGTGCGACATCAACGTCGGCACGGTCATTGCCTGGAGGATGCCACGCGTCACGCCGCCGAGGATGAACTCGCCCAGCCGCGAGTGGCCGTAGGCGCCCCTAAAGATCAGGTCGGCTGCCCAATCCGCCACGTACGGTCTCGATAGCGGATCAGTCGTCCTTTATCTCGAAAGATTGCGCTGAAGTCTCGGCGTTCGTGCAATACGCGAACGATTTCGACGGTCGCAATCCGTCACACGGTAGAAAACAGTGTACGGGTGAGCCAACACTGCTCGAAGCCCAGGCATGACGTCGTCCCGTGGTCGCCGCAGGAACGGACGTTCGGCGAGTCGTTCAACTGCATCACGTATATCGCGCAGGAGCTTGTCAGCGACCTCGGGAGAAGCAACGCGCGCGTAATAACGCCAGATTTGGTGCAGGTCCTGTCTTGCCTTCGGTGGCCAAACTACCCGCCTATGCACCCCGGGCGTGCTCATCGCGGGCTTGTCTGATGATGTCCTCGATGTCGAGCTCCTCGCCCAAGCCGGCGTCCAATTCACGCACGCCCGCTTCGATTTCGGCGCGCAATCTTGAAAGCGTGTCGATGCGTTCTAACAGTTCGCGGCCAAGCTGCTCCTGCGCCGCTTCTGGAAGTGCAGCGGCCTTCGTCATCGCGAGTTCGAGCGTTTTCACCATGGGAAAGACATAGCAGAGGGAAGCCAACCTTTTGATCAAAATACCTGGCCACTTGCGCTTGGTAAAAAATGAACATAAGTTCACTTTACAAATGAATCTTGATTCGCCTCATGCCCTACCGCCACACGGAGAAGGTCGCGCGCCGCTTGGCCGAGCGGCAGGCGGCGATTGTCGCGGCAGCCCACGCGCTCGCGGGGGACGTCGGCATGGCGGCGGTGCAGATCGCGCCGGTCGCCGCGCGCGCCGGGATCGCGGCCGGTACGGTCTATCGGTACTTCCCGTCGAAGACTGAGCTGGTTGCGGCGGTCGTGGCCGCCGTGTCCGCGCGCGAGCTTGCCGCGCTGCGGGCAGCCGCCGACGCCGCGCCGGGGCCGCTCTCGGCGCTCGCCGCCGCGGTAACGATCCTCGCCGCGCGCGCGTTGCGCCAGCGCCGCCTCGCCTGGGCAGTGCTGGCCGAGCCGGTCGATGCGGATATCGACGCGCTGCGGCTCGCCTTTCGCAAGGCGCTGGCGGGCGAACTCGAGGCGCGCCTCGCCACGGCGATGCGCGCTGGACATCTGCCTGAGCAGGACGTGCGGGTGTCGGCAGCGGCGCTCGTGGGGGCGCTCGTCGAAGGATTGGTCGGTCCCCTGGCACCCGAGGCCGCGGCGAGCGCTTCCTCGGCGCGAGAAGCCGTGCAGGCGCTGACTCTGTTCGCGCTCCGCGCGGTTGGAATCGTCGACGCCCGCGCGCGCGGGCTCGTTGTGCAAAGCGCGATGCCCGCACCGGACGACGCGTGACCCGCTCAGAGCGTGATGACTTTTCTTCGAATCGTCATCCCGCTCTAATTTATTCTTGGAGCATGATCTTTTCCGAAAACCGGTGCCCACTTTTCGGGATCATGCTCTAGTGCGACATCAGGGTCGGTACCGTCATCGAGGCGAGGATGCCGCGCGTGACTCCGCCGAGGATGAACTCGCGCAGGCGCGAATGGCCGTAGCCGCCCATGACGATCAGGTCGGCCGCCGAATCCGCCACGTAGGAAAGGATCGTGTTGGCAACGTCGCTTTGGGTGGCGACGATGCGCTTCACATCCACCTTGAGGTCGTGGCGGGCGAGGTGCTGGCCGATGTCGGCGCCGGGAATTTCGTCGCTCTTGCCGCGCTCGCCGGCCACGATCAGAACTTCGACGGCGTTGGCACGGGCAAGGATCGGCATGGCGTCGGCCACCGCGCGCGCGGCGCTGCGGCTTCCGTCCCAGCACACCAGGATCTTGCCGAGCTCGAGGCCGGTATTCTGGATGTAGGGCACGAGGAGGACCGGCCGCCCGCTCTCGAACAGGGCAGTCTCCGCGATCAGTTCCTCCGGGCTCGCCTTGTCGGGCTCGGCCTGGCCGACCACCGCCAAGTCGAAGCGCCGCGCGATCCGCCCGAACTGGTCGGAAGCCTCGGCGATCGAGGCAGCAAGCAGACGCGACTCCGCGGAGATGCCGGCGCGGCGGGCCGTTTCTTCGAAGCGCGCGATCGCCGCGCTCGCCGCGCTCTCCGCCTCCGCCCGCTGCGATTCGACGAAATCCGCCGGGATGCCGCCCATGAGCGTTGCCGGGATGATCGGGTCGTGGGCGAAGGCGATCGCCGCCACATGCGCTCCGAAGGCTTCCGCCACCGAGACCGCATAATTGCCCGGATCCCCGCGCGCCTCGCCGACCGCGAGATTGACCACAAGGTCCTTGATCATGGCGGCTTCCTCCGGTTGCCGGCGCCGAGATTATTCCACGCCGGCCGCCTAGATTTGATCAGGATCAAGGCTGGCCGACACCCCCCATCATTTCTTCTCGCCGTTAGGGCCGAACTGCTTGAGATAAGCCCACAAATCGTTGACTTCCTGCTCGTTCTTGATGCCGGCGAACACCATCTTGGTCCCCGGAATCTTGGCGCGCGGATCCTTGATGTACTCCTTGAACGTGCTCTCGTCCCAGGTGATGCCCGAGTTCTTATTGGATTCCGTGTAGTTGAAGCCCTCGGCCGATCCGGATTTGCGGCCGTCGAGGCCGTTAAGCTCGGGGCCGACCTTGTTCTTGGCGCCCGGCCCGACCGAGTGGCAGGGAAGACACTTCTTAAACGATTGCTCGCCGGCGGCCACGTCCTGCGCCGAAGCCGCGGCCGTCGAGGCCGCAAGCGCGATTGCCGCCAGAACCATCCGTCTCATGACGCGTCTCCCTTTGCGTGAATGCACCGTCCAGCGTCCCGGCCCGGACGTCCGCCCGCGCGGGCGAATACCGGCTTCTCGAATGGCGGGCGAGGCGGCCCCTGTCAACGCAGAAGTCCGCGTGCGGATGGTCATGTCCCGAGCGGAGCTTTGCCGCTATAACGACGTTGTTAGCCGGGAGTACGACATGTCGGTCAGGATGCCCGAGCCGGACGCCCCGGTGCTGGCGCGACGCGATCAGATCGTGCGCGCACTCAGGCGCATCGTGCCGGGCGAGGGTGTGATCGCGAGCGAGCTTGCGATGCGCCCCTACGAGTCCGATGGGCTGACCGCTTACCGGCAGCTACCCATGGTGGTGGTCCTGCCGGAGACCACGCGTCAGGTCTCGCGCGTGCTGCGCTATTGCCACGACCAGGGCATCAGGGTGGTGCCGCGCGGCGCCGGCACCTCGCTCTCGGGCGGTGCGCTGCCGCTCGTCGACGGCGTGCTGCTCGGCATGGCCAAGTTCAACCGCATCCTGGAAACCGATTTCGACAACCGCGTTGCGGTGGTTCAACCCGGCGTCACCAACCTAGCGATCACCAAGGCGGTCGAGCACCGCGGCTTCTACTACGCGCCCGACCCCTCCTCGCAGATCGCCTGCACTATCGGCGGCAACGTCGCGGAGAACTCGGGCGGGGTGCACTGCCTCAAATACGGCATGACCACCAACAACGTGCTCGGCGTCGAAATGGTGCTCATCACGGGTGAAGTGGTGCGCTTCGGCGGCAAGCACCTCGACAGCGACGGCTACGACCTGCTCGGCCTCGTCACGGGCTCGGAAGGCCTGCTCGGCGTCGTCACCGAAGTCACCGTGCGCATCCTCCAGAAGCCCGAGACCGCGCGTGCCGTGCTCGTGGGCTTTCCCACGTCCGAGGATGCCGGCGCGTGCGTCGCGAAAATCATCGGGGCCGGGATCATCCCGGGCGGGATGGAGATGATGGACGCGCCCGCGATCCATGCCACCGAGGAATTTGTGCACGCGGGATATCCGCTCGACGTCGAGGCGCTGCTGATCGTCGAGCTGGATGGGCCGCCCGCCGAGGTCGATCATCTGCTCGAGCGGGTGAGCGAGATCGCACGCTCCTGCCGTGCCGCGGTGGTGCGCGCCTCGACCTCGGAGGACGAGCGCTTGGCGTTCTGGGCCGGCCGCAAGGCCGCGTTTCCGGCGGTTGGGCGCATCTCGCCCGACTATTACTGCATGGACGGCACCATTCCGCGCGCGAAGCTGCCGCACGTGCTCGCCCGCATGCGCGAGATGTCGCAGACCTACGGGCTGCGCTGCGCCAACGTGTTCCACGCCGGCGACGGCAACCTCCACCCGCTCATCCTCTACGACGCCAACAAGCCCGGCGAACTCGACCGCGCCGAGGCGTTCGGCGCCGACATCCTCAGACTATGCGTGGAGGTCGGCGGCGTGCTCACCGGCGAGCACGGGGTCGGCGTGGAGAAGCGCGACCTGATGCCGGCGATGTTCAACGAGACCGATCTGGCGCATCAGGAGCGGGTCAAATGCGCGTTCGACGCCAAGGGCCTGCTCAATCCCGGCAAGGTGTTTCCGACGCTCCATCGCTGTGCCGAGCTCGGCCGCATGCACGTCCGCGCGGGCCAGTTGCCGTTCCCCGACATTCCGCGGTTTTAGAGCCTACGAATGGCCGACACGCTCCGACCGCGCGACGCCAAGGAGGTCGCTGCCGTCGTCGAATGGGCGGCCGGCGAGGGCAAGACGCTGGACATCGTCGGGCACGGCTCCAAGCGGGGGATCGGGCGCGCTGCCCAATGGGACCTCACGCTCGACCTCTCGGGCCTCACCGGCGTCACGCTCTACGAGCCTGAGGAATTGGTGCTCTCCGCGCGCGCCGGAACTCCGGTAAGCGAGATCGAGGCGCTGATCGACAGCAAGGCGCAGGCGCTGGCGTTCGAGCTGATGGACTACGGGCCGGTGTTTGGCGCCGGCTCGAGCAAGGGCACGCTTGGCGGCGTGCTCGCTGCGAACGGGTCGGGGCCGCGCCGGATCAGATCCGGTGCCGCACGCGATCATTTTCTCGGGGTCAGCGCGGTGTCCGGTCGTGGCGAGACGTTCAAGTCGGGCGGCCGCGTGGTCAAAAACGTCACGGGTTACGACCTCTGCAAAGTGCTGGCCGGCTCGTGGGGAACCCTCGCGGCGATGACCGACGTCACCGTCAAGGTGCTGCCGCGCGCGGAGACGGAACAGACGCTGTTGGCCTTCGGCCTCGACGACCGGACCGCGGTGCGGGCCATGGCGGCTGCGCTCGGCTCGCCGGCGGACGTGTCGGGCGCCGCCCACGTACCGGCCCGGGCGGCGCCGCATATCGCGGGCACCGCGACGGCGGGCCGCTCGGTCACCGCCTTGCGGCTCGAAGGGGTCGCGCCGTCGATCGCGCCGCGCCGTGCCACGCTCGAAGCGCTGCTCAAGCCCCATGGGGAACTCATTGCGGTAGGCGAGCGCGCGTCGCGTGCGCTTTGGCAAGCGGTACGTGACGTGACGCCGTTCGAGGCGCCCGCGACGGGTGCGGCGGCGCCGCTGTGGCGGATTTCGACCGCGCCCTCGCGCGGGCCCGAAGTCGTCGCGCAGGTGGCGGCGCAATGCGAGGCGGCAGCCTTCTACGACTGGGGCGGCGGGCTCGTATGGATGCAGGTGACGGGCCGCGCCGATGCGGGCGCCCGATTCGTGCGCCGCGCCACCGCGGCAGCAGGTGGTCACGCGACCCTGTTCCGCGCCGACGTCGCACTGCGAGCGAGCGTCGAGGTCTTTGAGCCGCAGGCGCGGGGCCTTGCCGCGCTGACCGCACGGGTGAAGGAAGGGTTCGATCCGAACGGAATCCTGGGGCCCGGACGCATGTACGCCGGCGTCTAATCCACATGCAGACGAACTTCACCCTCGCTCAATTGGCCGATCCGGCGGTCGCCGAATCAGAACGCATTCTGCGCGCGTGCGTGCATTGTGGGTTTTGCACTGCAACATGCCCGACTTACGTGCTCCTCGGCGATGAACTCGATAGCCCGCGCGGGCGCATCTACCTCATCAAGGACATGCTGGAGCACGACCGGCCGGCGACCGCCGACGTGGTCACCCACATCGACCGCTGCCTTTCGTGCCTGTCGTGCATGACCACATGCCCGTCCGGCGTGAACTACATGCATCTCGTCGACCACGCGCGCGTGCACATCGAGCGCACGTATCGCCGCCCGCTGTTCGACCGGCTCCGCCGGGAGGTGCTGACGAGGATTATGCCGGACCCGCGGGCGTTCCGATTCGCGCTGTATTTATCGGTACTTGCGTGGCCGTGGGCTCCGGTTCTGGAGTTGCTCGGAGCGAAGCGCGTCGCTGCCATGCTGCGGCTTGCCAGCGCGATGCCGCCAGCGCCGAAGCCCAAAGCTAGGCTTTCCTTTATCCCCGATGGCCCGCGACGAGGCAGGGTCGCCATTCTCTCGGGCTGCGCCGCGCAGGTGCTCAAACCCGGGATCAATGAGGCGGCGATTCGCCTGCTCAACCGGCACGGCATCGAAGTGGTGCTACCGGAAGGCGAGGTCTGCTGCGGGGCGATCGTCCATCACCTCGGCCGCGAGCACGAATCGCCCGGATTTGTGCGCCGCAACATCGACGCTTGGATGCACGAAATCGAGGGGCGCGGGCTCGATGCGATCGTCGTTACCGCATCCGGCTGTGGCACGATGATCAAAGATTACGGTTTTCTGCTGCGAAACGATCCAGCCTATGCAACAAATGCAGCGAGAGTCGCGGCGCTGACCGTGGACATTTCGGAATATTTGATGAAACTCGGGTTGAACCAACCGGCGCGCGACAGCGGACTCGTCGTTGCCTATCAGGCGGCGTGCTCGCTGCAGCACGGACAGAAGGTGGTCTCGCAGCCGAAGACGCTGCTGCTGAAGGCAGGATTTGCGGTGCGCGACGTGCCGGAAGGTCACCTCTGCTGCGGATCCGCGGGCACCTACAACATGCTCCAGCCCGAGATTGCGGCGCGGCTGCGCGACCGCAAGCTGGCCAACATCGCGACCCTCAAGCCGGACGTGATCGCGACCGGCAACGTGGGGTGCATGGCACAGCTCAAGACCGCAACGACGATTCCGGTCGTCCACACCGTGGAACTACTCGATTGGGCGACCGGCGGACCGCGCCCTGCGGAACTCAAGCACGCAAGCGCCGGGGCGACGTGACGAGGCCGGCCAAGCCGGGGCCGGACAGCGGCGTTCGGGTGCGCGTTCCGACCGCCTCGTGGTGAAAGCGCGACAGAAAGCAGGAGGACATCAATGGCAAAAGCTCGGAAAGCGAAGAAGGCCAGGAAGGCCAAAAAGACGAAGAAAGTGGCCAAGCGGGCGGTAGCGAAGAGGAAATCGGCAGGCCGCAAGACTGCCAAACGCGCGAGCAAGAAGGCTGCCCCGCGCAAGGCCGTCAAGCGCGCCGCCCCGAAGAAGAAGGTTGCCGCCCCGAAGGTCGCCGCTCCGCCGCGTCCGGCTCCGGCCCCAGCGCCGCGCCCCGCCGCGCCGCCGCGTCCGGCCGCGCCGCCGCGCCCGGCACCGAGCCCGATGCCGCCGCGTCCGGCCGCAGCCCATACGCCAGCGAGCAGTCCCCCGCCCGCGGCTCCGTCGAGCCCCAGCCCGTCATCAAGCTCGCCGGGATCGCCGCTGTCGGGCGGCTATCGTCCGTTTTCGGCACCGCCCGGCGGCGGCTCGGGATCCGACGAGAATAACGACTGACCATCGTCGGGAGCGCGCTTGCGAATGTCATCGCGGCGCGCTCCTCACCCTTCAATCGTCGCGGCAACGTTGCGGTCGCAGGAGGCCGCGCGCGTCGCTTCTTTTCGCGCGCGATTTGCTGATGTCGCGCCGCGCGCAGCACGCGCGCGTCGGCGTGATCCGGACGTTCACGCAGCGTTGCGCCCGCGCTGGATGGCGAATACATTGGCCTACGAGGGGAGCGTCGGCGCAACGAGCCGGCGCTGATAGCTTTTCCGACCCACACAGGGAGTGCGTTACGTGGCTTACAAGGTACTGATTTTGGGGGCGTCGTACGGTTCGCTTCTGGCGACCAAACTTCTCTTCGGCGGACATACGGTCAAGCTCGTGTGCCTTCCCGCCGAAGCGGAGGCGATCAACAAAGAAGGGGCGCGCGTGCGCCTGCCGGTGAAGGGCAGAAAGGACCTCGTCGAAATTGATTCGCGCAAGCTGCCGGGAAGCCTCGGCGCCGGCGGCCCGGGCGAGTTCAACCCGGCGGATTTCGACCTCGTCGGCCTGGCGATGCAGGAGCCGCAATATCGCTCCGCCGGGGTGCGCGAGCTTCTCGACGCGGTGGCGCGCACGAAGGTGCCGTGCATGTCGATCATGAACATGCCGCCGCTGCCCTATCTCAAGCGCATCCCCGGACTAAACACCGACCCGCTTAAGTCCTGCTACACCGACGCGACGGTGTGGCAGAGTTTCGATCCGGCGCTCGTGACCCTGTGCAGCCCGGACCCGCAGGCGTTCCGTCCGCCCGAAGAAAAGGTCAACGTGCTGCAGGTCACACTGCCCACCAACTTCAAAGTCGCGCGGTTCGATTCCGAGAAATCCACCGCCATGCTGCGCCAGATGCAGGCGGACATCGAGGCGATCCGCTACGACCCGGGCGACGGCAGCAAGATCGAACTGCCGGTCAAGCTCAAGGTGCACGATTCGATTTTCGTGCCGCTGGCAAAGTGGGCGATGCTGCTCACCGGCAACTATCGTTGCGTGCAGAAGGATGCCGCGCGCTCGATCAAGGAGGCCGTGCACACCGACATCGAAGCCTCGCGCGCCGTCTACAATTGGGTGCGCGAGCTGTGCGTCAAGCTCGGCGCCAATCCCGACGATCTCGTGCCGTTCGAGAAATACGCGGCGGCCGCGAACGGGCTGGTGCGGCCCTCGTCCGCCGCGCGTGCCCTCTTTGCCGGCGCCCCCAACATCGAGCGGGTGGACCGCCTGGTGCAGGCGATCGCCGCGCAGATCGGCATGCGCAACCCGGTGGTCGACGAAACGGTGGCGCTGGTCGACGCGCGGCTCGTGCTCAACCGCAAGGCGGCGGCGTAACGATCATTGCGAGCGAAGCGAAACAATCCAGCGGGTATGATTCTGGATTGCTTCGTCGCCGCTTCGCGGCTCCTCGCAATGACGTTATCCGGTCACAAATCACTGATCGCCGATAACTGATAGCGTTCGCCCATGCGCACCATCTTGGCGTGGCGGCGGTGGAACGCGAACAGCGTCGAGCGGTGGCCGATCGACACCACGGCGGCGCGCGGCAGCCGCGCCTCGATCAGGCGGTAAAGTGCCGCCTCCGAAGGCTCGTCGAGCGAGGCGGTCGCTTCATCCAGGAACAAAAAGTCGGGCCCGTGCAGGATGGCGCGGGCGACGGCGAGGCGCTGCTGCTCGCCGAGCGAGAGCATGCGGTTCCAATGGGCCCGCTCGTAAATCCGGGTCGCGAATGCCGGAAGCCCGACGGCGGCCAAAACATCGCGGACGGCATCGGCGTCGAAGTGGCCGGGCGTAGCCGGATAGGCGATGGCGTCCGCGAGCGAGCCGGTTGGGAAATACGGCCGCTGCGGCATCATGCGCACGCGCGCGTGCTCAGGGATCGTCACGCTCCCGGAGCCGAACGGCCAGATGCCGTCGATCGCGCGGAACAAGGTCGATTTGCCCGACCCGGTCGGGCCGGTCACCAGGATGCGGTCGCCGGGCGCGATTGCGAAATCCTCGACCGTCATGAGCGGGGCCCGGTTCGGCAGCCGCACGTCGAGCGCTTCCGTCTGGAGCGGCGCCGCCTGCGCTCCCGATGTCACGCCGATGACCGGCGGGGTCGAGGCGCTGGCTTCGGCGGTCGCGATCGCCGCCTCGAAACCGGAAAGCCGCGCGACGACCGCGCGCCAGTCGGCAAGCTCGCGATAGAAGTCGACGAAGAACGAGAGCGCCGCCCGCACCGCCTCGAAAGCGTTGGCTGTCTGCGTGAGGATGCCGAGCTGGCCGTGGCCCGCGAAATACGATGGGCTCACCACGATGTAGGGAAAGATGATGGCGGCCTGGGCGGCGCCGACGGTGAAGAACGTCACTTTCTTGGTGCGCGACATGATCTCGAACCAGTTGGCGAGGATCGCGCCGAAGCGGTCGAGCAGGCGCTCGTGCTCGGCGGTCTCGCCGCGCAGCAGGGCGATCTGCTCGGAATTCTCGCGCACGCGCACCAGATTGAACCGGAAGTCCGCCTCGAAGCGCTGCCGGTTGAAATTGAGATTAACCAGCGGCCGCCCGATCAGGTGCGTGATCACGGTGGCGATCGATGCGTAGATGAGCGCCGCCCACACCAGGTAGCCGGGAATAGGCCAGGTCACGCCGAAGACGGTGAGCGGCACTTCGTCCGAGAGCACCCACAGGATCGCGACGAAGGAGCCGATGGTCACGACCGATCGCAGCAGCCGCACGCCCAGCGGCAGCCCGTTCTCGATGAACAGACGGATGTCTTCGGCGATGCGCTGGTCCGGGTTGTCGGCGGCGTCGCCGAGCAGCTGCATGCGGTAATGGTTGGCGGCGCCGAGCCAGCTGCCGAGGTAGCGCTGGGTCATCCAGCGGCGCCAGCGGATCTCCAGCCATTGCGTGAGATAGAGCTGATAGACCTGCAGGACGATCGAACTGCCGGCGAGCACCGCGAAGATGGTCAGCTCGCGCGTGAACGCGTCCCAGTTCCGGTCCTGCAGCGCGTTGTAGAAGCGCGCGTTCCACCAGTTGATCATCACGTCGATGCCGACGTCGCACAGCATGAGCGCGATGACGGAACCGAGCAGAACGCGTCCGATCCACCGTTCCTCGGAGTGAAAATAGGGGACGGCAAGCCGCCGGATGATGGCGAGCGTGGCGAGAAAAGCGGACACGGCAGGCTCCTTCGACGATGAAGCCGCCAATCATGGCGGCTGGCGCGTCGACTTGGTAGCCCGCATGGAGCGCAGCGGAATGCGGGATCTGACGCCGGGATTGCGCTCCGCTCCATCCGGGCTACGAATGCGCAAAACGAAAGGGCCGCGTTGCCGCGGCCCTTCCTTCATTCGATCTGATCAGGCGTGGGCTTAGAAGTCCATGCCGCCGTGGCCCGGCATGCCGGGGGCGCCGGACGGCTTCTCCTTCGGCAGCTCCGCCACCATCGCCTCGGTGGTGATCAGGAGGCCGGCGACGGAGGCCGCGTCCTGCAGCGCCGCGCGCACGACCTTGGCCGGGTCGATGATGCCGGCCTCGACCAGGTCGACGTATTCCTCACTCTGCGCGTCGAAGCCGAACGTCTCCGACTTGTTCTCGAGGATTTTGCCGACCACGATCGAGCCCTCGACGCCCGAGTTCTCGGCGATCTGCCGCACCGGGCTTTCCAGCGCCTTGAGCACGATGTTGATGCCGGCCTGGACGTCGGCGTTCTCGTTCGCGATGCGGCCGATCGCTTTCTTGGCGCGCAAGAGCGCGACGCCGCCGCCCGGAACGATGCCTTCCTCGACCGCGGCGCGGGTGGCGTTGAGCGCGTCCTCGACGCGGTCCTTCTTCTCCTTCACCTCGATCTCGGTCGAGCCGCCGACGCGGATCACCGCGACGCCGCCCGCGAGCTTGGCGAGCCGCTCCTGCAGCTTCTCGCGATCGTAGTCGGAGGTGGTCTCCTCGATCTGCTGCTTGATCTGGCCGACGCGCGCCTCAATTTCCTTCTTCTTGCCGGCGCCGTCCACGATCGTGGTCTTTTCCTTCTCGATGATGACCTTCTTGGCGCGGCCGAGCATCTGCAGGGTCACGTTCTCGAGCTTGATGCCGAGATCCTCGGAGATCAATTGCCCGCCGGTGAGCACCGCGATGTCCTCGAGCATGGCCTTGCGGCGATCGCCGAAGCCCGGTGCCTTGACGGCCGCGACTTTCAGTCCGCCGCGCAGCTTGTTGACCACCAGCGTGGCGAGCGCCTCGCCCTCGACGTCCTCGGCGACGATCACCAGCGGCCGGCCGGACTGCACCACCTGCTCGAGCACGGGCAGCATCGCCTGCAGGCCCGAGAGCTTCTTCTCGTGCAGCAGCACGTAGGCGTCCTCGAGCTCCGCCACCATCTTCTCGGCATTGGTGATGAAGTACGGCGACAGATAGCCGCGGTCGAACTGCATGCCCTCGACGACTTCCAGCTCGGTCTCGAGCGATTTGGCCTCTTCGACCGTGATCACGCCCTCGTTGCCGACTTTCTGCATGGCGCCGGCGATCATCTTGCCGATCGAATTATCGCCGTTCGCG
>Ga0153928_1000771_pt1 | contig 15206 bp, 12 predicted proteins | sample TSNJ012MetaG_FD_106656 | JGI IMG/M metagenome (GOLD analysis project Ga0153928, IMG submission 106656) | Attine ant fungus gardens microbial communities from New Jersey, USA - TSNJ012 MetaG | ecosystem: Host-associated > Fungi > Mycelium > Unclassified | place: USA: New Jersey, Wharton State... | reverse complement strand
TGCCCGCCATTGGCGTCTGCGACGGCATCGCAATGGGACACAGGGGGATGCATTATTCCCTGCCCAGCAGGGAGCTGATCGCCGATTCGGTGGAGACCATGGCTATGGCTCACTGCTTTGACGCTATGGTGCTGGTGCCCAACTGTGACAAGATTGTCCCGGGGATGGTCATGGCCGCCGCCCGGCTGAACATCCCGGCGGTGGTGGTCAGCGGCGGCCCGATGCTGGCCGGGATTGATAAAAGGAAGGATGATGAAATCAGCCTTTCCCAAATGTTTGAGGCGGTGGGCGCTCACAAGGCGGATATGCTTACCGACGCGCAGCTTGCCGAGCTGGAGCAGGGGGCTTGTCCCGGCTGCGGCTCCTGCGCCGGTATGTACACCGCCAACAGCATGAACTGCCTCTGCGAGGCCATCGGCGTCGCCCTGCCCGGCAACGGCACCATCCCCGCCGTCTACTCCAGCCGCGTCCATCTGGCCAAGCGGGCCGGAGCCGCGGTGATGGAGCTTCTCCGCCGTGATTTGAAGCCCCGGGATATCCTCACCCGGGAGGCTTTTGCCAATGCCCTGGCGGTGGATATGGCGCTGGGATGCAGCACCAACAGCGTGCTCCACCTTTTGGCCATTGCCCATGAGGCGGGCGTCGAGCTGAACCTGGAGCTTATCAACGAGGTCAGCGGCCGCACCCCCAACCTCTGCCATCTGGCCCCCGCAGGGCCTCACCATATTCAGGATCTGTATGCGGTGGGCGGTATTCCCGCCGTTATGGCGGAGCTGACCAAGGGGGGGTACCTTAATACCGCCCTGCCCACCGCCACAGGCAAAACCATTGCCGAAAATTTAGCCGGCGTAACAGGTGCGGACGGCGCCGTCATCAAGACGCTGGAGGCTCCCTACAGCCAAACCGGCGGCATTGCCGTCCTGTGGGGGAACATCGCCCGGGACGGCTGTGTGGTCAAGCGCTCCGCCGTAGCCCCCGAAATGCTGGTGCACTCCGGCCCCGCGCGGGTTTTTGACAGCGAGGAGGATACCATTGCCGCCATCTATGCCGGTGAAATCCGCCCCGGCGACGTTGTGGTCATCCGCTATGAGGGGCCGCGGGGCGGCCCGGGTATGCGCGAAATGCTCAGCCCCACCTCCGCTCTCGCGGGGATGGGACTGGATAAGCAGGTTGCACTCATCACCGACGGCCGGTTTTCCGGCGCTTCCCGGGGCGCGTCCATCGGCCATGTTTCCCCCGAGGCCGCCGCAGGCGGCGAAATCGCGCTGATTGAGGAGGGCGACATCATCCGCGTGGATATCCCAAGCGGTTCTGTGGATGTCCAGATTACCCCCGAGCAGCTGGCGGAACGCCGGGCCGCGTGGTCACCCCGCCCGGCCAAGATCACAACCGGATGGGTTGCCCGTTACGCCCGGATGGTTACCTCCGCCAACCGCGGCGCTGTGCTGGAGTAAATGCTATTGCTTAAGAAGGCCCTGCCCTCCCGAAAGGGAGGGCAGGGCCTTTCAATTATTCGCTCTAGGAGTAACCTATGACGCGGCTTAGGAAACTATTGCATAGGAAGATAATGCTCGCCTACGGTATGTAGTGAAAATCAATTTTTCCATGCCCTTCTTCAAATTCATCAACACACTTTTTAATTAATTGTTCAATCTCTTTGTTTTTTGTCCGCCCATTATATTCTGCCACATATGCAAATTTTTTCATTAAATCAGGGTTAATTCTTAATGTATACCGCAACAGATTATCCTTCATTTTGACACCTCAATAACTAAGTATTGACTTAATGATAGCGTCATAGTATTATTAAAAACGAAAATGACGCATTAGTGACGCATAATATTTTTGAGGTGTTTATATGAATGTAAACGAAAAAGTTGAAGTTACATTGGAGCATAAGACTTATACTTTTTATAATGAAATCGCAAAATTGTTAAAGAAACCGATTGAGGAGGTATTATCTGACACATTGTTTAAATATGCTGATATTGTTATACGGGAAGCATGTAAAAAGTAAAGAGAGGCGGCAATTTATTGCCGCCTCTAAGCTTAAATTAGGTATGTTATGTACGCCATTTCTTACATTGCTCAATCCGCTTGCCATCGTCGCCCTGTTCTTTGTCATAGGCAAATTGATTGAGCAAATCACAGGGAAAGTCACCGCATTCGCCGCAATGCCCCAGCTTCTTTTCCTCACAGCAGGATTTTACGGGACATGCCTCCCCCCAAAAGGGCTTGTCAATCTTAACGCAGCCCCCGCAATTCACCTTTTCCCGATATTCGCATTCGCCGCATAAAATACCGCATCTCGACTCGGCCATTTTACTTCCCCCTTCAAAAAATGCAGGGGCGGATAGCGTTGCTTTCCGCCCCGTGTTAAAAGGTCTAGAAACAGACCTTTTTGGCGATATAGCCGCTTAGCTCCGTGATGGCAATGCGCTCCTGCACCATGGTGTCCCTGTCCCGGACGGTGACGCAGCCGTCCTCCTGGGACTCAAAGTCGTAGGTGATGCACAGGGGGGTGCCGATTTCGTCCTGGCGGCGGTACCGCTTGCCAATGGAGCCGGTGTCGTCAAAGTCCAGCATAAAATCCCCGGACAACTGGGCATACACCTGGCTGGCCGCCTCGCTTAGCTTTTTAGACAGGGGCAGCACACAGGCTTTATAAGGAGCCAGGGCGGGATGAAGGCGGAGCACCACCCGGGTGTCCCCCTCGCTGATTTCCTCCTCGTCGTAGGCGTCGCAGAGGAAGGCGAGAGCCACCCGGTCACAGCCCAGGGAGGGCTCGATAACATAGGGGATAAACTTCTCCCCGGTTTCCTGGTCGAAGTATTCCATGCTTTTCGTCGAGTGCTCCATGTGGGATTTGAGATCGAAGTCGGTGCGGTCCGCGATTCCCCACAGCTCGCCCCACCCGAAGGGAAAGAGAAATTCAAAGTCGGTGGTGGCGTTGGAGTAGTGGGAAAGCTCCTCGGGGGAATGATCCCGGAGGCGCAGGTTACTTTCCCGCAGGTTCAGGGAAAGGAGCCAGTTTTTGCAGAATTCCTTCCAATAGCCGAACCATTCCAGATCGGTGCCCGGCTTGCAGAAAAATTCCAGCTCCATCTGCTCAAACTCCCGGATGCGGAAGATAAAGTTGCCGGGGGTGATCTCGTTCCGGAAGGACTTTCCGATTTGAGCCACGCCAAAGGGGAGCTTTTTCCGGGTGGTGCGCTGGACGTTGTTAAAGTTGACAAAGATGCCCTGGGCGGTTTCGGGACGGAGGTAGATCTCGTTTTTTGCGTCCTCGGTTACCCCCTGATAGGTTTTGTACATCAGGTTGAACTTGCGGATATCGGTGAAGTCGCTTCCGCCGCAATCGGGGCATTTGATATTGTTTTCCCGGATGTATTCCAGCATCTGGGCATCGCTCCAGCCCGCGGGCTCCTTGCCGCTTTGCTCCTCGATGAGCTTGTCGGCCCGGTGGCGGGTTTTGCAGCCCTTGCAGTCCATCAAGGGATCGGAGAAGCCGCCCACATGCCCCGACGCCACCCATACCTGGGGATTCATGAGGATGGCGCTGTCCAGGCCCACGTTAAAGGGGGACTGCTGGACGAACTTCTTCCACCAGGCGCGTTTAATGTTGTTTTTAAATTCCACGCCCAAAGGGCCGTAATCCCAGGAATTTGCCAAGCCGCCATATATCTCGGAGCCGGGATAAACATATCCGCGGCCTTTACACAGGCCTGTAATCTTTTCCATTGTTTTCTGTGTGTTTTCCAGCATCATTGTGCCTCCGTCTGTAATTTTATTCTTGTGGCTACCTAATAGTAGATTTTATCGTGGAATGCGGCCAAAGTCAAGGGATTGTATCCTCCGCCGGCAAATAAAGCCGGCCTGCCCGGATATGCGTCAGGGACACATTCACGCCATCAAGTGTATTGTGCTATGAGGGAGTATCCCAAATATACATAACGCGGAGGCAACTATGCACTTGTTTGAGACAATGCCGCCCTTGTCGGCGGCCCTGGTTTGTACATTGTTTACCTGGGCATGACGGCTTTGGGCGCGGCTGTTGTATTTCGGTTTAGAACCTGTAGAAGCGGACATAAAACACAGGCGCGGAAATCTGCCGAGATTCCCGCGCCTGTATCAGGTTTTATTATTTCTTCGGGGGCTTTTTGCCCTTCTTTTTGCCTCCCAGGGCCAGCATCACCGCGATAACCACCGCGGACACAATCAATACGGCGACAAAAATCCCCATCATCTGGCCCCGCTGGTCGCCGGTGCCGGGGGAGAGGGCCAGGGCCTGCATGGTCAAGCCGCACACGGCGGCAACTGCCGGGGATATCCTGGAGTATATATGGAATAATCGCTTTTTCATGGTGTTTTGGACCTCCTGTATTCTGCATCCGTCTTTATGTCAATCCGCGTTCATGCGGTATTATATCATTTTAGCCTGTGGGTATGGCTTTGTCAACGCCCGGACAAAAAGGGGAGCGTCGGGAACCCTTGATTTTGCGCATATCCCCCACCGGTTTATGCCGTCCCCGTTTCCGCTATTATCCTGTTACATTGCTATTTTATCCGGGATATGGTAAAATGCCATCACACGAATGTAAAGAAAGTGTAAACTATTTCTAATAGATGGGAACGGTAAAATGGACAAGCAAAAAACAGTTCTGCTGGGCATGAGCGGAGGGGTGGACAGCACCGTAGCGGCGCTGCTGCTCCAGCGGCAGGGCTACCGGGTGACCGGGGCGACCCTGCGGCTTCACCGGGAGGGGAGCCCTGCCGCCGCCAGGGGGGAGCGGGAGATTGGAGATGCCCGGGCCTGCGCCGAAAGGCTGGGAATTCCCCATCTTGTGCTGGATTGGCGCGGCGAGTTTGAGCGGGAGGTGCTGGAGAACTTCGCCTCCGAGTATGACCGGGGCGCCACCCCCAACCCCTGTGTGGTCTGCAACCGCAGGATTAAATTCCCCTCGCTGCTGGCGGCGGCGGACGAACGGGGGATTGACCGCATTGCCACGGGCCACTATGCGGATGTAATATACGACGGAGGCCGGGGCCGCTTCCGGCTCCGGCAGGCGGAAAGCCAGGCCAAGGATCAGAGCTATGTGCTGTACAGCCTGCCCCAAAGCTGCCTGAGCCGCCTGGTGCTGCCCCTGGCGGGATATACCAAGGAGGAAATCCGTGCTCTGGCCGGGGAGGCGGGGCTGCCCGTCTCCCAAAAGGCGGACAGCCAGGATATCTGCTTTATACCCGGCGGCGGTTATCCGGAATTTCTGGAGCGGTATCGGGGCAGAACCGCGCCTGCCGGTAACTTTACAGATGAGTCGGGAAGGGTGCTGGGACGGCATAAGGGCTTGTGGTATTATACCATCGGCCAGCGCAAGGGGCTGGGCATCAGCCTGGGTACCCCCGCCTTTGTGAAGGCCATCGACGCGGTCACGGGGGACATCGTCCTCTCGGACAATGACGGCCTGTTTTCGCGGGAGCTTTTGGCGGGCGACCTTCGGTGGATCGACTGGGAGAGGCTGGAAGCCCCCGTGGAGCTGACCGCCAAAATCCGTTATGCCCACCGGCCCCAGCCCGCCGTGGTTTATCCCTTGGAGGAGGCCCGGGCTCGGGTGGTGTTTGCCCAGCCTCAGAGAGCTATCACCCCGGGACAGGCGGTGGTGTTCTATGACGGCGGGTATGTGGCTGGAGGCGGAATAATCGAGGGCCGGGCATAAACCGGCCGCATACATAATTTGTGAGCGCCGGAAGCTCCAAGGAGAAGCGTATGAGCGACATTATGGGGAAGCTTTCCCCCATTCTTGCATTGATATTCTTTGGTTTTTTATTGCGGCGCAAGCAGTATTTTGAGCCCGTCACCTTTAACCGCATTCAGGATATGGTTGTGAATATCGCCATCCCCTGCATGCTGTTTACGTCCTTTGTAAATATGCGGTTCAGCAATCAGTACCTGCTCCTCAGCTTAAGCTATACGGTTTATCTTATCCTGCTATTGGGGGCGGGATTTGTTATTTACCACCTGTTCCGCCTTCGCTACCGGTTTTTCCCGTTTTTGCTCACCTGCTTTGGGTTCGGCACACTGGGGCTGCCCCTCTATACCATTCTGTTCGGCGCGGAGAATACCCAGTATATGTCGGTTCTGGGCGTGGGGCATGAGCTGTTTGTGGCGGTGCTGTTCCTGCCGCTGATCCGGGCGTATTTCAGTGGGGAGAGGTACAGCGTCAGGCGGGGGCTGCGCGCCCTGCTCAGCCCCTCGCTGGTGATGGTGGCCTTGGCGCTTCTGATCCGGGGCTTTGGGCTGAACCGGCTGCTCACCGATAACTTTTTGGGCGTGGGGGTGGCCGGGGCCATCGACAAGCTGGGGGGCCTGACCCTGGTGCTCTCCCTGATTATGGTGGGGTACCGGATGCGCTTTTCCAATCTTGATAATGTGAGAACCTCCTTTGCCTATGCGGGAATTCGCATACTGGCGACGCTGGGGCTGGGCACCCTGTACAGAATTTTGGTGATAAACCGCTTCACCCGAGGGGAGATTCTTTTCGATCACGCGTTCAATATCCTGATGATTCAGCACGGCTCGCTGGCGCTGACGGCGCTGGTGGGGCAATACTGTTCCCTGGAAGAACAGGAGGTCGTCAATAATGTATTCGTTATCAATGTCATGGCCAGCTTTGTGATTTTAGTTGCTTATCTCGCTATTTGGACATGACCTATAAAACACCGCCCCTACAAAAAAGCAGCGCCGCAACCGGCGGCAGCCCGCCGACGGCGCGCTGCACCGCACCACAGTGTTTGCCAAGGAACACTGGATTCTTAAGGACTAGCAGTCCTTAAGCGGGGTCTTAGGGGCAGGTGCCCCTATTTAAATATCGTAGATACCTATAAACGGCTAAAAGATTACCAAAGATAGCTACCGGTAAACCAGGGGGGTCACGGGGGCCCTCCCCCGTGGGAATTTTGGTTACTTTTGTTCCTCCAAAAGTAACTGCCCGTCGCGGCATGAGCGACATGCCACCCCGTGGCACAGCGGTAACGCATAAACCGCTGTGCCGCGGCAGGCAATACGTACAGTATCAAGCAAAAACATCGGCGGCGGCAGCAAAACACAACGGCACCGCCTGACCAAACACGCCGGTCAGGCGATGCCATCTAAAATGCGGTTACGCATAAAAGGGAACACCCGGTTACAGCAGGGTCATCTGCTCGCCCTTGTCCTCCTCCCGCGGGAAGGAACCGGCGGCGGGAATCACCTTGGTGCGGAAGCGGTGGGGGTTGGCAATAGCGTCCTCGGTGAAGGGGGCGGCGCTGTGGAGGGTCAGGTTTTTGCGCAGGGTCATCACCTGCACCCCCTGGGTGTTTTTGGTAGTCTTACTGTTGAGGGCTCCGGTGTGGAGGATCAGCGTGCGCTCATTCTGGGCGCGGAGGATGTATTCACCGTCCTCGGAGATTTGATAGACAGCCACTAGGGGGGATTTGTCCGAGTAGGCGGCCAGCAGCTTTTTTCGCTTGGTTTTGGTCTGGTAGCTGGCAAGCTCCACCTTGGCGGCCTTGCCGTTTTCAAAGAAGAAGAGCATATAGCCCGTGTAATCCTTGGTTACAGCCATGTACAAGGCGTTTTCTCCCTCGTCCATCCCCAGCTTGGCGGGGATGAAATCCCCCAGCAGGCTGGCCTTGGTGTCGGAAAAGTCCGCCGCGTCCGCCTTGTATACCTGCTGCCGGTCGGTAAAGAACAGAAGCTGGGCGGAGTTGACGGAAAGAATCTCCTGCGCAATCTCATCCCCCTCCTTCCGCTTGTGCTCGCCGCTCATCCGCAGGGATTGGGGGGTGATCTTTTTAAAATAACCCTCCCGGGTGAAAAACAGGTGGGCAGGGTAATCCGGCACCTCCTCCTCAAAAACCTCCTCGTCCACCTCGCCGGGATAATAGAGGAGGGTTTGGCGGGGCTGCCCGTATTTTTTGGCAACCTCCCGAAGCTCGGAGATGATAATGGCCTTGATCTTGCCCGGATCGGCCAAAATGCCCTCCATCCGGCTGATGTCCGCCTTGAGGCTCTCTATTTCAGTCGTCCGTTTGAGGATATATTCCCGGTTCAGGTGGCGCAGGCGGATTTCCGCCACATAATCCGCCTGAATTTCATCTATGCCGAAGCCGATCATCAGGTTGGGAACAACCTCCCGCTCCTCCTCCGTCTCCCGCACAATGCGGACAGCCTTGTCGATATCCAGAAGGATTTTCGCAAGCCCCTGGAGGAGGTGGAGCTTTTCCCGCTTCTTTTTAAGCTCGAAGTACACCCGCCGCTTGACGCATTCCTGGCGGAAGGCCGACCATTCTCCCAGCAGCTCGGCTATGCCCATCACCCGGGGGGCTCCGGCGATAAGCACATTGAAGTTACAGGAGAAGGTATCCTCCAGAGGGGTCATTTTAAAGAGCTTCTGCATCAGCCGGTCGGGATCCGTGCCCCGGCGCAGGTCGATGGTAATCTTAAGGCCGGACAGGTCGGTTTCATCCCGGATATCCGCGATTTCCCTGATTTTGTTCTGCTTCACCAGATCGATGATCTTGTCCATAATGGCTTCCACCGTGGTGGTGGGGGGGATTTGGGCGATGTCGATACAGTTATTCGCCTTGTCGTAGGCATACCGGGCGCGCACCCGGATGCCGCCCCGGCCTGTTTCATAAATGCGGCGCAGCTCCTCCTCCTTGTAGAGGATATAACCGCCGCCGGAAAAGTCGGGGCCCTTGAGGGTATCCAGCAGGTTGTGCGCCGGGTTTTTCAGCAGGGCGATGGTGGTCTCGCACACCTCGGCAAGGTTAAAGGAGCAGATGGAGCTGGCCATGCCAACGGCGATGCCCATATTGGAATTCACCAGTATGGACGGAAAGCTCACCGGCAGCAGGGTGGGCTCCTTTTCCTTGTTGTCGTAGTTGGGAACAAAATCCACCGTGTCCAGGTCGATGTCCCCGAAAAGCTGGGTGCCGATGGGGGCGAGCTTGGCCTCGGTATACCGGGAGGCGGCATAGGCCATATCCCGGGAATAGGCCTTGCCGAAATTGCCCTTGGAGTCCACATAAGCGTGGAGGAGCGCCGCATATCCCCGGGAAAGGCGAACCATGGTTTCATAAATGGTGGCGTCGCCGTGGGGATTCAGCTTCATGGTCTGCCCGACGATATTGGCGGATTTGGTGCGCGCCCCCGTCAGCAGGCCCATCTTGTACATGGTGTACAGCAGCTTCCGGTGGGCGGGCTTGAAGCCGTCGATTTCAGGGATGGCGCGGGATACAATGACGCTCATGGCATAGGGCATATAGTTCTTTTCCAGCGTTTCGGTGATGGGCTGATCCAGCACCACGCCGGCGTTTTCAATATAAGCGTTGGAATTGTCCGACGGATTCCTGGCCTCTGGCCTTTTCTTTTTAGGCGGCACTTGTAAGGATCACCTCTATGTTTTTTGTGTTAGCTAATGCGGGAATTATTTTTCGCGCAAAATCATGCGCTTATTTGTCTTTAAATTTCATGTATAGGTGCAGGATAAGCCAAAGAGCCGAAAAAAACAAGGCGGCAAAAACCACAGCTTCAAAATCCGGCGCTGCGTCGGATACATAATAAATGGCGGTAGGGCCGTCGGCCCCGCCGATAATACCGATTGCCCCGGCTTCCTGTGTCGAAAAGAGGCGGCCTATGAGTCTTTTATAAAATAAAACAAAAGCGAAGGATAGGACGGCAAGGATTCCCGCTATTTTTTTAATCCGTTTCATTATTCCCCATATTCATCCGTTTCGTTTTCGTTATCCTCCGAAAAGAGCATTGTCTGGTTGCGTCCGTTGCCTTTTGCCTTATACAGCGCCAAATCAGATTCATTCACCAGCCTCAGGCTGGACTTGTCATCGTTGCAGTCCGTATGGCTTACGCCACAGGAAACAGTGACGGTAACAGCCTCACCATGAAAAACAAAGGGGATTTTCTCAATATTCTTCCGGATGCGTTCCGCAATCATGCAGGCTTGAAACGAGGTGGTGTTTGGAGAGATTACACAGAATTCTTCCCCTCCGAACCGGCATACATAATCCGTTGACTTTACGGACTTAACCATAGCGTTGGCCACGGAGGATAACACCATATCGCCCGATGTGTGTCCATAACGGTCATTAATCTTTTTAAAATAGTCGCAATCTATCATAAGAAGCGCAATGCCCTTATAATGGCGGGTCTTATCCTTATTGCCAAGAAGCTTCTCCAGTGTCTCATTGAGAAATTGCTTGTTATAAAGCTGGGTTAACGAATCCCTTTGGGCGTTATGCTTAATCAAATCCTGCTTGCGCTTTAGCCTGAGGGCGGAATGAATGCGGGCGATTACCTCTATTGGTTCCGAGGTTTTACGAATAAAATCCAGCGCCCCATGATCCAGCGCCTTTTTTACATCCAGCGCGGACGTCAGGCTGGTAATCGTGACGATGGGCACATCCTTCGTGCTGTCAGTGCTTTGCAGGATATTCAATATTTCATAGCCGTTTATTTCGGGCATAATAATATCCAGCAAGACAATATCAATGTTGTGCTTTACAACTAAATCAACAACATTTTTACCGTCGGTACTTATGAATACAGTATGATTCTCCTGCTCCAGAACACCTTTGAAAAATTGTGCACAAGTGATACTGTCGTCTACAATCAATATTTTCGCTTCCAAAACAGCACCTCCCCCGCTGCTGAATATCTTATATGATGTCATTCCCGTATCCGTGAACCGGCGGCGGTTTCAGGAAATATCGGCCATTTCCAGGTAATCCTGGCCGAATTCCGCGATAAAGTCCTTCCGGCCCTGCAAATTGTCGCCCAGCAGGACGTCAAACATCTGAGAGGTGGCGGCCGCCTCGCTGGGGGATACCTTGATGAGCCGCCGGGTGAGGGGATTCATGGTGGTGAGCCACATCATATCCGGCTCGTTCTCGCCCAGCCCCTTGGAGCGCTGGAGCACGTATTTCTGCCCCTCCAGCAGGGTAAGAATCTTTGCTTTTTCCGCGTCGGAATAAGCGAAATAAGTTTTGTCCTTAGCGGTGATCTCATAAAGGGGGGACTCGGCAATGTACACAAAGCCCTCCTCAATCAAGGTGGGGGTCAGGCGGTAAAGCATGGTGAGGATGAGGGTGCGGATCTGAAAGCCGTCCACATCCGCGTCGGTGCAGATGACGACCTTGTTCCAGCGCAGTCCGGAAAGGTCAAAGGTGGAAAGATCCTTGTTGGCCTTGGACTTCACCTCCACGCCGCAGCCAAGAACCTTGATGATATCGGTAATGATATCATTCTTAAAAATTTTATCGTATTCGGCCTTCAGGCAGTTGAGGATTTTGCCCCGCACGGGGATGATGGCCTGAAATTCACTGTCCCGGCCGAGCTTGCAGGCGCCCAGGGCGGAATCTCCCTCCACAATGTAGATTTCCCGCCGGGAAAGATCCTTGGAGCGGCAGTCCACAAACTTTTGCACCCGGTTGGCGATGTCCACATTCCCGGCCAGCTTCTTTTTCAGGTTGAGGCGGGTTTTCTCCGCATTTTCCCGGCTTCGCTTGTTGATAAGCACCTGCTCGGAGATTCTGGCGGCGTCGTCGGGGTTTTCCAGAAAGTAAACCTCCAGGGAGTGCTTGAGAAATTCCGTCATGGCCTCATATACAAATTTGTTGGTAATGGCCTTTTTCGTCTGGTTTTCATAGGACGTCTGGGTGGAAAAGGAGGAGGAAACCAGCACGAGGCAATCCTCGATATCCTGAAATGTGATCTTGCTCTCGTTTTTCAGGTATTTGAGATTCTGCTTCAGGTAGCTGTCCAGCTGGCTGACAAAGGCCACCTTCACCGCCCGCTCCGGGGAGCCGCCATGCTCCAGGAAGCTGGAGTTGTGGTAATATTCACAAATTTTAAACCGGTTGGAGAAGCAGACGGCGGCGCTGAGCTTTACCTTGTACTCCGGTTTGTCCGCCCGATCCCGGCCCTGGCGGTCCGCCTGCCAGAATTGGATGGGGGTGAGGGTGTTTTCCCCGGCCAGCTCCTCCACATACCCCACAATGCCGTCGGCATAATAGAAATTTTCAGTCTCAAAGCCGCCCGGGGTTTCAAGGCGGAATTCGATGGTAAGGCCCTTGTTTACCACCGCCTGACGGCGGAGGATATCCCGGAAATATTCGGCGGGGGTGGCTATGTCGGTGAACACATGGATATCCGGCAGCCATTTGATCTTTGAGCCTGTTTTTTTGCCGGTGTAGGGCTCCTTTATCATTTCCCCGGCGATCTCGCCCTTTTCAAAGTGGAGTTGGTACTGAAAGCCGTCCCGGAAGATTTCCACATCCATATAGGCGGAGGCATACTGGGTGGCGCAGAGCCCCAGGCCGTTAAGGCCCAGGGAAAAGCCATACTCATCCCCATATTTTCCCCCGGCGTACAGCTCGCAGAACACCAGCTCCCAGTTAAAGCGCTTCTCGTTTTGGTTGTAATCCACCGGGATTCCCCGGCCGAAATCCTGAACCTCCACCGCGTGATCCAGAAAGCTTGTAACAATGATTTTATTGCCGTGACCCAACCGGAATTCGTCCACCGAGTTGGAGAGAATCTCAAAAATAGCGTGCTGGCAGCCCTCCAGCCCATCCGAGCCGAAGATAACGCCGGGGCGCTTGCGTACCCGATCCGCGCCCTTCAGCGAGGAAATTGATTCGTTGGTATATCCTTTTTCTGCCTTTTTCGCAGTCATTACAGTCCTGACCCCTCCTAGTATGCATAACTTCCTGACTATCATAATATCGGCAAACCCGTGTCTTGTCAAGAAAGCGATCCAAAGCCCCGCCTTTAAAACAGATTCTTTATATATTCCCTATTTTCAAGCTGCCGGGACAAAAATGTTATATATAGTAAGATTATATTGAACATTTTTCCAATTTTGCCTTGCGTGAGAATTTTATTATAAAAATAATTTATACTTTTTCAAAATTGTGGTATCATAGTGGGAACGACATCAACCGCAGGGGGGAATATCTATGAACAATATAATTCGCGTTACCGCAGGGGTTGCCAAGATAAGCAGCGGCAATCCGCTGGACTGTGCGGAGGAGATCAAAAGCCTGCTGAACGAGATACCGGTCGATGACAGCGATATTATTGTGCTGCCTAAGCTGGCGCTTTCCTCGCCAAGCTGCGGCAATTTATTTTTGAACGCATACCTGCTGGATCAGTGCGAGCAGGCATTAACACAGCTGCAAGCGTCCACCGCGCACCTGCCGTCCTACGTGATTGTGGGCCTGCCTCTGGAGGACTTCGGCAAAACGGTATCCGCCATGGCAATTCTCCACAAGGGGGAGTTGATCGGCCTCATTCCCACCCTGGATGACCAGGCGCCCTTGGCAAGCTCCGGATTCTCCAACAATTTATTGCCGGCTGAAACTGTTTTTGCCGCCGGCAGCCTGCGTTTTTGCGTGCTTGGATGCAGCCTGTCCACCCTGACCCTCCGGGCTGCCGCCGCGGGGCAATCGGGCTGCGACCTGATTATTGCCCCCACCTACTCCCCGGTGCGCGCTGGGCTGATAGACGAGGCGGAACAGGGGATTGCCGCCATCTCCAAGGCGGTGGGCTGCGCCATTGCCGTGGTAAACGGCGGGATAGGAGACACCTCGTCCCCCTATGTGTACCAGGGCTTTATCAGCGTTTATGAGTGCGGTCGTCCCCTGGCCCACCGGGTGGCGGGCTGCGACAGCTTTGCCCATACCATTGACCTGGATTTGGATATCATCCGCGCCGAAAAAAAGATTCGCACCTGTCCCGCCCCGGTTTATACGATTCCGACCGTCACGCACCGGGGCCTGCTCCGGGAGGTGGATTCCTGCCCCTGGCTGCCCAAGGGGGAGGAGGAGGGCTATCTGGCCGAGCTTTTCTCCCTACAGGTGCGCTCCCTGACGGCGCGGATGGAAAACACCGGTATTGCCAAGCTGGTGGTGGGCGTTTCCGGCGGCCTGGACTCCACGGCGGCGTTGCTGGTGAGCGCCGCCGCCATTGATACGCTGGGACTGCCCCGGGATAACCTGGTGGGCATCACCATGCCCGGCTTCGGAACCACCGACCGCACCTACTACAATGCCCTGAGCCTGCTGGAAACCCTCCGGGTAACCCGCAGGGACATCTCCATCCGGCAGGCGGTGCAGCTGCATCTGGAGGATATCGGCCACGGCGGCCGGAACGACACCACCTACGAAAACGCCCAGGCCCGTGAGCGCGCCCAGATACTTTTGGATGTGGCCAACGCTGTGTCCGGCCTGGTGGTGGGCACCGGCGATCTTTCGGAGGAGGCCCTTGGCTTCTGCACCTTCGCAGGGGATCACATCGCCAACTATAATGTGAATGTCTGCATCCCTAAAACCGTGCTCCGCCGGCTGGTTCGCTATGTGGCCGAGCATGAGCTCCTGGACGGCGTGGCGGAGGTGCTGCAGGATATTGTGGACACCCCCGTCAGCCCGGAGCTGCTGCCTCCCGGCCCCGACGGCGATACCCAGCAAAAGACGGAGGAAATCCTGGGGCCCTACGAGCTGCACGATTTCTTCACCTATTATTTTGTCCACTACCGCATGCGGCCCGACAAGCTTTATAAATATGCCTGCGTAGCCTTTACAGGCGTGTTGGAGCCGTCCTTTATCAAGGAAAAGCTGGCGCTGTTTTTTAAAAAGTTTTGTGCCGGGCAGTTTAAACGCGCCTGCGCCCCCGACGCCGCCAGCATTACCGAGGTGAATCTCTGCTCCGTCAACCACTATATTCCCTCCGACATGGATCCGACGAGTATGCTGCAAGAGCTGGAGCTGTTAAGGTGAAAGGCTTTACAGCTGATGTTTATGCTTGATGCTGTGCGATTTGGCTGCTGCTGTGTGCGTTTTGGCGCTGGCGCTGTGCGCTTGGGCGATGCCGCTGTGCCACGGGGAGGCATGTCGCTCATGCCGCGACGGGCAGTTACTTTTGGAGGAACAAAAGTAACCAAAATTCCCACGGGGGAGGGCCCCCGTGACCCCCCTGCACTATGGGCAGCTGTCTTTGGTAATCTTGTAGCCGTTCATAGGTATCTGCGATATTTAAATAGGGGCACCTCTCAATACAACCGCTGCGGCGGGCATTAGGATAGAGGGCTACGGCCCGGCCCCCCCTAAAGGACTAGGAGTGCAAGCACTCCGTCGTAAAACCCCCGCTTAAG
>Ga0153928_1000764_pt1 | contig 15250 bp, 11 predicted proteins | sample TSNJ012MetaG_FD_106656 | JGI IMG/M metagenome (GOLD analysis project Ga0153928, IMG submission 106656) | Attine ant fungus gardens microbial communities from New Jersey, USA - TSNJ012 MetaG | ecosystem: Host-associated > Fungi > Mycelium > Unclassified | place: USA: New Jersey, Wharton State... | reverse complement strand
CGACTCGCCGGTGCCGGCCCAGACGATATCGTTATTAGTGGGATCGATCACCACCGCACCGATCGCCCCGACACTCGCCTTGTCGAAGACGGGATCCCAGGTCTGTCCCGAGTTCGCCGATTTCCAGACGCCGCCGCCGGCGCTTCCGACATAGTAGAGTTTCGAGTCGCTGGCCGAGCCTGCGACCGAGGTGACGCGGCCGCCGGCCAGAGCCGGTCCCATCGAACGCCACCGAAGATTTCCAAAGGCCGGCCCGGGGCTCGGGGTCGGCGAAGGCGATGCCGTCGCCGCCGGCTGGACCGGCAGCGAACTCGGCGGAAGAGGTGACGCGGTGGGATTTACCGATACCAACACCGCCAAAAGCGCGTGCTCCAACAACTCGAAGAACCTCCTGCAAATACTGCTCTAACGAGACGGCGCGTGCAACTCCTGCGCGACCACGGTCAAAGAAATATCAAAGCGTGCGTCAGTGCGCTGCCGCGTGCGAGTGCAGCGCTTGATACTTCGGAACGTTTACATGAATCGCGTACCATTGCGACCATGCGATCATGCCGCACAAGGCGGCGATGAGGAACAGAACGATGACGAGCGCCCGGGTGTGCGACCGGGGTTGCGGCGGCGGCCCCTCCCCGGGAGGCGGGCCCAACGGTTGGCGCGAACCCACCGGCCCCATATGCGAAGGACCATCGCCGGCCTCCTGGCTGGAGCCGGATTTCTGTTGGGGTCGCTGCTCGGGAACGTTTCTCCCGCGCTTGCTTCCCACCGCGTCGTGCCCGCCAGCCCGGCCGCGATCGCCGTTTACGCGACGGTTCTCCGCCACATAAACCCGCAGATGCCCGGTTGGCAGAGCCGCGATCTCGCGCGCCGCGTGCTCGTCAATGCGGTGCGTTGGCGCATCGATGCGAACATGCTCGTCGCGATCGTCACCGTCGAGTCGCAATGGCATACGCACGCCATCTCGCCGGCCGGAGCAATCGGCCTGGGTCAACTGATGCCGGGAACGGCGGCGCTGCTGGGTGTCAACCCACGCGATCCTAAGCAGAACCTCTACGGCGCCGCCCGTTACTTGCGCGGCCTCACGCAGCGCTTCGGCTCGAACCACCCGAGCCTCATCTTCGCCGCCTATAACGCCGGTCCGAAGGCCGTCAACGAGTACGGCGGCATCCCGCCTTACGAGGAAACGCAAGATTACGTGGTGCGCGTGATCGAGACGTGGGCGCGCCTAGCGAGGAGCGTGCACCTGCCGTCGAGCGCGTTCGCCACTATTCTTCCGGCGCACGGTCCCGACGTCGACTACTGGCTCGACGGCGTCACGCAGTAGTTAATCGCAGAATCACCTCGACGGCTTGCTCTAGCGCGTGAGGACCGGCGACCTTTAACGGGATCGCGCCGGCGTTACGCGCCGCCTCGACGTCGCTCTCACGATCGCCAACGACGACGCAGCAGGCCGGATCGACACCGAGCGCCCGCGCGGCATCGAGAATGAGTTTCGGCTTTGGTTTGCGGCAGTCGCACGCGTCCTCCGGCGCGTGCGGGCAGACGAAGAAACCCGCGAACGGCCCGAGCAGCGTGTCAACGCGCCGGTTGACGGCGTCCGCTTGTTGGGCGGTAATCAATCCGCGTCCGATTCCGCTTTGATTGCTGACGACGGCGAGCGGTAAGCCCGCGGCGCGCAGCCGGTCGAGCAGCGCTTTCGCGTTTGGCGCCGGCTCGACAAGGTCGGGGTCGCCATTGAACGGCACGTCCACGACGATCGTTTCGTCGCGATCGAAGAGGACTGCGCATACGCGTAACGGCTTGGGAGTCGCTGCACGCATTACTCTGCGTCGTTACGGCAGCGTGACGTAGACTTCGGCACCTTGCTCGACGAACTCGCGCGACTTCTCGGCCATGCCGCGCAGGGCGTATTCGCGAACCTCCTGCGTGATCTTCATCGAACAGAAGTGTGGACCACACATCGAGCAGAAGTGCGCGACCTTCGCGCCCGGCGCGGGAAGCGTCTCGTCGTGGAACTCGCGCGCCGTCTCCGGATCCAGCGAAAGATTGAACTGATCCTCCCAGCGAAACTCGAAACGCGCCTTGGAGAGCACGTCGTCCCAGTGCGCGGCGCCCGGATGCCCTTTCGCGAGGTCGGCAGCATGCGCCGCGATCTTATATGCGATGACGCCGTCTTTAACGTCCTTTTTGTTCGGCAGTCCGAGATGCTCTTTCGGCGTGACGTAACAGAGCATCGCCGTACCGTACCAGCCAATCATCGCCGCACCGATCGCGCTGGTGATATGGTCGTAGCCCGGCGCGACGTCGGTCACGAGCGGCCCGAGCGTATAGAACGGGGCCTCTTTGCAGAGCTCGAGCTGTTTGCGCATGTTCTCTTCGATCAAGTGCATCGGCACGTGACCCGGCCCTTCGATCATCACTTGCACGTCGTGTTTCCAAGCGACGTCCGTGAGCGCGCCGAGCGTTTCGAGCTCGCCAAACTGAGCGGCGTCGTTCGCATCGGCGGTGCAGCCGGGGCGAAGACCGTCACCGAGCGAGAAGGCGACGTCGTACGCCTTCATAATCTCGCAGATCTCATCGAAGTGCTCGTAAAGAAAGTTCTCGCGGTGGTGCGCGAGACACCACTTTGCCAAAATCGAGCCGCCGCGCGAGACGATTCCCGTGATGCGGTTCGCGGTGAGCGGAACGTACCGCAGCAAGACGCCGGCGTGGATCGTAAAGTAATCCACGCCCTGCTCGGCCTGTTCGATCAGCGTATCGCGGAAGAGCTCCCAAGTCAGCTCCTCGGCCTTGCCGCCGACCTTTTCGAGCGCTTGATAGATCGGCACCGTCCCGATCGGAACCGGCGAGTTACGCAGAATCCACTCGCGCGTCTCGTGAATGTTCTTTCCGGTCGAGAGATCCATCACGGTGTCGGCGCCCCAACGAGTCGCCCACGTCATCTTCTCGACCTCTTCGTCAATGGACGAGGTGACGGCCGAGTTGCCGATGTTCGCGTTGATCTTCACCAGGAAGTTACGCCCGATGATCATTGGCTCGCTCTCGGGATGATTGACGTTCGACGGAAGGATCGCACGACCGCGCGCGATCTCCGCGCGAACGCGTTCGGGCTCGACGCCCTCGCGCAGCGCGACGAACTCCATCTCGCGCGTGACCTCGCCGCGCCGCGCGTAATGCAGCTGCGTCACGTTTGCGCCGGGCTTTGCCCGGCGAGGCCTGCGCGGCTGCGGGAAGCGTACGCCGTCGAGCTCGCTCATCGCGTCGCGTCCGCGCCGGTAGATCGAGCTCGGCGCCTTTAGAATCTCGGTATCGCCGCGCGCGGCGATCCACGCTTCGCGCAACGGCGTCAGGCCGCGGCGGATATCTAGCGAACATTCGGGATCGCCATATGGGCCGCTCGTGTCGTAGAGCGTGTGCACCGTTCCATCGGTTAACGCGATCGCTCGCCGCGGAACGCGGAGCGATGGATCCGAACCTTCGACGTAAACTCTCATCTCGTACCTTTCCTACGCGGGCATTACCCCGATCAGGTCTTGCGGTCGGCGAATCAGATCGCCCTCTCAGCCCGCCAAAGCGCGAGCTCCCACTAACCGGTCTTTACCGCGCGCCGGCTTTCGACTCCGCTCTGATTTGGAGGCAACCAGGCTGCCGATTGGACCGGTCCGTCGAGCGGAGATGCGCCGCCGCTCCCGTAAAGGACGCGCCATGTCGGTCTTTGCGCCCGATCCCGACCCCCAAGAGACGCGCGAGTGGCTCGAAGCGATGCGCGGCGTCCTCGAAATCGAGGGGCACGAACGCGCCCGCCAGCTGATCGCGCACCTCGTCGACGAGGCGCAGTCGAGCGGCGCCCACATTTCGCTCGGCATGACGACGCCGTACGTCAATACCATTTCCGCGGATCGCCAGCCGCCGTTCCCCGGCGACCGCGAACTCGAATCCCGCTTGCGTCACTACGTTCGCTGGAACGCACTCGCGATGGTCGTTCGCGCGAACAAAGTGAGCTCCGAGCTCGGCGGTCACGTCGCGAGCTTCGCCTCGGCGGCGACGCTGTACGACGTAGGCTTCAATCACTTCTTCCGCGCGCCGAGCGGTACGTTCGGCGGCGACCTCGTCTTCTTTCAAGGACACTCGTCGCCGGGCATCTACGCGCGCGCCTTCCTGGAAGGGCGCATCACCGAAGAGCAACTCGAGAACTTCCGTCAAGAGGTTGACGGTAAGGGTCTCTCCTCGTATCCGCATCCATGGCTCATGCCCGGCCTGTGGCAGTTTCCGACCGTCTCGATGGGACTCGGGCCAATCATGTCCATCTATCAGGCGCGCTTCATGCGCTACCTGCACGACCGCGGATTGATCGACACGACGGGCCGAAAAGTCTGGGCTTTCGTCGGCGACGGTGAGATGGACGAGCCCGAGTCGCTCGGTGCGATCTCTCTCGCCGGACGCGAGAAGCTCGACGATTTGATCTGGGTCGTCAACTGCAACCTGCAGCGGCTCGACGGTCCCGTTCGAGGCAACGGTAAGATCATCCAAGAACTCGAGGGCGTCTTCAAGGGCGCCGGTTGGAACGTCATCAAGGTCATATGGGGAAGCAACTGGGATCCGCTCGTAGATGCCGATTCGAGCGGACGCCTCGTGCAGTTGATGAATGAGTGCGTCGACGGCGATTATCAAACGTTCAAATCGCGCAACGGTAAGTACGTGCGCGAGGAGTTCTTCGGGCGCTATCCCGAGACGAAATCGCTAGTCGAAGATTGGAGTGACGACCAGATCTGGGATCTGCGGCGCGGCGGCCACGATTCACTCAAAGTTTATGCCGCATATAAAGCCGCCTCCGAACATCGCGGTCAGCCGACGGTCGTGCTCGCAAAGACGATCAAAGGCTATGGAATGGGCGTCGCCGGCGAGGCGCAAAACATCGCGCACCAGGCGAAAAAGATGGAGCTGGAGGCGTTGCGGGTCTTCCGCGATCGCTTCAATCTGCCGATCTCCGACGCGCAGATCAGTGCCGAGAAAGTTCCCTTCCTCAAGCCGCCCGACGATGCGCCGGAGATGCGCTACCTGCGCGAAAACCTGGCGAAGCGCGGAAGTCTTCCGAAGCGGCGCGAGAAGTCGGCGTCGCTGGCGGTGCCGGAGCTCTCCGTCTTTGACCCGCAGATGCAGGGGACGGGAGATCGTCACATCTCGACGACGATGGCCTTCGTGCGCATTCTCAACACGATCGCGCGCGATCACGAGATTGGGCCGCGGGTCGTTCCGATCGTTGCCGACGAGTCGCGCACGTTCGGCATGGAAGGCATGTTCCGCCAGCTGGGGATCTACTCGTCGGTCGGGCAGCTCTACCATCCGCAAGATGCCGAGCAGCTGATGTGGTACCGCGAGGACAAGCTCGGACAGATCCTTCAGGAAGGCATCAACGAGGCCGGCGCGACCTCGTCGTGGATCGCGGCCGGCACCTCGTACAGCAACCACGATCTTCCGATGATTCCGTTCTACATCTTTTACTCGATGTTCGGCTTCCAGCGCGTCGGCGATCTGCTCTGGGCGGCAGGCGACAGCCGCACGCGCGGGTTCTTGCTCGGGGCGACGTCCGGCCGAACGACGCTCAACGGAGAAGGTCTGCAGCACGAGGACGGTCAGAGCCAAGTCGCGGCCTCGTTCGTTCCCAATTGCCGCAGCTACGATCCAACCTTCTCCTACGAGCTCGCGGTCATCGTCCAGGACGGCCTGCGACGCATGCTAGCGGAGCAGGAAGACGTCTACTACTACATCACGCTCATGAACGAGAACTACGTACACCCCGCGATGCCGCCCGAGGCGCGCGACGGAATTCTGCGCGGCATGTATCTGTTGCGCGATGGCGGACCCGCGAAAGGCAAAACGCCGCGCGTGCAGCTTTTCGGCTCAGGGGCAATTCTGCGTGAAGTGATCGCCGCCGCCGACCTTCTAGCCGACGAGTGGAAGGTGGCCGCCGACGTTTGGAGCGTCACCAGCTTCAACGAGCTGCAGCGCGACGGCGTTGCCGCGCGCCGCTGGAACATGCTCCATCCGCGCGAGGCGCCACGCGCTTCGTACGTCGAGCAGTGCCTCGAAGGGCGTCGCGGCCCGGGAATCGCCGCAACCGATTACATCCGAACCTTCGCCGAGCAGATCCATCCGTTCGTTGGCCGTCCTTATGTCGCGTTGGGAACCGACGGCTACGGGCGCAGCGACTTCCGTCGCCGTCTCCGCCACTTCTTTGAGGTGGACCGCCACTTCGTCACGATCGCGGCGCTGCAGGCGCTTGCAGCCGAGGGCACGATGGATAAGGCGGCACCAGCCAAGGCGCTTGAAAAGTACGGCATCGATCCCAACAAACCCAATCCGATAACGGTGTAGCGAGCGATGAGTCAGATCGAGGTCCGCGTCCCCGATATCGGCGACTTCAAAGAAGTTCCGGTGATCGAGGTGCTCGTCAAAGCGGGAGATCGCGTCAAGAAGAACGATTCGCTGATCACGCTCGAGAGCGAGAAAGCTTCAATGGAAGTGCCGGCCGAGACCGACGGCGTCGTGAAAGACGTGAAGGTCAAAGTCGGTGACAAGGTCTCGGAAGGTTCGCCGATCTTAGTTCTCTCCTCCGATACCCAACCCGAGGCTAAAGCCGCCGCACCCGCGCCGGCATCGCAAGCGCCAGCATCGCAAGCGCCGGCCCCGCCATCATCGGCACCCGAGGCGAAGCCAAGCGACGCGGCGATCGAGGTGCGAATTCCGGATATCGGCGATTTCAAAGACGTCCCGGTCACCGAAATTCTCATAAAGCCCGGCGACCGCGTGAAAAAGAACCAGTCGCTGATCACGCTCGAGAGCGAGAAGGCCTCGATGGAAGTCCCGGCCGAGAACGACGGCATCGTACGGGAGATTAAAGTGAAGGCCGGCGACAAGGTCTCGCAAGGTACGCCGTTCCTCGTTCTCTCCGTTTCGCAAGCCGTACCGGCACCGCAAGCGACACCGCCGAAAGCGGCGCCTGTCGCCCCGAGCGCGCCGGCGCCGTCCGTTGCGTCCGCGGCGGAAACGCCGCCGGACGACCGGCGCCCGACCGTTCATGCCGGCCCATCGATCCGGCGTTTCGCGCGCGAACTCGGCGTCGAGTTGCAGCAGCTGCGCGGAACCGGCCCCAACGGACGGATTACGCGCGACGACGTGCAGGGCTTCGTAAAGAAGGCGCTGCAGAGCGGCGCCGGCGGCACGAGGGCGGCACCGATCGCCGGATTGCCGCCCTGGCCGAAACTCGACTTCGCGCAGTACGGTGAGATCGAGCGCCAGCCGCTCAACCGCATCAAGAAGTTTTCCGGCCCAAATCTTCATCGTAACTGGGTCGGCATTCCGCACATCACCAACTACGACGAAGCCGACGTCACCTCGATTGAAGCGCTGCGTAACGACGTCAACGCCGATCAGGCGAAGACCGGCGGCCCGAAGCTCACGATGCTGGCATTTCTCGTGCGCGCGTCGGTAGCGGCGCTGCAGCGTTTTCCGGAGTTCAACTCGTCCCTCGACGGCGACGAGCTCATCCTTAAGCGCTACTACAACATCGGCTTCGCCGCCGATACCCCCGGCGGGCTCGTCGTTCCGGTAATCAAGAACGCCGATGCGAAAGGCTTGATCGAGATCGCGCGTGAGGCGCAGGAACTCGCCGGCAAGGCGCGCGAGGGCAAGCTAACGCTCGCGCAGATGCAAGGCGGGAGCTTCACGATCTCATCAATCGGGGGAATCGGCGGGACGGCCTTCACGCAGATCGTGAATGCGCCCGAAGTGGCGATCCTCGGCGCGACCCGCGCGGCGACCAAGCCGGTCTGGGACGGAAAGAAGTTCGTTCCGCGATTGATGCTGCCGATCAGCGTAAGCTACGATCATCGCGTGATTGACGGCGCGGGCGCCGCGCGTTTTCTCGTCTACATCGCCGAATTGCTCGCCGATTTCCGCCGGGTGATGCTCTAGGTATCAAAATTCCAGTCCGAAAGCCATACATGACAGCCGATGTCATGTATGGCGCGTTACGCTCTCACCATGAACGAAACACTTAAACCCGACACCAAAACCGCTATCAAAGGCATGGACATCGCCGCCTATCTCGTCCGCGACCCGCAGAAGCAGATCGCATTCTACCGCGACGTGCTCGGCATGACGCCAACCGAGATCGACGATGAGGGTCGCGGCGCCGAGTTTACGCTCGCCGACGGCTCGACCTTCGGCGTCTGGAAGCCCGACGACGGGGCGACCGGCGGCGCGATCATGTTCGCCGTCGAGGATGCTCGCGCAGCCGTCGAGCACTACCGCGGGCGCGGACTCCAACTATCCGACGTCATGGAATCGCCCGTCTGCCTCATGGCCTTCGGCGCCGATCCCGAAGGCAACGCGATCATCATCCACCAGCGTAAGAAACGCGACTAGCGCGCCTCGGTGTAACGCTCGAGCGCGAGGCGCGAGTGCGCGACGATTCGCTCGCGCAGATCGGCGGGCTCCAGCAGCATCGCGACGTCGGCCCATGCGATCAGTTGATACAACGCCAACTCCCTTCCCGGAAACGTTACGCGGACGAGCGCCTCGCGCTCGCCGCGTGACTCGATCTCCACGGGCCAGTACAGGGATATCCGTTCGACGTGCTCGTTGGGCGCGCGCAGCCGTACGAGGCAGTCGCCGCTTCGCGACGATTCGTTGAAGCGCGCCGACGACTCGCTCCAATAGCGCTCGAGATCGAAGCTCGCGGGCCGCTCGAATCGCACCTGTAGCTCTTGCACGCTGCGAATGCGCTCGACGCGGAAGCTGCGCAGATCATCGCCCTGTTGCGCAACCAAGTACCAGACGCCGGCTTTAGAGACGAGGCCGAGCGGATCGATTCGGCGAGTCGAGGCCGAGCGATTGCGATCCTCGTACCGAATTCGAATGCAGCGCTCGTCCCAAACGGCGCGGCGCAACGCGATGAGAATCTCGCGCGGCGGCTCGGGCTGGTTCCAGCGGCGCTGATCGATGTGAACGCGCGAGCGCGATTTCTCCGCGGCACGCTGCTGCACGCCGGCGAGCCCGCCGTGGAGCTTCTCGAGCGCGCGGTCGCGCCCGTGCTCTAGGCCGAGATCGGCAAGCGGACTCGCGCCGGAGACGAAGAGCGAGCGAATCTCGTCCTCGCTGAAGTTCGTGAGCGCGCGGCGGTAGCCGTCGGCGAGTACGATCCCGCCGGTCGAACCGCGCTCCGCGTAGACCGGCACGCCGGCCGCGCTCAGCGCATCGACGTCGCGATAGATCGTTCGCTCGGATACCTCGAGCCATTGCGCCAGAACGCGGGCCGAGCATTGACGCCGCGACTGCAGTAGGAGCAAGAGCGAGATGAGACGATCGGCCTTCACGGCCCCATCAAACTACGAAAATATGACAGCTGATGTCAAGTATGGGGCGGCCCTTAAATCTCGCCGTCGAAGTAGTCGAGGTTCGGCTCGCTGCGAACCATCGTATCGGTGACCTCAACGAGCAGCTTCTTCGAATCGGGATAGAAGCAGACGTCCTGAGGATCGGTGTTGGCGATCAGCACGACCGTCGCAGGCGCATCGTCGTGATTGATCAGTTTATGTGCGCCCGCTTCGCGCGGCGGGAACGCGATGAAATCGCCGCGACGAAGGCGTGTCGTTCCGTTTGGCCCTTCGACCGACGGCGCGCCCTCCCAAACGATGAAGAGCTCCTCTTCTGCAGTGTGCCAATGGAGCGGACAGAAGGCCGCGCCCGGGTCGAGACGAGCGACCCGATATCCGAGCCGCTCCGCGCCAATGCGAAAGCCGATCTCCGCCGCCGCGGACCGGTACTTCGCGGGATCGTCGTCATCGGTTCGAAGCAGCAACTCGTCGAGATTGATCACGTTGGCGCCGATGCGTGAGTCAAGGCAAGCGTTGAGCGCGTCGTAGGCGCGTTCGAAGACCGGCGCGCCGTCACCGACGAGCAAATGGCGGGGCCGCACCGACCGCAGCCGGCAAATCGAGTGAACGGCGCGCCCCGGATCCTCCAGCTTCGCGTCGTCCATGAGCCGCAGCGACCCGGCCGGATCCCCGAGCAGCACGTCGCCGACGATCGCCGTCTGTCGAGCCGGAAAGTAGAGCGCAATCTCTCCGGCCGTTTTGCAGCCTTCGAGCGCGATTACGCGCGCGTCGCCGATGTTGTCGCCGTCGGAGAGCTCGCGCTCGACATGCACCGAGATCTCGCCGGCATCGGTTTGGCTCGCCGCGACGCGCGCGTTGAAACGCTCGGCCGCTGCCGGCGCGGCCCGTTCGTGATCGCGATTCGTCACGACTATCCAAGCGACGCCTCCGGCCGACTCGATCTTCTCCGCATCGCGTTCGTGAAGCGGCAGAGGATCGACGAGTAGATTCCCCTCGGCGCCACGGATAAAGTAGGAATTGAACGGCATGTCGCGATCGCTCTGCCATTGCGACCACATCCAAACTTCCGCAACGCTCGTCGGCTGCATGTTAAGCTGAGACGAGCAGGTGACGGAGCACGTACTGTAATATGCCGCCGTGCCGGTAATACTCGGCCTCGTTGGGCGTATCTATGCGCACGCGCGCGTCGAACTCGATCGACTTCCCGCTCTTCGCGTCGGTGGCTTTCACGCGAACGCGCATTCGCGGCTCGATTCCCCCGCCAAGACCGGTGATCTCGTAGACCTCCTCGCCGTCGAGCCCATACGTCGAGCGATCGGCGCGCTCCAGGTACTCAAGCGGCAGTACGCCCATACCGATCAGGTTGCTGCGATGGATTCGCTCGAACGATTCGGCGATGACGGCTTTGATGCCGAGCAAATAGGGACCCTTCGCGGCCCAGTCGCGCGAGGAACCCGAACCGTACTCCTTTCCGGCGAGTACGATCAGCGGCGTCCCATCGGCGGCATATTTGCGCGAAGCGTCAAAGATCGAGAGCTCTTCGTTCGTCGGAAGATACCGCGTAAAGCCGCCCTCGGTCTGCGGCACGAGCGCGTTACGCAAGCGAACGTTCGCGAAGGTGCCGCGCACCATGACCTCATGATTGCCGCGCCGCGCCCCATACGAGTTGAAATCGCGCGGTTCGATTCCGTGCTCGCCGAGATACCTTCCCGCCGGACTCTGCCGCGCGATGCTGCCGGCGGGCGAAATATGATCGGTCGTGACCGAATCGCCGAGCACCGCGATCGCGCGAGCGCCGTGAATATCTCGAGGCGGCGGCGGCTGAGCCGGCATCCCGTCGAAGTACGGCGGCCGTTTGACGTACTCGGAGTTCGGATCCCACGCGTAACGTTCGCTTGCCGCAACCTCCAGCCCGCGCCAGTTATCGTCACCTTTAAAGACGTCTGAGTACTCGCGCTCAAACATCTCCACGTTGATGCAGGAGGCCATCGTCGCCGCGATCGCATCGTTGCTCGGCCAAATCTCACGCAGATAGACCGGCTTGCCATCGCGATCGGTGCCGAGCGGCTCGTTCGTCAGGTCCACGTCAATTCGTCCCGCGAGCGCGTAGGCCACGACCAGCGGGGGCGAGGCGAGATAGTTCGCGCGTACCTGCGGATGAATCCGTCCCTCGAAGTTGCGGTTGCCCGAGAGCACGGCCGCGACGATGAGATCGCCGTCGGCGACCGCCTCGGCGACGTCGCTCGGCAGCGGACCGGAGTTTCCGATGCACGTCGTGCAGCCGTAACCGACGAGGTTGAAACCGAGCCGATCGAGGTAGGTTTGGAGACCGGCCTTGTCGAGGTAATCGGTCACGACTTTCGAGCCCGGCGCGAGCGAGGTTTTCACCCAGGTCTTCGTCTCTAAACCGCGCTCGACCGCATTACGCGCTAAGAGACCCGCGCCGATCAGTACCGACGGATTCGAGGTGTTCGTACAGCTGGTAATGGCCGCGATCACCACCGATCCGTCATCCACTTCGTCGAGCGTCTGCACGACCGTCGCCGTACCACCGCCGCCCTCGTTTACGAAGCGCGCTACGGCGCCGTTGTTCCGCTCGCGCGCCGCGACCCAATCCTGCATCGCGCCTTCGAACGACCGTTTGACTCCCGAGAGCGCAACGCGATCTTGCGGACGCCGCGGCCCGGCGAGGCTCGGCTCGACCTCAGCGAGATCGAGTGCGAGCGTATCGGCGAACTCAGGATCGGGCGTCGCGTCGGTACGAAAGAGACTCTGCGCCTTCGCGTATGCCTCGACGAGCGCGACTTGTGCCGCCGGCCGGCCCGTGAGGCGCAGATACTCGAGGGTACGATCGTCGATCGGAAAGATCGCCACCGTCGAGCCGAACTCCGGCGACATGTTGCTGATCGTCGTGCGATCCACGACCGGCAGCGCCGAGAGTCCTCTACCGTAGAACTCAACGAACTTTCCGACGACGCCCTTGCGCCGCAGCATCTCGGCAACCGTGAGGACCAGATCGGTCGCCGTCACGCCTTCGCGCAGCTTGCCATCGAGGCGGAAACCGACGACTTCGGGGATCAACATCGTTACCGGCTGTCCGAGCATTGCGGCTTCGGCTTCGATCCCTCCGACGCCCCACGCAAGCACGCCGAGCCCATTTACCATTGTGGTATGCGAATCGGTGCCGACGGCCGTATCGGGATAGGCAACTCCCTCAGCGTCAAAAACGACCCGCGCGAGATACTCGATGTTGACCTGATGAACGATTCCCGTTCCGGGGGGGACGACACGCAGGCCGGTGAGCGCCGATTGTCCCCATTTCAAGAAGGCGTACCGTTCGCGATTGCGCTCGAACTCCAGATCGGTGTTCTTCGCCAGCGCATCGGGCGATCCGAAGTAATCGGCCTGCACCGAGTGATCGATCACGAGTTCGACCGGCTGCAGCGGATTGATGCTCTTCGGATCGCCGCCCATCCCGGCCATCGCGTCGCGCATCGCCGCCAGATCGACGACGCACGGCACGCCGGTGAAGTCTTGCAATAGCACGCGCGCCGGTGTGAACGCGATCTCACGTTCCCGCTGCGCGTGGCCGCCGCGCGCGAGCGCCTCGACGTCGGCGCTCTTTACCGTGCGCCCGTCTTCGAACCGCAGCAAGTTCTCGAGCAGGATCTTCAGCGAAAACGGCAGGCGATCGAGTCGCGCCACGCCTGATTTTTCGAGCGCGCCGAGCCGAAAATAACGGTACGATCGATCGCCGGCGCGCAGCGTATCGAGCGCTCCAAAGCTATTGGGATGGTTCATGGGATAATCGTACTTTCGGATCGCCCTGGGCGTAGCCTTCGATTTTTAACGACGCATCCCCGCAGAGCAGTTCCCAGAGCGAGTCGGCGACGAGCGCGAGCCGCCACGGCTGCAACGCGAGCGCGCGTTCGAAGGTCGTCCGGTCGCGAGGGACCTCACGCGCGATGCGTTCGAGCGCCGCACGGGGCACGAGTAGGCTCGGCGGCAGTTCGTGATCGCGCGCGATCTCCGCGATGGCGGCGGAGAGGTAGGAGACCAGCGCGTCGCGCGCAGGCGCGGCCGACCGGTTCGGCCGCTCCGGCAGATCGGCGTCGTCGAGCGCTTGACCGTGCGCGACGGCCCGCAGAATCTGCTGGCCGAGCTGACGTTTCATCGCTGCATCGAGCCGCCGCAGCTGCGAGAGATCGTCGGCCGCAGCGGGTTTGAGCACCGCGAGTCCCGCAACGACGTCGTCGGGTAAGATGAATCGCACGGGGAGGTCGCGCTCGCGCGCAATGCGGTCGCGCAGTTTCACCAGTTCGTTGAGAATTCCCAGTTCGCGGCGATTCATTCGCATCGCCCCGGGAATGCGCAGATAGGCACGCCGCTCGTCAATCCGATAACGCTCCATGTCGCCAAGCTCCGAGCATTCCTCGTAGACCCACTCGTAGCGACCCTTCTCCTCGAGGCGCGGGCGCAGCGTGTCGTAGAGCGGGAGCAGATGCGCGACGTCGCCGACGAGGTACTCGATCTGCCGCGGCGAGAAGGGGCGCGCCGACCAATCGCTCACGGTCTGCGACTTGGCCAGCCGCACGCCGCATATACCGCGAACTAAATCGGCGAGCGAGACCTGCATTCCGTAACCGAGAAACGCTGCGGCGATCTGCGTGTCGAAGACGCGCGGCGGCACGAGATCGAAGCGATCGGCAAAGATCTTCAGGTCGGCCGAGAGCGCGTGGCCGACTACGGTCGTATGCGTCAGCGCGAGCGCCAACGGCCGCAGATCGCGCAGCGCCAGCGCGTCGACGATTGCGGCGCCGTCGTCGAAGGCGAGCTGCACGACCATGAGGCGCGGCGAGTAGGTCCGCTCCGCGTGAAACTCGGTATCAAGCCCGACCCTTCCCGCACTCCCGACACGCTCGCAGAGCGCGTCGAACGCCGGCCGCTCGACGATGATTTCCGGGGCGTTCATCGGGGCGGCACCGTTTCGTAACGCCGGAAGCGGAAGTGCGGGCAGCGATGCGTCTCACAATAATGGCGCGCGTAGTGGCTGGCGCGCGATTCGTAGCCGTGCAACGCGACGGTCACGCGATCTCCGAAGATCGTCAATAGGGCGCAGATCGGAACCGCGATCGCGCACATCGTCCAAACGTGAACCCAGACCGGCACGCGAAATGCCGCGGCGCTCGCGGTCGCGACCGTGCCGCCGAATCCCGGAATGACGCGCACGGCGAGTAGGAAGGCCGGCGAGCCGACGGGGAAACGGCGAACCCATGCTGGGAGGCGGCGCAGGTACTCATCGAGGCTCCATAAGCGCGTCGCATGCCGGTTGATCCAATATCCAAGCAAGGCGGCGCCGACGAGTCCGAAGACGTCAACGAGCGTGCCCTTTACCGGACCGAAGATTGCGCCGTTCATGATCGCCAGCGCGTCGGTCACCGAGAACGGCGCCGAAGCGACGATCACGAAAAGGCCGACCGCGAGCGGATAGGCGAACGGGCCGATCGTTCGGATGACATGGGCAACCTGCGGCTGGTCGCGGATAACGAAGTACGCTAGCAGGAACGAAACGGCAAGGATCGCGAGGGCCGCACCCTTCCGAAGGAGAGGCTTCAACCGATGGTAGTCAGAGGGTTAGTCACGTTGCTCTGCGGTGTTGGGCTCTACGCCTCGCTTTTCATGCTGAATAAGAGCCGGCGCGCCGCACGAGGCGAGATCGCGGGACCGAGCGTCGTCAAGACGCCGAGGGCGCACCTTTTCGGTGTCCCTAACTCGCTGCTTGGCACACTTTACTATCCCGCCATCGGCCTCGCCGTCTGGCTCGTGCACGGACGGATCGCAGCGATTATGCTGCT
>Ga0153928_1000763_pt1 | contig 15256 bp, 16 predicted proteins | sample TSNJ012MetaG_FD_106656 | JGI IMG/M metagenome (GOLD analysis project Ga0153928, IMG submission 106656) | Attine ant fungus gardens microbial communities from New Jersey, USA - TSNJ012 MetaG | ecosystem: Host-associated > Fungi > Mycelium > Unclassified | place: USA: New Jersey, Wharton State... | reverse complement strand
CTGCAAAAATAAAACACCATCCCCAATGCTCTTTCGTCATCGAAAACAGTGCTTCTGAGTGCGCCTTTAGGGGTTCGAACCCTAGACACCCTGATTAAGAGTCAGGTGCTCTACCAACTGAGCTAAAGGCGCTTGTTGATTTAATCAACAGCAGAATTCATTATATCTTAATTATTTCCAAATTGCAATACCCTATTTTAAGATTTTCGTATTTTCGCCCTTTTTTGTAAATTCTGAGGGTAATTACGATTCTTAATACTTTCTTAAATTCATCTTTTTTTAATAATTTCTCTTGTATTTTCTTATCTATTCTGAGTATAATCTAAATAGGCAATTTTATACATATAATAGCTACCCTCCATTGAAAGAAGGTCCCCCATGAATAAAAAGAAGAAATTTCAATCTAACAGAAAGTATTTTACCATATGTATTTATGGAATTGTAACTTTTTGTATTTGCCTTGGCATTTTCAAGCTCACCAACAACTGGCAGGATACTACCTCTCGGCTTGGTGATATTTTGTCGATGCTTTCACCATTTCTTATTGCTTTTCTTATCGCCTATTTTGTCAATCCGATAATTCGGGGAATTAACCGCCTATTATTTCATAAAGTCAACGGTGGTAAATACGAAAAGTTACAAAAGATAACTTCACTGGTTATTGCATATATGATAGTTGTCGGATTTATCGTCCTGCTCCTTAACTTTATTATTCCCCAGGTCATATCCAGTATATCAGAGTTAGTCAAGCAATCACCGGCTATGATTGCCTCCATTGAAAATCTATTAGGCAATCTAAGTGAAGATTTCCCTAACACGAATTTTGATGTTATTGAAGATTTTATTAATGACAGCCTTCCCAGCTTTTTAGATTATTTTAAAACTGCAATGGGAAATATCGTTCCGTGGTTGTATAGTGCCGGAATTTCTATCATCAGTTGGCTTATAAATATCATCCTGGCGTTTGTTATTTCATGCTATTTAATGTGGGATAAAAACAATCTGCTGAATTCTATGAAACAGATTGTCCGAGCATTTTTCTCAAAAGATATTGCCGAAAAAATAATTGTAACCGCTAAGGAATGCAATAATATATTCAGCAGCTTTATTATTGGTAAAGCCATCGATTCACTGATTATCGGAATCCTCTGCTTTATCCTGATGACAATACTTCGCCTTCCTTATGGGGCACTCATCAGTTTATTTATCGGCGTCACCAACATGATTCCCTACTTTGGTCCCTTTATTGGAGCGGTTCCGGGAGCACTCATCCTTTTAATTATTAACCCTAGTCAGGCACTGATTTTTATTATCATGATATTCCTCCTCCAACAATTTGACGGAACGATACTAGGGCCCAAAATCTTAGGAGACTCTACCGGTCTGCAGCCTATCTGGATTATTTTCGCCATTACCGTCGGTGGTTATACAGCCGGCGTCCTGGGTATGTTTCTCGGTGTTCCAATCGTCGCCGTCATTGCCCATTTGCTTAATAAGCTCATTAATTACATGATTAAAAAACGTGAAGAATCTGATAATCAATCCGAAGGCGATAATCGTCCTGATAAAACTGCTCCGGAGAAAGATAATCCCACCTTTATCGCCGGCGATATTCAGGACAAAATATAATACGCAACCAGTATAATATTGCCAAATATTATAGCAGGGCGGCACCTCTGACCCGAAAGTCATCAGCACAGCCCTGCTATTTGGCTTTATAATATTTAAATACATGGGACAGCCTCTATATCCTCTTATCCTTCTTATTAATATTCGATACAAATTTTTCAATATCTTTATAGGATTTATATAAATCATTAATTTTTCTGTTTAAATGCACATAATCATATGATGCATGGGACAATTTTTGCTGAATATTCCTTTTTGAAGCCATAACTAATACCATACCTCCCGATATATAATTAGTGTATGCATCACTTCCTCCCGGTGTGCCGGCGGTATGCCGCCAACCGACAAATCGGATGACCCAATCCCGTAAATTTTTCCTCATATTCAGTCATTATATTATCTTCCGAATACTGACTATGATGCAAATCAAATGTATAATTCGCTAAAATCCAGCCGGCAGCGGTTACTTGCTCCAACGAAAAATCAAATAACCGACGGTTATCCGTCTTAAATATCACACTGCCAATTTTGCCAGTGCCATTCTTGGCAGTACCATTTTCCTCGGTGAGAAATTGATCATAACGGGCCCAAAAGTCCACCGAGGTCAGGCGTCGTTTCGCATGGCGCTCCTTTGGCCAGGGATCGGAAAAATTAAGATATATTCTTTCCACTTCCCCTTTGGCAAATACTTCTGTGATATCTTCCGCATCCATGCGGATAAATAGAAGATTTTTCCCATCGTAACTTTCTCGTTTTTCCAGAGCTCTTAGCAGTACACTGGAAAATTTCTCAATGCCGATATAATTAATATCCGGGTTTTGTCTGGCCATTTCATGAAGGAACTTCCCTTTACCCATGCCGATTTCTATATGTATCGGATGACTGTTGCCAAATACTTTAGCCCATTGTCCTTTACAATCTTTTTCATTTTTAATAACATAGGGATTCAATTCAATGGCTTCCCTTGAACCTTTGATATGACGCAGTCTCATAAATTCCTCCACATTTCATGCCGCCACCTGTTAAAGTCATGAATACTGACAAAAATCAGGGGCAAACTATTCTTTATCGACTATACATGAGACTGTTCTCGCTGTCAATCCATTCGCCGTTTCAAATTGCCGAACTTTATACATTTTTTGTATTTTTTTCATTAATCTTCAACAATATTAATGAATTTTTTATGATATTTTCTACATATTCGTCATTCCATTTTTTTTGAAAAAGAGTATGATTAAGAACAGAAAAAGTTAATTATTCTAATTCCAAACCGGAGGAAAAATATGCAAGACATTATCCAAGCCTTACGTGAAATTGATGTCGGTGCCAGCCAGGTCATGAAATCTACAGAAGAAGAAAAGGCCGCACTTAAAAATGATTATGAAACCAGAATTAAGGAAACCGAACTTAAAATTCATCACGAAACACAGGAACGTCTGAATGTTCTGGAAAGCCAGTTGGATGCGCAGGTTTCAAACGAAATATTAAAGATGAAAGAAGATGCTTCAAGAAATTTAGAATCTCTTGACAATAATTATAAAGCAAATCATGATCAATATGTAGAAACTATTTTTCAAAAAATCATTGAGGTATAGATTATGCTGAAAGATTTACTAAGCTATGGTAGTATGACAACTAAAATCAGATCTATGAAGAGCAATTTAATCAAAACGGAAGGTTATTACGAGATTGCCTCTTTATCTTCGGTGGGAGAGTTTATTAATTATCTAAAGAACTACCCTTCGTATGAGGCCGCCTTTAAAAATGCCGATGAGAGCCGGATGCACCGCGGTGATATTGAGTTGTATCTTAATATGACTTTATATCAGGATTATGGCAAGATTTATGCCTTTGCCAAACCAACGCAAAGGAAGTTTTTTAAGATTTACGCTAAAAGATATGAAATCGTTTTAGTTAAAGGATTCCTTCGGCAGATATTTGATCATCGTACCATCGCTTATGATGTCTCTCTCTTCTCAGAACGCTTTAAGAAGGCGTCTGCGGTCGATTTAGCTGCTTTATCTAAATGCCGCTCTATCGAAGAATTTCTTCAGACGATTAAGGACAGTGAATACTTTCCGATATTGAACGTTCTTTGGGAAGCCGGGGTTAAGACACTTTTTGATTATGAATTTGCCTTGGATATTTATTTCTTCAAGTATTTATGGAAGCTTAAAGATAAAACCCTTAAATCACATGAACTTGCTTCTATGACTAAGATTTACGGCTATGAAATTGACTTATTAAATATTATATGGATTTACCGTTCAAAGAAATATTACAAAGTTGACGCCGCATCTATTTATAAGAATTTGATTCCTATCACTTATAAAATAAAGCCTGACTTATTGTCGAAACTCATCGAATCGGAATCTCCGGATGAATCATTAAAGATTTTAAGCGACTCATATTATGTAAAAATCATTGAGCGGATGGAGAATACTTCGGATATCGAATGGGTTTATTTTCTGATTATGGATGATGTACAGCGCAAAGCTGCGAAAGAATACCCCTACTCCATCGCAACCATACATTACTATTTATATTTAAAAACTGAGGAGCTTAATAAACTCACAACTGCACTGGAATGTATCCGTTACGGTTTAAGTCCAGCAGAAATCGCACAATATATCGTTAAAGCAACATAACTTCTATAGCGGAGGAAGCATATGATTACAAAAATGAAGTTTATCAATATCACCGGTCCTAAATCGGATATTGATCGGGTAGTATCAAAGTACTTATCAGTTTATCCGATACATCTTGAAAATGCATTGAGCGAACTTGACAAGGCTGACCGGCTGACACCTTATATTGAAACAAATCCTTATAAAGAAACGACAACAAGGTTGGAGAACATGGCAAAAGTTGTCAACAAGGGGAATTTAGATTTGACAGCTGACAACTCCCCTACCCTCACGCAAGCCAATGCTTTGATTAAACAAATCGAGGCCAAAAGTGACAAATTGAATGAGGAACGGGAGCTGTTGGAAAAGAAAAAGGCCCATTATGAAGAAGTGATCCGTAAGATTACGCCTTTTAAGCAGGCCGGCTTCGACTTATCCGAAATCATGAAATTCAAGTATATTAAATACCGGTTTGGGCGAATTGCCTTAACTTATTATGATAAATTCTCTCAATATGTTTATGAAAATCTTAATACTATTTTCATTGAGTGCAGCCGGGATAGAGATTATGTCTGGGGTGTCTATTTTTCACCACAGGTCACCTTTGTGAAAGTAGATGCTATTTTTGCCTCGATGCATTTTGAAAGAAGCTTTTTGCCCGATGAATACCACGGTCCACCGGAGGATGTTTATGCAAAATTAATGCAAGCCTATCAAAAGGTAAATCAGGATATTGAAGAATGCAATCGCCAATTGACCGGCATTTATGATCATTCGAAGCAGGAAATCAATGATGCTTATGTGACAATCCATCAATTGTATACCAACTTTGATATTAGAAAACAAGCCGCCTGTACCAAAGAACGCTCACAGGTATTCTATATTTTATGCGGGTGGATGGCGGAAAAAACCGCCAATGCATTTAAAAATGCTGCCGAAAAGGATGAAGATGTTTTTGTCATTATTGAAGATGACCACGATGGTGCCGGCGCCATGCCGCCGACTCAGTTGATTAACCGGGGGATTTTTAAGCCTTTCCAGATGTTTATCCAGATGTACGGACTTCCGGCCTATAATGAGCTAGATCCGACAAAATTTATAGCCTTAACCTACGCCTTTATGTTTGGCATTATGTTTGGGGATGTGGGACAGGGTGCCTGTCTGGCTGTCGGTGGTTATCTGCTCTATAAATTCAAGCGCATGAATATCGCCGGTATCATTTCCTTTTGCGGATTGTTTTCAGTATTTTTTGGTTTCATGTTTGGCAGTATCTTTGGTTTTGAGGATGTTATATCGGCTATTTGGTTAAGGCCAATGGAATCAGAAAATATGATGACTGTTTTAGCTTTAGCTGTTGCCTTTGGTGTTATTTTAATTCTCATAGCAATGTTTATTCATTTGATCAATGCTATCAAGCAGAAAAATATAGGTGCCTTTTTATTCGGCACCAATGGTTTGACCGGTATACTCTTCTATGTGGCCGTTATTTACATTGTTCTGACAAAGCTGCTCCCTGCCCTCGGACCGACTAAGTTTATGAGCTTTTTAATCATTCTCATCGCTCTATGTCTCATCGGCATCGCTTTTCACGAGCCGCTTATGGCTTTAGTTGATAAACAGAAATTCCAGCTTCATGACAGTAAAGTGATGTTTATTGTTCAGGCTTTCTTTGAACTTTTTGAAATTGTTTTAAGCTATTTAACGAATACAATTTCCTTTATCCGTGTCGGTGCGTTTGCCTTGAGCCATGTGGGTATGATGAGCGTCGTCATGATGCTTTCACATATTGAAAACGGTGTCAGTCCAACCAGTATTGTGATTGTTATTTTAGGAAATTTATTAATATCCGGCCTGGAAGGGCTCATTGTTGGTATTCAGGTTCTGCGTCTGGAGTACTATGAAATGTTCAGCCGCTTTTATAGTGGCAGCGGAAGGGAATTTAAACCCTATCAACCGGAAACTAACCGTTCATTTGCACAACATATTAATCATTAGGAGGAAAAAATCATGATTACAAAAATTATTCTTATTTTAGCACTGGTATTTAGTATCTTTATCCCACTGGGCTCATTTTTTATCGGGGAGAAAAAGAAAGGACGATTGAAAAGCAGACTGGCAATCAACCTTTTATGCTTCTTCGGCACATTGATTATTGCAAATATCATCCTCTTTAGCGGTGATGCCTTTGCCGCCGAAACAACCGCCACTTCAAGTTCTGATGGACTTAGGTACATTGCTGCCGCACTTGCGACCGGTATGTCCACCATCGGTGCCGGTATTGCTGTGGCTTCAGCCGCCAGTTCAGCCCTTGGTGCTTTAAGTGAAGACTCCAGCATTATGGGTAAATCATTAATCTTCGTTGCATTAGCAGAAGGTGTTGCATTATATGGACTGCTTATTTCCTTTATTATTTTAGGCTAGGTGATACTATGCAAATATACTTAATCAGTGATAATGTAGATACTTATACCGGAATGCGTCTTGCCGGTATTAACGGCTGCATCGTCCATCATAAAGAGCATTTAAAAGAAGAATTAAATAGGGTTCTAAAGGACAAAGATATCGGCATTTTATTAATTACAGAACTATTAAGCAACCAGTTCCCTGATGTCATTGACGAGGTTCGTCTAAATCGTCGGCTTCCTATCATAATTCCTATTCCTGACCGTCACGGAACAGGAAGAGATCCTAATTTTATTATGTCTTATGTGAACGAAGCCATCGGGGTTAAAATGTAGGGAGATGAGAAAATGACGATTGAAGAAAAACTTGAATTATTTAAAAAATCGACAATGGAAGAAGTTGACAATCGGAATAAAGAAGTTCAGGAAGAATATCGCAAAACCCTTGAAGATATGTATGCGTCCCGGATTGGCCAGGCCAAAGAAAAAGCAGAGGTTCAAATCAAAGCTCAGACTGATGTGCTGATGCGCCGCCACAACCGGACGCTTTCAAGGGAAGCCAATAATATCAAACGGGATATCGGTGAAAAGCATCATGAGGCTAAAGAAAAACTCTTTAAGGATATCGAAGCGAAGTTAGAGGAATACACCAAAACCTCTGAATATGAAGAAAAGCTTATCCGTCTTATTCTGAATGCCAGAAAAGTTGCTAAATCAAACCCGATTACCATTTACATTGATCCTGTGGATGCAGATAAAGTCAGGCGGTTGGAAAAGGAAACCGATATGCCGATTACCATCAGCAAGATACCTTTTCTTGGGGGAATCAGGGCCGTTATAAGTTCTAAGAATATTTTAATTGATAACTCTTTTGCTTCCCGATTAGCTGAAGCAAAGCAGACGTTCTCGATATAAATCAGATGGAGGTAACAAATTTGGATACGACTGGGAAAATATACGGAATTAATGGTCCAATCATATATATTAAAGGAAATGCCGGATTTAAAATGTCTGAAATGGTTTATGTCGGCGAGGATCGGCTTGTCGGGGAAGTGATCGGGCTTACCAAAGAGAGAACAACGGTTCAAGTCTATGAAGAGACCACCGGTTTAAAACCCGGTGAAACTGTTATCGGAAGCGGGAATGCTATATCGGTAACTCTGGCTCCCGGTATTATTGGTAATATCTTTGATGGAATCGAACGTCCATTGACAGAAATATCCAAACAGTCCGGTGCTTTCATATCCAGAGGAATCAGTGTTGAATCTTTAGATACCGATAAATTATGGGATACTCATATTGTGGCCAAATCAGGAGATGCGGTCTATGGCGGAACAATTATCGCCGAGGTTTTAGAAACAAATTCTCTTACCCATAAAATCATGGTGCCGCTAGGCATTAACGGCAGTATTAAATCTATTGTCCCCGATGGGCAATACACGATTACCGACACCATTGCTACGCTTGTAGATTATGAAGGCAATGAAACTTCATTGACAATGGTTCAGAAGTGGCCGATTCGTATCCCCAGGCCGGTTCTTAAGCGTTATGGTGCAACAAAGCCATTGATTACCGGACAAAGGATTCTGGATACGCTTTTTCCCATTGCAAAGGGAGGAACTGCAGCAGTTCCCGGCGGCTTTGGAACAGGCAAGACAATGACTCAGCATCAAATCGCCAAATGGTGTGATGCCGATTTAATCATTTATATCGGCTGCGGCGAACGCGGAAACGAAATGACACAGGTTCTGGAGGACTTTTCCGGGCTCAAGGATCCCCGAACCGGTAATTCCCTCATGGAACGGACAACGCTTATCGCAAATACATCTAATATGCCGGTAGCCGCCCGAGAAGCAAGTATCTACACCGGGCTTACCCTTGCCGAATATTATCGTGACATGGGATACCACGTCGCTGTCATGGCTGACTCAACATCTCGTTGGGCAGAGGCTTTAAGAGAGCTTTCCGGCCGTCTGGAAGAGATGCCGGCAGAAGAAGGCTTCCCCGCATACTTAGCTTCCCGTCTTTCTGCTTTTTATGAGCGGGCGGGGTTAATGAAAACTTTATCCACGCTTGAAGGTTCGGTTACTATTATTGGTGCGGTTTCCCCTCAGGGCGGCGACTTTTCAGAACCTGTCACCCAAAATACCAAGCGGTTTGTCCGCTGTTTCTGGGGTCTTGATAAGTCATTAGCCTATGCAAGACATTTCCCGGCCATTCATTGGCTTACAAGTTACAGCGAATATGTCCGTGACTTGGCACCGTGGTATAAGGAGAATGTCGGCGAGGATTTTATCGATGACAGAGCTGAAATTTTGGCACTGCTTAACAAAGAAAGTGAACTCAATGAAATTGTAAAATTAATCGGAAGCGATGTTCTTCCCGATGACCAGAAACTGGTTTTAGAAATTGCCCGCGTTATCCGGCTTGGTTTCCTTCAGCAAAATGCTTATCATCCATCAGATACCTATGTTCCACTGAAAAAACAGCTGCGAATGATGGAAACCATTCTGTACCTGTATGACCGTTGCAAGGATTTGATTGCCATGAATATGCCGATGGCACTTCTTCGGGAAAACAGTATTTTTGAAGAGGTTATTTCAATTAAATACAACGTCGGTAACGATGAATTGGAGAAATTTGCAGAATACAATCACAAGATTGATGAATTCCATAAACAGCTCATGGAAACGAATGCTTAATTTAAGGAGGAATTATAAATGTCAATTGAATATTTAGGCTTAAGTGAAATTAATGGTCCTCTGATTGTTCTCGAAGGTGTTCAGGATGCTTTCTATGAAGAAATTGTCGAGCTGAAGGTGGAGGGTAGAGAAGAAAAGTTGGGACGTATTGTTGAAATTTATGAGGATAAAGCTGTTATCCAGGTCTTTGAAAGCACCGGCAGCATGTCTCTAAAAAACACCCATACAAAGCTTACCGGTCATCCTATGGAGATTACCCTTTCTAAAGATATCCTTGGCCGGGTTTTTAACGGTCTCGGACAACCGATTGATGACTTAGGAGAAATTGTCTCTGAAGAACGCCGGGACGTGAACGGACTGCCTTTGAATCCGGTGGCGAGGGAGTATCCCCGAAACTATATTAGAACCGGTATCTCTGCCATTGACGGGTTGACAACATTAATCCGCGGTCAGAAGCTTCCTATTTTTTCAGGCAACGGTCTTCCTCATGACCAACTTGCGGCTCAGATTGTCAAGCAGGCCTCATTATCAGATGATTCCGATGAAGAATTTGCCATTGTTTTTGCTGCCATGGGTGTCAAACATGATGTTGCTGACTTTTTTCGAAATACCTTTGAAGAAAGCGGTGCTTCCTCTCATGTGGTCATGTTTTTAAATCTAGCCAACGATCCGGTAGTGGAAAGGCTTATCACCCCAAGAGTTGCCCTGACAGCTGCTGAATATCTGGCTTTCGACCAGGGTATTCATGTCCTTGTTATTTTAACCGATATGACATCATTTGCCGAATCCATGAGGGAAATTTCTTCTTCCAAAGGTGAAATTCCCAGCCGTAAGGGGTATCCCGGCTATTTATACAGTGAACTGGCAACCATTTATGAAAGAGCAGGCATCCTTAAAGGCGGTTCCGGTTCTGTCACCCAGATTCCTATTTTGACAATGCCCAACGATGATATCACCCACCCCATTCCTGATTTAACCGGATATATTACCGAAGGTCAAATTGTGCTTGATCGTTCTTTACATCAGCAAAACATTTATCCTCCGATTAATGTTTTACCCTCCCTGTCGCGTCTCATGAAAGATGGTATCGGTGAAGGATTCACAAGGGAAGACCATCAGGATTTGGCTAACCAGCTTTTCTCTTCCTATGCCAAAGTCGGTGATGCCAGAGCTTTAGCTTCGGTTATTGGTGAGGATGAACTTTCTCCTATTGACAAACGATATCTGGCATTTGGCAGAGCCTTTGAAAAAGAATTTGTCGGCCAGGATATATTTGAAAATCGTTCAATCATTGAAACACTAGATAAAGGCTGGAAGTTGCTGGCTATGCTTCCAAAAGATGAATTAGACCGGATTGATACAAAGATTCTGAGTAAATACTATATATCATCAGACCCTTCTTAAGGAGGTGGGATAATGGACCCCAATACCTTTCCTACGAAAGGAAATTTAATATTGGCTAAAAATTCCTTGAAGCTGGCTAAGCAAGGTTATGAGCTGATGGATAAAAAAAGAAATATTCTGATTCGGGAACTGATGGAATTGACCGAAAAGGCGAAGGATATCCAGTCTGAAATTGATTCAACCTTCAGGAATGCCTACACTGCTTTACAAAAGGCTAATATCCAAATAGGTATTGCCGAAGTAACCAATATATCACACACAATTCCCCTTGAGGAAAGTATTCGGATTAAATACCGCAGTATCATGGGAACCGAAATTCCCCTTGTGGAAAGCACTCCCTCAGAGGGAAAACCCTCTTACAGCTTCTCTAGCTCCACCCTGGCGCTGGATGAAGCAGTTTACCATTTTAATAAAGTCAAGGAGTTGACCATACGCTTATCCTCAATAGAAACATCCGCCTTTCGTCTGGCTTCCAGTATCAAAAAGACGAGTAAACGTGCCAATGCATTAAAGAATATAACGATTCCAAGGTACACTGACCTGACAACATCGATTCAAAATTCGCTGGAGGAAAAGGAACGGGAAGAATTTACACGATTGAAGGTGATTAAGAGGAATAAATCAGCAAAAGGTTAGCTTGCTTTTTATATAGAAACAACCCTACGTGAACCATTTTCACGTGGGGTTGTTTCTATAATAATCATTATTAGCCATTTAAAACGGCCAAAAACTGTTCGCTTGAACTAGCCTCAAATAGCTGTTCAACCTTACTCTCATCAGCCAAAATATCCGCTACTTCACCTAACAAATCAATATGTGCATTTTGATCGGTCGCTGCCAAAGTGATAACCAATTTAACCGGATCCATTCCCTTCGCCCCAAATGAAACCGGAGGCTCAAGTGTTGTAAAGCTAAGCCCCTGTGCTTTCACGCCAAGTTCAGACTGTGCATGGGCAAGGGCAATATGCTTACTGATAACAATATATGGCCCATTATCTTTGACTACTTGAATCATAGCCTCAACGTATCTGGGCTCAATGACATCTTCCTTGAGCAATATAGTCGAAGATTTTCGAATTGCATCTTCCCAATCTTCTGCCTGAACCTTTACCTGAATATCTGTTACTTTTATTTTATCTAACAACATTCTTCCTCCTGATAATAATCTATTAGTTGACCAACATTCACCTCATCTAGCCGTTCGACCATACGATAGTAATTATCAAATGTACTATACTTTGTTACCTCATTGGGCACAACCAATACTTTGATACCCGCTTTAAATCCGGCTTTTAACCCATTCGTTGAATCCTCAACAATTATTGCTTCTGAAGGCTCAATATTAAGCCTTTCAACTGCTTCTAGGAATAAATCGGGAAATGGCTTAATTCGCTCCACATCCTCAGCCGTTATAATTTCATCAAAGTAATCCAACAGCCCTAACCGTTTCAAATGCTTAATTGGCTTTTTCCTAGTTGATGAAGTGGCAAGGGCTACTTTTAAGCCCTTGCTCTTCACCTCAATAATAAAGTTACGAACACCACTTTTTATTGGCAACATATCACTTTTGGCAATAAACTGATTTGTTGTATCCTTTGCAAACAACTCCTCGTCTACAACAATATTGTTCTGTTCTTTCATTTGCAGAAATAAGTCTTTTGCACTGGAGCCAACACATGTAAGAAATTCCGTGATAGAAAGGTCATACCCGTAATGTTCTTTAAACCACTCCTTGAAAATTTCATACCAGACCACTTCTGTATCAATAATAACTCCATCAAAATCCATTATTACAGCCTTTAGCAAAATAAATCTCCTTGTCTATTCTTAATTCTTTTCTCTTGCTGCTCTTATGTTTTCTACTAATTCATCATACTGCGGAGCATTTAAGTAATCAACTATTTCAACATAGTATACCCCCGGTTGCTTTTGTTTTACTCTGTCCATAAGCGTCTCATGCGAAACAATCACCTGACACTCCATTGGTAGGTTTCCAACCGCAACATGGGGAACTTTAATATCATCAATCCCCACAGCTTTTAGTTTTTTCTGCAATATTCCGGCTCCCATTGCACTAGAACCAAGTCCTGCGTCACAGGCATACACAATAGTAGAAACCTTTGCAAAATCAACACCTTTACTATCATCAAACATTGAGGAAATACGACTTTTCTTTCCTTTCATCTGTTCCATTTCTTTTACTGATTCTTTTAATTGACTATCACTGTTTTTGGCACGTTTAATTAATGGAATGGCAATTATAAACGTTACTGCTGCCGAAGCTAATATTGAAATAAGAATCTTTAATCTATCCCCACCGGCTGCCATCATCATAATTGAAATAATACTTCCAGGTGATGCAACTCCAACTAATCCCACACCTAAAATTGTAAATAGAAATGTTCCTACAAATGCACCGGCTATTAATGCAACTATCAATATGGGATTCATCAGTACAAACGGAAAATATATCTCATGAATCCCACCAAAAAAATGAATTACAGTAGCACCATAAGCGGTTCCCTTAGAGTTCCCTTTCCCAAAGAACATATATCCCAGCAATATTCCAAGACCCGGTCCCGGATTCGACTCAAGGAGAAAAAGTACCGATTTTCCTGCCTCCGCTATTTGTGTGGTTCCCAAAGGACTTAAAATTCCCTGACCAATTGCATTATTCAAAAACAGTACCTTTGCAGGTTCAATAAAAATTGAAGTTAATGGCAGCAATCGGTGATTAATCAAGAAATCTACACCACCGGCAACTATGCCGGTTAATGATGTGATTGCCGGAGCCACAAACATAAATGCTATGACAGCCAGTATTCCACCAAGAATTCCCGATGAAAAATTGTTTACTAATAGCTCAAACCCGGTTGGAACTTTACCATCTATCTTTTCATCGAATTTTTTAAGTAACCATGCAGATAACGGACCCATTATCATTGCTCCAATGAACATGGTTATATCTGCACCCAGTATTACCCCGATTGTTGCCACACTGGCGATTACTCCTCCACGATAACCATGAACTGCATATCCTCCTGCAAATGCGATTAGTATTGGCAGCAAATAATTGAGCATAGGTACAATAAATCCTCGCATCATCTCATTATCAATCGCTATACCTAATGCTGTAAGAATTCCCCAGGCCATAAATGCACCTAAGTTTGGAATAACCATCCCACTTAATTTACTTCCAAAATTTTGTATTTTTACTTTTACAGACATAACACTCCTCCTCGTATAAGACACGCTTTACAACTTAGTTCGCTTACAATGTGACCTCTTTTCCTTCTGCCAATGATCTTTCTATTGCATCAACTACACGCAATGAATCAAGTGCCTCTTTGGGTGTGATAATAGATTTTGTTCCATTTGCAACGTTATTAACAAATGCCATAACTTCTTCTGCCAAATCACCGCATACCTCTCCATTTACATAATACCAATGTCTTGTGTCCGGATAATCAATCTTTTTATTCGTAACAAATCGCACACCATAGTCACATGAGTCAACATAAACCGTTCCTTTAGTGCCTACCAATTCAAGCTTATCATCAATAGTGGTTGGGGAACTTTCTGGCAAAACCCAACAAGCCTCAAGACAAGCGATTGCTCCATTTTCATATGTAACAATAGCGTATATGACATCATTCATTCCATTCTCTTTCAACAGAACGCTCCGGCTTTTTGCAAAAACTTTTGTTGGTTCGCATCCCATATACCAATTTATATAATCAATGTCATGGATCATCACATGCATACTTAAATCCGAAGCTCCGATATATCTTCTTGGTCCGGTAATTGGACTATTTCTTCTGCAATAGAGATGAATAATATCTCCCAACTCGCCATCATCGAGGGCTTTTTTAATCTTATTAAAGCGTGGATCGTAGCGCAATAAAAAGCCCACTGTAAAAACTTTGTCATAATCCTTCGTTATCTGATACATGGCTTCCCCGTCTTTTAGCTCCTTCGCCAATGGCTTCTCGAGCAAAATATGCTTGTTGTTTGCCACTGCCAGTTCTACCGCTTCTCGGTGCATGTTATCAGGAAGAACTATACTTACTGCCTCAATTTCCGGATTCTCCAATAACTCCTTGTAATCTTTATACGCTTTGCAATTAAATTCTTTCTCAGCTTCAATACGCCGTGCATCATCATATTCACAAATTGCCATTAAGTTTGCCTGAGGCAATTTGTGATAGATTTGGGCATGATAGGTCCCCATCTGTCCTACTCCGATTACACCTACATTCATTACTTTTCCCATCTCTCTTTACCTCCTATGGATTTTGTCTATTTTCTTTATTTAATGGTTTCTATCTAATATTGCATATAATGTTGAATCATACATCTGTTCCCTACTTTTTTTATCTTCTCTGATGTAGCTCGCATAGAGAATATCAATACTTAAATGAAAAACTAAATTCCAGTTGGCAAGAGTAAATTCGATAGCTATGGAAATTACTCTTGCACAGATATTTCTAGT